>OQVT01003249.1_pt1 | contig 10479 bp, 6 predicted proteins | sample 1691561 | NCBI WGS metagenome assembly OQVT01 (sample SAMN03418260, study PRJEB22391) | human gut metagenome | biome: human-gut; feature: organic feature; material: feces | host: Homo sapiens | place: Tanzania | collected 2013-01
GCCAACGGCAGGTGCGAAGCACTGGCATCGCTAAAAGGCTGTTTTTTATGTTTTTTGTTTCAGTGCCCCCCAGTATTTATCCACAGAGCCGATTGAATCGGTGTACTGCCTATAGGATATTGGGCGATACATAGGAAAAGGCAACCCTGTCATCACGACAGGATTGCCTTTTAACGTAAATAGTCAGTTGTTCTATTTAATTTATATTCGGATATTTCGTTTAGGTTTAATATGCACGTTTTGCTGTGCTGTGTGAGCCATCGGTGTAGGTGGTAATCACCACGTTCATGCCGCTGAATGGAGTGTCGGACTTCTGACCCAGCATGTTCACGTATTGCACACGAACTGGGGTTTTGGTCTCTGCCACGAAGTCGAAGAGTCCGGTTGGGGTGTTTTCTTCGAACGACACTGTGATAGTGGCTTCACCGATGTAGTATTCCTTTGCCAAAATTGGAGTGGTTGCTCTTGCTCTTGCCGAAGTGTTGCTTGCTTCAGGCTTAGCGTAGAGGCGCACGATGTAAGTCACGTCGAGGTTGCCATCTTCCGACACGTCGCTTGCACCGAAGGTGTCGTAAACGTGGATCGACTTGCTGTCGATTTGCTCTGGGTAGAAGCCAACGCCTGGACGGCCCACCAACTCAAATTCTTGCATATTGTTGTGGTTCTGGTCAATGGATGGGTTGCCCTCATTGTCAGAGTTCATCACAATTGGGTGAGTGTCTTGTTGGAGGCGAGCCATATATTGAGGCACGATTTCCATTGCTCGATCGGTTTGACGCCAAACGCGATACTTCACAATTTCGTAATTATCGGTACCATCGGCAGTAATCTTCAGGTCGGTTTGATAGTATCTGCCCTTCTTGCCATTTGAGGTGAACACATATTCGCTCATCATCTTGTCGTTCACTTCCACGCTTGCTTTGAGTTTGTAGGTGGCGTTGATTGGTGAGCCGTAAGTGTTGTAAGTACCGTCTGCACGGAAAGTCTTGATTACTGGTACATAATCGTTTTTACCCACCTTTGCAGATGCGTCGTGAATTTGAGGAATTTCGGTGTGGCTTACGTTTTGCTTAAACGAGCCATTTTCGTAGATAGCATAGTTCCAACTTGGGAGGCGTTGAGCCAAACCCACTTCCTCCGATTCGCTTTGCTCTTTGTTTCGAATCTTACCCACACTATACTCGGCAATTCTGCGGTCCTGGTCGAGTGTGAATTGGATAGCAGGACTTGCGTCGTGCTCGCCTTTATGGATACGAGTAGAACATACGTTATCGTTCTCCACATCTTCAAGCGTGATAGCCTTGTCGGTAAGATCAGGGGTGGTCTTGTGTACCTTGATGGTGCTGTATGCGCTGTGAAGTTCTGGTTGGGTAGCGTGGTTCAAGTTAGAGAACGAAGCCTTGTATTCGTAAGTTGCAGGGTGGTCGTTGGTGGCAGTTGAAGCGCAGAACTCATCGTTGAACGAGTTGATGTTGAAGACATTGAAATCAATTTCGTTTGTCGTGTTGTCGGTGTAACTGCTATTGGTTTTCAATGAATATGTGGCTCCTGTAAGATTTGCCTTAGGAGTTGCTTCGTTTTCCTGATAAAAGAAACTCAAATTATACTTGTAGTCCAAGAAATAGTAGTAACTCGGAAAGAGAAATCCTTCTTTTTCTTTACGCTGGTCAACGCTGATAATTTCAAGTTCGGCAATTTTTTTTGGTTCGCTATTGCGGTCCACATCGTAGCGGTAGAAAGCGAGCTTCGAGCCTGCTTTCAGGTTGCCGTATCTCACATGGGTGTTCACCAAATTGTGGTCGATGGTGATGAGGTTTTTGTATTGATTGGTTTCGGTTGCCAAATCGTAGTCAGATGTAGAGGTGGTACCAATGCTCAATCGCAGACCTTCATCAGGGTCAAGACCTGGGATAAACACCTTGTCGTCGTTAGAATATGCTTCTTTGTAGTTGATAAAAAACGCATCGGTTGGCCGCCCCGATACCACATAGGTGATTTCGCGACCTTCAAAACCTTGCTTCACATTATAATTGTATTGGAATGTTTCACCTGGGGCGATTTCCACCTGATTGCCATTCGCATCAAGCAGTGGTTCCAAACCACCGTCTTCTGCACGCACCCACACCTTGAATCGCTGGTCAAACTCGTTGCCAGTAATCTCGTTGAGTGAAGAAGTCCACTTCAGTTCCACAGTGTATTCATCGCCGGCAGCAGGAGTGGCTGTGGCTTTAAGTTGAATACCATAAAGGCCTAATGATGGAGCGTAGCTTTTGTGGTAATTGGTGTAGTTAATATCCATAGAGCCTTGCTTATCACGCTTGTTCCAGTACCAGAAGCGATAGTCAGGAATGGTAACAATCAAATCCGTCACATCAAACTTTTTGGTGCCTTGGGCACCCATCATACAGAAGTAGTGCTCATTGCCTGGCACTGAGCTACAGTCGTGCTCCACTTTGAAAATATCGCCATCCACCAATTTGGTGTAGAAGTTTTCCACCACTTGACCGCCACTCACAGCCACTGGGCTATACTCCTCAAACATACCATTGAATGGGGCATAGTCGTGAACAGTTTCTACTGAGGTGACAGATCCAAAAATATTCGTATTAACCCTTGCACGTCCACGACCTTTTGACATAAAGAAAAGGCGATTGGCATTGCCCGAAAGACGGTAAATTGCCCCTGGATTTGGATTCTTTTTTCCATCAGTTCCAGTAGAAGGAATATAAATACCCTCTGTTAGAATTTGAACTGATTCTATTGAATTTGCTATATATTCAAGCGTCTCCTTCTTAGATAAATCATTCTCAAGAGAAGGTGTCCAAGTGTCTTTAACCTTCACCAAAAGTGTGGTGTAGCCTTCCTCGTTTGGCTTGTAGTTGCCAGTAGGAATGTCGTAAATCGCGTTGAGATAGTCGTTTCTTGTAACATTGTAATCAATATCGCCTTCTCTTTTGCCATCAGCGGTGTAGCCGCATTGCCAAATGCCTGGGATTTCTTTGTTGGTGTACACCTCTTTGAGCAGCGCCATGATTTGGCGAGGATCGGTCGCTGGATCCGCTAAATTCGAGGTCACGGTGCCATCATTAGCGTTTGTCCATGTGTAAGTTCTGCCTTCATAAAACGACTTTGGCTTTACGACAGGCTGTGCACTCAACGTGGCAGATAAGAATGCCACAGCTGCAAGCGCGAACATAAGGTTGATAATTTTTCTCATAAATGGATATAAAAGTTAAAGTTGTTAATTGTTGTTTTGTTTTTCCTAAATCATCTATTTCCCAAAACAGTTGCTTGATGTAGATTTCAGTTTGTATTCTGATTTTAATTTTTTTCCTATGAAATCTCTAATTATCAAAGATAATTACTGTTTTTCGGGTCGGTGATTTCGTTCTCGCCACAAATTTACGCAGGTAATCTCATCCAAAAAAATCCATTTTTGCCACCCATTGCTCCGTTTAAATTATTTAACAACTTGTTACAGAAATTCAGAATCATCATTAATCAACACAAAAAAGTCTACCAAAAGCCGTCGGCGACGGCGTGTTGTGGTTAACTCCATGCAAGCGAATGAAGCTCCGCAGGAGCGATTGAGCGCAGCTTGGAGATAGCGCACAAGAAAGGCATGAGCCTCGTAGAGGGTCGGTTATGGTCAATGCCATTGATGCTACCACGACCGACCGTCTCCGACGCTCACTAATTTATTTTATTCAGTCTCCAAGCTGCGCTCGCACAGCGAGCTTGCATGGAGTTAACCACAATCTGCCGTTTCCAACGGCTGGTTTTGCCGATGTGTGGGAAATGTCGTATTTTTGTGATCTGATTTCTGCACGAGAATGAACCGAGAAATATTCCATATTGCCATTCCGGCTATCGTTACGAATGTCACGATTCCGCTGCTGGGTCTGCTCGACACGGCTATCGCTGGACACCTGCCGGGCGGCAGCGGTGCCACGTTTATCAGTGCGGTGGCGGTGGGGACAATGATGTTCAACCTCATTTACTGGAATTTCGGCTTCCTGCGTATGGGCACTTCGGGTCTCACGGCACAGGCCTACGGCAGCGGCGACAAAGCCGAAACCGTGGCTGTGCTCCAACACGCCATGGCACTCGGATTTCTGATTTCCGTTGGTATCATCGTGCTTCAGTGGCCTCTGCAATGGGTCACGCTGCTGGCTATCGGCCCGAGCGACACGGTGCGGCAGTTGGCACTCACCTATTTCTACATTGGTGTGTGGGGCGCTCCGCCCACGCTGGTGATGATGGGTATCAAGGGGTGGCTACTGGGAATGCAGGATTCGCGCAGCCCAATGGTGATTTCCATTGCCGTGAATGTGCTCAACATCGTGCTATCGGTGATAGCCGTGTTTGCGCTCGGATTGGGTTTCACCGGCATCATTGTGGGTACGGTGCTTGCCGAGTGGATAGGGCTTGCCTACTCGCTGTGGCTGCTGAGACGCAAATATCAATCGCATGTGGCGGCGATGGACTGGCGCAAGGCGTTCGGTTTCAAGGGGTCGGCACGATTTTTCAAGGTAAATTCGCACATATTCATACGCAGCACGCTCATGATGCTCCAGGCATTATTTTTCACGGCGGCTGGCGCACGCAGCGGCGATATGACGCTGGCTGTGAACACGCTCATTCTGCAAATGGCTATCCTTTTCTCCTACTTCATGGACGGCATCGCCTTTGCTGGCGAAGCCATTGCCGGCAAATATTACGGCCGTGGCGATGTGGCGGCGGAGCATAGCTGCGTGTGGCACCTGTTTGGCTGGGCTGGGGCGTTTACCGCCATTTGCACGATGCTGTATGCCATTTTTCCCGAACAGATTTTCACGGTGCTTACCAACGACCATTCCGTGGTGAGCGCAGCCCTCGATTTCCGCAGGTGGTGCGCTGTGATTCCCGTTGCCGGCATGGCGGCATTTGTGTGGGACGGTGTGTTTATCGGACTCACCCGCACTCGCGAAATGATGGCAGCGGTGGGCATCGCTTTGGCGGCGTTTTTCCTCACATTCGCCGTAGTGCCCACCTCAATGGGCAACCACGGCTTGTGGCTCGCCTACATCGCATTCCTCGCCACCCGCTCCCTCGTCCAAACCGCCCAATACCTAAAATAAAAGTCAACGAGACAACAAGTCAACAAGTCAACAAGTTTCCGAGTACTCCGAGTGCTCCGAGTGCTCCGAGTGCTCCGATTATCAAGGCACCCACAAAATTCTGTGAGATTTCCCACCCTCAAAAGCAAAACCTGTGAGAGAGTGAGATCCGTGTGAGCCTCCCCACAAAATTCCGTGAGATTTTCCCATCCACAAAGCAAAACCTGTGAGATCTGTGTGATCTGTGTGAGCCTAAGCGAGTAAAGCGGAATCCGTGTGAATTAGCGGAGTTTGTTGCGCTGGAAGTGGCGCATAGCGTAGCCGAAATAGCCTGCCACACCCACGGCGTTGATGGCTACGGTGGTCCAGAACGCAGCCGAATAGCCCAACCAGTCGGCCACCACACCACCGATAAGACAACCCACACCCATACCAATATCCCACGAAATGAGAATGGTGGAGTTGGCTGTGCCTCGCTGGTCGTTGGTTCCGAGATTGATGGTCATATTCTGGTAAGCCGGCCACATGTGACCGTTGCCGAGACCGATGAGCACGGCAGAACCGTAATAACCAATGGCATTAGGCACAGCAATAAACAGGGTGTAGCCCACAAGCGATATGAGCATTCCATAGCCAGCATTGTGGGTGAGTCGGCCTTCGCGCAGTGCTTTCGCGCCTTGCAGACGCGACGAAATCAGTCCCACCGCCAATATCAAGAACCATGCGCCTGTGCCAGCGGTGATGTGCATCACCTCTTTACCGTAGATGGCAAGGTAGTTGCTCAACACACCAAAACAGAAGCCGAAGCACACCATATTCGCCGCCAACGCCCAACCTTTGAGCAAGAAGAAGCGGTCGAGCGACACGGTGCGGCCAGTTTTGTTGATGGGGCGTGGTTTGAGTGTGAGTGTGGAGTCCACGGCAAGCCCTACGCCAGCAATCGCCAAGGCGAGAATAAATATCATGTCGAAACTGTCGGTGAGTTCATAGAGAAAAATGCCCACCGATGGTGCTATCGCCATACCGAGGTTATTGCTCAATCCGTAGTAGCCTATACCCTCGTTGCGACGCGACGACGGCAGCACATCGATAGCCACCGTGCTGTTGGCGACCGTGATAGCCCCGAATGGGCCGCCATGCAGCGTGCGCACTATGGCGAAGAGCAGCAGCGTGCCTGCCATAAGGTAACCGGCAAAGAATATGAAAAACACGAAGAAAGTGACCATCAGCACCTTCTTTCGTTGAAAATTATCGACCATAAAGCCACTGAATGGGCGAAACAGCATGGCAGTGACCGAGTAGCCGCTCAGCACCAGCCCAATCATGTCTTTCGAGGCATGGAAATGTTCGCTCAAATAAAGGGGCAGTAAAGGCGTGAGCAGATAGAAGGCGAAGAAAAGCGTGAAATTGGCAATCATCACCTTGCAGTAATTCCTATTCCAAAGTTTCTCTGTGTTAGCAGTCATCCCCATCAAAATTTAAAAGCCAAAAAAATATCCATTCCCACGCTATAGCATGGGAATAAAAAACCCTCTCGGAGAGGTCTTTACACCCTATGCCCAATCAGGGTGGCGCTGGTGGCTTTCTCCACCACGCACATCACACGGTCGCCCACCTTGGTATCGCCAGCAGGGAACACAATCACCTTGTTCTGCTGTGTGCGGCCAAACATATCTTCCTTCGAGCGTTTGCTGTAGCCTTCCACCAGCACCTCAAAGGTTTTGCCCACATCGTTGCGGTTGCTGCACAGCGACAGTTCATTTTGCAGCGCAATCATACGGTTGAGGCGGTCGATTTTCACCTCCTCGCTCACATTGTCGGGCAGATGCTTGGCGGCGAATGTGCCAGGACGCTCGCTGTATTTAAACATAAACGACGAGTCGAAGCCCACTTCGCGCATCAGCGAGAGCGTCTCCTCGAAGTCTTCCTCCGTCTCGTTGTGGAAACCGGTGAACATATCGCTCGAAATGCCGCAGTCGGGCATCGCTTCACGGATTTTTGCAATTCGGTCGAGATACCATTCACGGGTGTATTTGCGGTTCATGAGTTTCAAAATCTTGTTGCTACCGCTCTGCACTGGCAGGTGAATGTGGTTGCAGATGTTGGCGTGCGATGCCATGGTGGCAATGATTTCGTCGCTCAAATCCTCTGGATTGCTGGTGGTGAAGCGCACACGCATTTCAGGCGCAGCCTCAGCCACAAGAGCGAGCAACGCAGCCATATCCACAGGCTCACCACCGTCGGCAGGCTTAAAGAGGTAGCTGTTCACGTTCTGACCGAGCAAAATCACCTCCTTGAAACCCTTGTTTTGCAGGTCGCGCAATTCATTGAGAATGCTCTCCGGTTCACGGCTGCGTTCACGGCCACGGGTGTAAGGCACGATGCAGTAGGTGCAGAAGTTGTTGCAGCCACGCATGATGCTGATGTAGCCGCTCACCTTGTTGCCGCTGATGCGCTGTGGAATGATGTCGCGATAGGTTTCGGTGGTCGAGAGTGTGGTTTCGATGGCTTTCTCGCCGGCTTCAGCACTGGCGATGAGGTTGGGCAGTTCCAAGTAGGAGTCAGGACCAGCCACGATGTCAACGTCGTACTCGTTGATTAGCACTTCCTTCAGACGCTCAGCCATGCAGCCGATAATGCCCACAATCAGGCGACGCTTGCGATTGCGGCGCAAGGCGTTGAGTTGGTTGAGGCGAGAGAATATTTTTTGCTCGGCGTTGTCGCGAATCGAGCAGGTGTTGATAAAGATGGCGTCGGCAGCATCGAGCGTGTCGGTGGTGTCGTAGCCAGCCATTTTCATCACCGAAGCCACCACTTCGCTGTCAGCCACATTCATCTGGCAGCCGTATGTTTCGATGAACAGTTTCTTTGAAAATTCTCCCTGATTGTCGTAACTCAACTTCATGTCCATATTATCGTAAAGTGCTTATATTATCGTCAATAAAAAACTCACGCACAATATGCGCGCGAACCACAATGCAAAATTACATTTATTTCTCCTAACCACCAAATCCACCCATGCTCAGACGCAGTCCACTCAAGCCACTACCGATATAATTTGCTGATAGCAAATAGCGGAACTATGGTCACTTGGCGCTCCTCGCCATTGTCTTGCTCATCGATGTAGGTGATTTTTCCGAAGTTCTCTGCCGAGCATCTTACAGCCGAGTGCAACTTCTTTTCACGCATAAACACCCACAGGCTCTTCATGCCTCCTTGCACATTTGCCTTCACTTCCACTGGCAGCACTTTATTGCCAAAAGATTCGATGTAGTCAACCTCTGCCAACGAACTCTTCGCCTCTCTTGCCCAGTAATACAATTCATGGCGCAAATTTGCCGTTTTGTAGGCAAGAAGTTCTGTTCCTGCCACTTGTTCGGCAATTGAGCCTTTATTAACGAGGTCGGTGGCATTGGCGGTCAAAATTTGTGCAGTGATGTCTGAGATGTCGCCCAATGCCATATTGAGAGTTCGCAACAACAATCCACAGTCAAGAAATATCACTTTGCGCTTATTGGCATTGATTTCGCTTCCAAGTGGCAATCCATTGGCTGATGTATGCGTCACTGGTATCAAAATACCAGCACGATAAAGCAAATCGAGTGCTTGTTTCACAGCATGAGTTTTGTATCCACCCACATCCGCATACACAAATTTCTTGCCACATTGAACAGCGGCACTGTGCAGAACGCTACGGAGCAAATCGGGGTCAACCTTACTCTTATACTTCGGAAAGTCGTCTTCATACGACACGATAATGTCGTCTTGCACTTCCTGACACAGCGAATAGTTGTGAGTAGCCACCCATTTCACCACCACTTCGGGCATTCCACCTATCATCATGTAGGTGCGATAGTGCTCTAATATGGTCTTATAGAGCGGTTCTGGCAGGGGGTGCTCTGCCGACGCGCTGTCTCTCGCCTTTAGCAATGCATCAAATCCGCAAGCCGACTCAAACTCGTCGAAACTCAACGGACGCATAAACATGGAGTGGATACGCCCCACGCCAAAAGTTGGAAGGTCGTCTAATGCGAACTCCAATAAAGAACCTGCCGCAATCACATGAAGTTTGGGCATATCCTCTTTGAAAAAGCGTAGTGCCATGATGGCTTTCGGGCACTCCTGCACTTCGTCAAGAAACAATAGCGTTTTGCCAGGAATAATATCAATGCCTATCAATGCCGACAACTGGCCAACGATTCGGCCAGCATCAAGGTCGGCTTCAAAAACCTGCTTATAAATTGGAGATTTTTCAAAATTAATCTCTGCGTAGTTTTGGAATAGTCGGCCCAAATGCTTGACAGAACTGGATTTTCCCACCTGTCGAGCACCACGCAGAAGGATTGGCTTGTGGTCTGCCCTTTTTGCCCATTCTTCAAGGTACTTGTCTATGATTCTTTTTAGATACATGCTAATATATTGTGTTTTAGGCTACAAAGTTACTAAAATTGAAAAATACAAACAAATAATTGGGCGATTTTTTAAAAAATACAAAGATATAATTGGACCAAAAATTGAAAAATACAAAGATATAATTGGGCGGTTTTTTGAAAAATACAAAGATATAATCAGTTTTTCACTTTGCGGGCGAGGGTGCGGAAAGCGAAACCGATGTGGCGAATGGTGGTGGCCACGGTGCCGTAGTAGTGGCACATGATGTGGTAACGCTCTTTCAGCGAAGCCTTGTGGTGCTTGTCGGTCAAGCCGTCGGTGAGGAAACTCACAATGGGGGCATCGCCCACGTAGGCGTTGTGATCCGACTGCTGGAGCACACGAATGCACCAATCATAGTCGGCGCTGAAGCGATAGGCGAGGTTGTATTGCGGAGCGAGGTCGCGGCGTGCCGCAAACGCCTGATGGCAAACCAGCATACCATGCTTGAAACTGTCGGCAGTAAGCACCGCAGGGGCTGTGAGGTGGCGCATGCCCACCACTTTGCGCTCGGCGTTCACCACTTGGGTCTGACCGTAAATCACACCCGGATTGGTCCCTGCCACGGCTGCCATACGCGTAAGCGAATCAGCAGCGGCAAACGCATCGCCAGCGTTCATCCATATCAGATATTTCCCTTTGGCAAGGCGAATGGCCTTGTTCATAGCGTCGTAGAGTCCCTTGTCACGCTCGCTCACGATGCGAGTGCCGGCAATGCCAGCCTCGTTCACCATGCGCAGGGTATCGTCGGTCGAAGCGCCGTCCACCACCAGATATTCATAGTCGGTGCACGATTGCTCCTTAACACTCTTCAGCGTGGGCGCAATCACTCCAGCCGCATTCCACGTAACAGTAATCACAGAAAATAATACTTCCATATCATTCATTTATTTCGCAAATGAGGGGGCGAGATGGTGTGGTTTCGCCTTCATTTGGGCAATTTCTTACG
>OQVT01003251.1_pt1 | contig 10478 bp, 8 predicted proteins | sample 1691561 | NCBI WGS metagenome assembly OQVT01 (sample SAMN03418260, study PRJEB22391) | human gut metagenome | biome: human-gut; feature: organic feature; material: feces | host: Homo sapiens | place: Tanzania | collected 2013-01
AGTTCAACCTGAACAAGATTTATCGCGATAAGACCGGGAAAAATGTAATCATTGATGCAACGGTGAAAAATCTTGGAAGCCGAGAGTTCAAACTGTCTGATGCTGACGGAAGTGGCCATGCTGTTTATGACAGTGAAGGCAACACCTACAAACACACGATGACTATCGGTGGTGTCAACCTGTCCAGTTGGGACGGCGTAGTGCTACCTCCAGAAACACCGATGAAGGCGCAGATTACAATACCTAATGTGCCAGCTAACATCCACGAGTTCAGCATCATCAAGCATAAGACGACTTGTGGTAATCAATATTACTACATACAGATAAAGAACCAAAAAATAGATTAGCTCGTCTAATCTACTGCATGGGGGGTAAGGTAGTTGGTGCGGAGAACGCCGCACCGGCTGCCATCACCAATTACAGATCCTTATTATGAGGATAATGTAATTCTGCCTCCGCTTTCTTCACGCTTCCCGCTTGCATGACCCATTGCTTTGCTTGCTCGTAGTCGGTGCACAGGGGGTTGCGCTCCATGAAGATGCGCACGGCGCGGTCGATGAGCTTGCGGTTCATCAGCTTGGCGTTCACCATCTTGTTGTCCTCCACCCGTCCGAGGCGTATCTGCACGGTGGTGCTGATCATGTCGAGGCAGAGCTTCTGCGCTGTGCCCGCCTTCATGCGCGTGGACCCCGTCACAAACTCCGGTCCAGTGATGACCTCCACTGGATAGTCGGCCGCCAGCGCGATGGGCGATCTTGGATTGTTGACGACGCAGCCTGTGGTGATGCCCGCGACTTGGCAGTGGCGCAAGGCCGCCAGCACGAAAGGCGTGGTGCCGCTGGCCGATAAGCCCACCACGATGTCGTCCGTCGAGATGGCCTTGGCCTGCAGCTGTAGCCAACTGTCATCCGTGTCATCCTCGCGCGACTCCCGTGTCTGCGTCAGGCAACCTGTGCCGCCCGGGAAGATGGCCTGTATCTGCGTTCCGTCGGTGCCATAGGTGTTTTGCACCTCGATGGTGTCGAGCGTGGCGAGGCGTCCGCCCGTGCCACAGCCTACGTAGAACAGTCGTCCACCCTGTCTGAGACGTTGCTCGATGGCGCCGATGAGCCGGTTGAGATGGGGCAGGGCCTTGCCCACGGCCAGGGGCACAGAACAGTTCTCGTGGTTGATGTGGGCCGTGATTTCCTCGACGGCCATCCTCTCCAGGTGGTCGTAGTGAGAAGGCTGTTCGGTGATGCGCGTCTCCATGTGCGTCAGTTTTTTCGCCTGTTGAACGTGAGGCGCTTGGGCATCTTCACCCATTTGCGGTCTCTTGCTATTTTCAGCGTGCTGCCCTCCTCCTGCTTGAGCACATAGGAGCCGTCGGCCTGTCGTGTCAGCGTGGCCGTGAGGTCTTCGCTGCCGTAGTCGTTGGTGATGGCCACCTTGGCCGTTGCAGAGTCGATGATCTCAGCCGAGGTGAACAGCCATTTGCGGTTATCACGCTTGTCGCCGAAATATCCGGCCATCTCGCCAAAGATTTCTTGATTAGGAACCACTATATTGTTGTGGTAGAAATCAATGGTGAGATAAACGTTATACTCCTTGTTGTCAAAGGTTCCTGCGAAAGTTGTTGTGTCTGTTTGGACCGTTGCGTTTTTTTGTGCGTTAGCAGAAACACAAGTCCATGCGAGCAGAAGGATAGTAATGAGTTTGTTCATGGTTCTAACTTGTTGACATATGCAAAGTTAACAATATGCATTAAGAAAACGTAAGGTTTTGTATTTTTATGGGATATTATACTTGTTTTTTTTTATTTTTTAGTACCTTTGCATCACCAGTTTAGTTAGATTTATGAAAATTGAAAAGTTATTTCCTGACTATATTTTTGAATCTAGTTGGGAAGTTTGTAATAAAGTCGGTGGCATCTATGCCGTTCTTTCGACACGTGCTAAGACTTTGCATGACAGACTACACGACCGTTTGGTTTTTATTGGTCCCGATTGTTGGAAGGAAACAGAAAGTCCCTACTTTCAGGAAGACGACAATCTTTTTCAAGAATGGCAACTTGCTGCATCAAAGCAAGGGCTTAAAGTCCGTGTGGGGCGTTGGACAGTTCCAGGCGAACCAATAGCTGTCTTAGTTGATTTTAATCAGTATTTTTCAAAGAAAAACGAGATATATGGGCAACTTTGGAATGATTTCCAGGTAGATAGTCTGCATGCTTATGGCGACTATGACGAGGCTTCCATGTTCTCATACGCCGCCGCTTTGGTGGTGGGTAGCTTCTATGATTTTTATCTTGACGCCTCGAAGAAGGTCGTTTATCATGGCAATGAATGGATGACGGGGCTTGGGTTGCTTTATGTCCAGAAGCATTATCCGCAGATTGCTACCATCTTCACTACGCATGCCACGAGCATAGGCCGTAGTATCGCTGGCAATAATAAGCCTCTGTATGACTACCTTTTTGCCTATAATGGCGACCAAATGGCTGAGGAGTTGAACATGCAGAGCAAGCACTCTATAGAGAAGCAGACCGCCCATCATGTCGACTGCTTCACTACTGTGAGTGATATTACGGCGCGTGAGTGCCTTGAACTTCTTGATAAACCCGTTGATGTGGTTCTCCCCAATGGCTTCGAAGATGATTTTGTGCCCCGTGGTGCTGCCTTTACGCGTAAGCGTAAGTGGGCCCGTAAGCGTTTGCTCGATGTAGCCAACGCCTTGTTGGGTACAGATTTGGGCGATGATACTTTGCTCATATCTACCAGTGGCCGTTATGAGTTCCGCAACAAGGGCGTTGATGTTTACATTGAGGCAATGAACCGTTTGCTCCGTGACAAGAATCTCGATAAGAACGTTGTGGCTTTCGTAAAGGTTCCCGGTTGGGTGGGCGAGCCCCGCAAGGATTTGCAGGATCGCTTGGCCAGCGGTAAGAAGTTCGATACACCGTTGGAGGTTCCTTCAGTCACCCATTGGCTGCACGACATGAGCCACGACAATGTGCTGAGCATGTTGAAGCATCTCGATATGCAGAATCGTAAGGAAGACCGCGTGAAGTTGATCTTCATACCTTGTTACCTTACGGGAAACGACGGTATCCTAAACCTCTCATATTACGACGTTATTCTGGGTAATGACCTGTGCATCTATCCGTCTTACTACGAGCCTTGGGGATACACTCCGCTTGAGTCGGTGGCGTTTAAGGTGCCTTGCGTTACAACCGACCTGGCTGGCTTTGGTTTGTGGGCCAACTCTGAGATTGGACATTATGGTGAGATCGAGGATGGCGTGAAGGTTATCCACCGTACCGATTACAATTTCTCTGAGGTGGCAGATAACATCAAGGACACTGTGAGCAAGTTCTCCCACTTCACGGCCGCCCAGGTGAAGAAATCGCGCGACAATGCCAGCAAACTGTCGAAGAAGGCCTTGTGGAGCCACTTCATCAAGTATTATGAAGATGCTTACGACATTGCCTTGCGTAAGGCAGAGGAAAGAAAACTCGCAAAATAATTAAAATTACTATTATAAACTACTGTGTTATGAAAATTAAAGCAGATTATGCCAATGCTCCGCAGTGGAAGAACTTGACTATCAAGTCGCGTCTTCCCGAGCAGTTGAAGTGTTTGGATGAGCTGGCCCACAACATGTGGTGGGCTTGGACTTATGAGGCCCGCAATCTTTTCAAGAGTCTCGACGAGGACCTCTATGAGAAGGTTGGTCACAACCCTGTTCTCTTGCTGGATCGTCTGGGTTACGACCGCAAGGAGGCTATTGTCAACGACAAGGCCATCATGAAGAACGTGAAGGAAGTGTATGCTAAGTTCCGCGCCTACATGGATGTGGAGCCTGACAAGAATCGTCCTTCTGTTGCTTACTTCTCTATGGAGTATGGTTTGAACCAAGTGCTGAAGATTTACTCAGGTGGTTTGGGTATGCTTGCCGGCGACTACCTGAAAGAGGCTTCTGACTCTAACGTAAACCTCTGCGGTGTTGGTTTCCTCTATCGCTTCGGATATTTCACACAGTCGCTGAGCATGGATGGTCAGCAGATTGCCAAGTACGACGCCCAGAACTTCAATTCTCTTCCCATTGAGCGTGTGTTGGACGAGAACGGCAACCAGGTTGTTGTTGATGTGCCTTACCTGAACTATCAGGTTCACGCTTTGGTTTGGCAGGTCAACGTGGGTCGTATTAAGCTTTACCTGCTTGATACCGACAACGACATGAACTCAGAGTTCGATAAGCCCATCACCCACTCACTCTATGGTGGCGATTGGGAGAACCGCTTGAAGCAGGAGATTCTGCTGGGTATTGGTGGTATGCTGATGCTGAAGAAGCTTGGTATCACTAAGGATGTGTATCACTGCAATGAGGGCCATGCCGCTCTTTGCAACCTGCAGCGTCTGTGCGACTATGTTGATGGTGGCATGTCGTTCAACCAAGCTATGGAGCTTGTTCGTGCCTCTTCGCTCTACACTGTGCACACTCCGGTTCCTGCAGGTCACGACTATTTCGACGAGGCTCTCTTCGGCAAGTACATGGGTGGCTATCCAGGCCGTCTCGGCATTTCTTGGGATGAGTTTATCGGCATGGGCCGCCAAAACCCTGACGACCACAACGAGCGTTTCTGCATGAGTATCTTCGCTTGCAACACTTGTCAAGAGGTTAACGGTGTGAGTAAGCTTCACGGATGGGTGAGCCAGAAGATGTTCGCTCCTATTTGGGCTGGTTACTTCCCTGAGGAGAATCATGTGGGTTATGTTACCAATGGTGTGCATTTCCCCACATGGACAGCTACTGAGTGGCGTAAGGTTTACGATAAGTACTTCGACGCCAACTTTATGAACGATCAGAGCAATGAGAGCATTTGGCACGGCATCTATAATGTAGCTGACGAGGAGATTTGGAAGACACGCATGGAGTTGAAGGAGAAACTTATCAAGTTTATCCGCGATAAGTTCACTCAGCAGTGGTTGCGCAATCAGGGCGACCCCGCCAAGGTGGTTAGCATCTTGGAGCGTATCAATCCCAATGCCCTGATGATTGGCTTCTGCCGTCGTTTCGCTACTTACAAGCGTGCTCACCTGTTGTTTACCGACCTCGATCGTCTTGAGAAGATCGTGAACGATCCTGAGCATCCTGTATTGTTCTTCTTCTCTGGTAAGGCTCACCCTGCCGATGGTGCTGGTCAGGGCCTTATCAAGCGCATTTTCGAGATTAGCCGTATGCCTCAGTTCCTTGGAAAGATTATCTTCTTGGAGGACTACGACATGCAGTTGGCTCGCCGTTTGGTGTCTGGCGTTGATATTTGGATGAACACTCCGACCCGTCCTCTCGAGGCTTCTGGTACATCTGGCGAGAAGGCCGAGATGAATGGTGTTGTCAACCTCTCCGTGCTCGACGGTTGGTGGGTTGAGGGTTACCGCGAGGGTGCCGGTTGGGCACTTCCCCAGGAGCGTACCTATCAGAACCAGGGTTATCAGGATCAACTTGATGCTGCTACCATCTACTCACTGCTTGAGAACGAGATTATTCCTCTTTACTACAACAAGGGTAAGAAGGGCTATAGCGAGAAGTGGGTGAAGGTTATCAAGAACTCTATCGCCACCATCGCTCCTCATTACACCATGAAGCGTCAGCTTGATGATTATTTCGACAAGTTCTACATCAAGGAGGCTAACCGCTTCAAGAAGCTTTCTGCCAACGATAATCGCTTGGCAAAGGAAATTGCCCTTTGGAAGGAAGCTGTTGCCGAGCGTTGGGATAGCATTCGTGTCGTCGACAAGGATGTGAAGATGCTTGTAGAGGGTGGCGAGACAGGTGTGAACTACACGCTGAAGTATGTCATCGATGAGCAGGGCCTCGACGATGCTATCGGCTTGGAGCTCGTTACATTGAAGCCTGAGACCGATGGTTCCGACCGTGAGGTTTACAGCGTCCACGAGTTCAAGATGGTTGGTCACGAGGGTAACAACTACCAGTTCGAACTGACTTATGAGCCCGATCATGCTGGTTCGTTCCGTTCTTGCGTGCGTATGTTCCCGAAGAACGCCAACTTGCCTCATCGTCAGGACTTCTGCTACGTGAAGTGGCTCGACTAATCAATTGATACTAATTCTATAAAAAAAGCATCCGGAGCAGTTGTTTCGGATGCTTTTTTTATGCGTTGACAGGTTATGCTTTTAGCCCTATGCCCATTTGTTATTGGATTATGGGCAATAAAAACTGTACCAACGCAAAGGGGCGTTGATACAGTTTTAGGCACATTGTTATGTTGTAAGTGGTTACAAAATGGGTGCTCTGTTTTGAGCGCCCTCTGTTTGTATTGGTCTTTACCTTATGGTATTATACGAGGTACTGTGAAGAGATGCTCTCGTTGTTGATGACACGCTTGATGGTCTCGGCAAACATGTCGGCTACGCTAAGCTGCTTCACTTTTGAACAACGCTGTGTGTAAGGAATAGAGTCGGTGAAGACCATTTCTTCCAAGCAGCTGTTCTGCACACGTTCTGATGCGGGACCACTCATAACACAGTGGCTGGCAATGGCTCTTACGCTCAGTGCGCCAGCCTCCTTCATGATGTCGGCAGCCTTTGTGATGGTTCCTGCTGTGTCGACCATGTCGTCTACGATGACAACGTTCTTGTCCTTCACATCACCGATGATCTGCATGCTCTCCACTACGTTAGCACGAGCACGTGTCTTGTTGCAGAGCACCAGCGGGCAACCAAGATACTTGGCGTAGGTGTTGGCGCGCTTTGAGCCGCCTACATCAGGCGAAGCGATAACTAAGTTTTTCAGGTTCAGGCTCTGTAAGTAGGGCAGCAGCACGCCACTTGCGTAAAGGTGGTCTACGGGAACGTCGAAGAATCCCTGAATCTGGTCAGCGTGCAGGTCCATAGTAATCAGACGATCGATGCCAGCCACACCCAGAAGGTCGGCCACGAGCTTGGCACCGATGCTCACTCTTGGCTTGTCCTTGCGGTCCTGACGCGCCCATCCGAAGTAGGGGATGACGGCAATGATCTGACGAGCTGATGCGCGCTTTGCGGCATCGATCATCAGCAACAACTCCATCAGGTTGTCGGAGTTGGGGAAGGTGCTCTGAACGAGGAAGACATCGCGTCCGCGAATCGACTCCTCGTAGGAGACGGAGAACTCGCCATCAGAAAACTTTGTCATGACAAGGTTTCCCAACGGGCATCCCAGACTGGTGCAAATCTTTTCTGCAAGGTATCTCGTGCTTGTACCCGAGAAAACCAAGAAAGAGTTATTTTCACTCATTTTGTATAGCGTTTATATTTAATAAAAGTGTCCAAAGCAATTAGTCGGCGGCGTAGCGCAACTTTTTGAAGTGGCTTATAAGGTCCTTAAAGTCCATTTGGTTGTGTATGTTGAACCTGCACCACAAATCGCCGCAGATGACCACACCCCCGAAGCCAAGGTCTTTGGCTGCCTTGATGTTGTCGATACTCATACCTCCCAATGCGTACACGTGTTTGTCGATAAGACCACTGCGTGAGGCTTCCATGAGCTGCATGTTGTTGAAGGATTGTTTCTCCTCCTTAAACTCTATGCAGTCGTGTATGTTCTTTAGGAACACGTATTTTGATTTTTTCTTCATCATCTTCAGCGATGAGAGATCGCAACACGTGCGCGAGACGTTTCCCTTGTATCCATTGGGAATATCCTCCATGGGATTATCTATGTGGATGCCTGCCAGCCCGTACTCGTCTTTTAGGTAGTATTGGTCGTGTAAGGTGATCTTCTTATAGTGCTCCTCGGGTAACAACGTAAGCAGTCGCTCGGTGTAGAGCTGCGCTGCCCCGGGCTTAAACAGGTGCAAGTTGGTCATGCCCTCATCGAAGAGGGCAGACAGGATGATATTTTCTTCCACAAAAAAAGTGGACTTAGTCATGATAACTAATTTCATCGTAGACGTTACTTTTCAAGTGCAAATGTATGAATTTTCCGTTAAATCAGCAATAATATTGGGAAATAAAACTTATCTTTGCAGAAAATTATAGCGATGAAAATAAACCTGACTACTTTTGAGGAACTTCATCACCCCGTTTATGTTTTAGAGGAATCGCGTCTGCGCCGCAACTTGCAACTCATCTCACAGGTGTCGCAAGCCGCTGATGCTGAGATTATTCTGGCGTTTAAGGCTTTTGCTTTGTGGAAGACGTTTCCCATCTTTCGTGAGTATATTTCGGCCACAACGGCCAGTTCGCTTAGTGAGGCTCGTTTGGGTTATGAGGAGTTTGGCAGTCGAACCCATACCTTCTCACCAGCCTACACCGATGATGAGATTGATGAGATAGCCCGTTGTTCGAGTCACCTTACGTTCAATTCGCTTAGCCAATGGCAACGTTTGGCCGATCGCGCCAAAACAGCCAATCCGTCGATTAGCCTGGGCGTGCGTGTCAATCCGGAATATAGCGAGGTGGAGACGGTGCTTTATAATCCTTGTGCGCCGGGCACTCGCTTTGGCGTGCTCAATTCGCAGTTGCCTGAGCAGTTGCCGTCGTCCATCGAAGGCTTCCATTGCCACACCCTTTGCGAGAGCGGTCCTGATGTGTTCCAGCGCACGTTGGCACATATTGAGGAACGTTTTTCTAAGTGGTTCCCGCAGCTGAAGTGGATTAATTTTGGTGGTGGCCACCTCATGACACGTAACGATTATGACACATCGTTGCTTATTAGCATCTTGCAAGACTTTCACCGACGTTATCCGCATCTTCATGTCATCTTGGAGCCAGGTAGCGCTTTTGCTTGGCAAACGGGGCCGCTTGTGAGTCAGGTGGTCGATGTAGTGGAGAACCATGGCGTACGAACAGCTATACTCAACGTGAGTTTCACTTGTCATATGCCCGACTGCTTGGAGATGCCCTATCATCCTGCTGTGCGTTTTGCGCGTACTATAGAAGAGGATGCAGAGGGTCGTATTCCCGACGGACAAGGTGAGCATATCTACCGTTTGGGTGGTTGTTCTTGCCTAAGTGGCGACTTTATGGGCCGTTGGCAGTTTGATCAAGAACTCAAGGTAGGTGAGAATGTCATCTTTGAGGATATGATACACTACACAACGGTGAAGACCAACATGTTTAATGGTATTACCCATCCGTCGCTTGCCATGGCCCATGCCGATGGTGAACTTGAGGTGCTCCGCCAGTACGGCTATGAGGATTACCGCAGTCGAATGGACTGATGCCCTGTTGGTCTCGTATAGAATGATTATAGTCTCTCTATAATGCAAAAGGCTCCAAGTTGTCTTGGGGCCTTTTTGTTAATGATCAATTGGTTTTGTGCGTTTGTCCGATGTAGAAAACTATCGGATAGCGATTGTGTATTGTGGGCTGTTACCAACTGTTGCGTCACTTAAATTTTGAATAATTGTCGCATTCCAAAAGTTCAGAAACCGTCACCTTGTGATGACGGTGCATGTAACGGTCAACCATCTTCACGAAATCGGTGTTGAACATCTTCATGCCCGTAGCTTTGTTGACCACCCACATCACTTTGCCCATGTGTAGGTCCTTTTCCATTTGGCTGCGACGGTCGTAGTTGGCCATGGGGTAAAGGCTTAAGAGGTAGAAGCTAAGTGCATCGGGCACGATAAAGTTACGTCCCATGGTGCTTAGTTGCTCGGGCGAATAGCCATAGCGTTGGTAGAGGGGGTATTTCGATCCCATGTATTTGTCGAGCGAAATACCGATGACCCTATCGCCTACCACGATGCTTTGGTCGAGCGCACCTATTTGCGCATAGATGCGCGGAATGGGTAATCCGGGAATCCAACTTTGCAACTGTCGGAACGCTAAGCGGAATCCTTCGTTGAGGTCGTCCATGTTGGCATACTCCGACTCGGCGTCGCCAATAAGCGTCTGTAAAGTGGAATCTTGGTAAAAGCGGAGAAACTTCTCGTTGATATTGTGGTCGCTCACGTCACCTATCTGAAGCATTTTCTCCACCAGTGTGCGTGTCTCAATGGGATACTCGGTGTTCATCTGTTGTAAGGCTGAGAAGTCGCCTGTGATGAGATAACGGCTCTGTAACCGGTCATATCGCTCTACGTGGATATGACTGGCATCCTGCTCATCTTCGTTGGGTCTCAACCGAAACTCGCATGCCGAGCATAAGAGAAGCATTGCAAACAATATGTAGGTAATTCTACGCACGCTATCCTTCCTATTTTACCGCAAAATTACTAAAAAACCTTTTTGTTTCCAAATAATAAGCTAAAAATATTAAAAATAATGTGAAATATTGGTCCGATACGTTTATTTTTCTGAAAATATCCATAAGAAAACGTATTTTCCGACAAGCGGAATACGAATTAATTGGTAATTTTGCTTCTACAAACAACGAGTCATACTATATGAAATACTTTTCTGTTCTTTTTCCTGCTTTTTTCTTTGGCTTGTTTGCGCGGGCGCAAGAAGTAGTTCGCCTAACGGTGAGTAGCGATGTTTCCCAGCAACAAG
>OQVT01003252.1_pt1 | contig 10476 bp, 12 predicted proteins | sample 1691561 | NCBI WGS metagenome assembly OQVT01 (sample SAMN03418260, study PRJEB22391) | human gut metagenome | biome: human-gut; feature: organic feature; material: feces | host: Homo sapiens | place: Tanzania | collected 2013-01
GGTGAGGATGGAGTAAAGCGCAGACGACGTAAAGCCTCTTTATCTGATAGTGAAATCATGACGATTTTGCTGTATTTCCATTTCGGCTCGTTCCGAAACTTCAAGCATTATTACCTATTCTTTATTAGAGGAACATTGAAGTCATATTTTCCAAATGCGGTGTCTTATAACCGTTTTGTAGAACTTGAAAGTCGCGTATTCTTCCCTCTCATGTTCTTCCTGAATCTCCGTGCTTTTGGCAGATGTACAGGTATAACCTTTGTTGATTCAACCATGATACCTATATGCCACAATCTCAGGCGTTATGCCAACAAAGTGTTCAAAGGTATTGCCACAGACGGAAAGGGAACCATGGGATGGTGTCATGGGTTCAAGCTACATCTGGCTTGTAATGATAGAGGTGAGATAATTGCTTTTGTTCTCACTGGTGCGAACGTTAGCGACAAAGATCCAGCGGTATTCGATGTGTTGGCTAAACGTCTGTATGGTAAGCTGTTTGCAGATAAAGGCTATATCTCACAAAAACTCTTTGATTCACTTTTTGAGGAAGGCATCCAGTTGGTAACAGGACTGAGAGTGAACATGAAGAACAAACTAATGCCGTTCTATGACAAGATGATGCTACGCAAAAGATACATCATTGAAACGATTAATGACCTGTTGAAAAATACGGCTCAGATAGTACATTCACGTCACAGGTCTGTGGCGAATTTCATCATGAATATTATTTCTGCATTAGGGGCATACTGTTTCTTTGACAACAAGCCCAAGGCACTTACTGGATACGTTATCGAAGATACGAAACAGCTGAGTCTTTTCTAACATTGCATATTTTACATGAGGATTTTGTCTCAGCAACCATCCAAGATATATAGATGGTTGCCAAGCCTCTGTGTCCCTATTCTTAAAAACTTATGACGCTTTTATGCTGAACTTACTATCCCGAACTGAGGTTTATTCTACACCCTCAATGGCAGCCTGCGCTGCCTGAGCGCCCCACCACCGCTCCCTTCGCCCAGGCTCTCGCCCCCTTTGCCCCCGTTCCAGGCGATTCTATCGCCTGTCCCACCCACCAGGCGAAGACCAAGAAGAAGATATAACCATCCATTCATCGGAAATCAATAAATTTGCAGGAGTATGAATAGCAAGGATTTCTACAATCTAGTCAAAATGACACGCTATGCTCAAAAGCAATACCTCTCAGCCCAGGGCGACATAGAAAAGCAAGGATGGCTTGCTACAAGTAAAGGCTATGAGAAGAAGCTTGATGATGAGATAGAGCGTGTCGAGCAAATATTAAAGCAGAAAAGCGAATGAAAAAGATTAAATCATATATTGAAGGAAAGATTAAGCGAATGCTACGTAAGTGGCTAAAGAAAAGAGTGTATCGTCAAGGAATTGATTATTCTTCAAACGAGGAGCGCTTTAAGTGGGTGTATGATGCACCGCTACGAGAATGGAAAGACCGTCTCTGGTGCATCGACCACGGTGAGCTGTATAACAGTCCGGATCTCCTTCTGAAATTATATTTATACCAATAATAAATTCTTAACATTATCATTATGAATATGAAAAAGTACTTAGGAACAAAGCTTGTCACAGCTAAGCCTATGACAAGAGAAGAGGCCGAGGCAGTCCTCGGCAAGTTTATCAAGCCTGCAAAGAAGGAGTATTCAGGCGAGGGCTACCTCGTGCGTTACGAAGATGGTTATCAGTCATGGTCGCCAAAGGAAGTATTCGACAAGGCTTACAAGCCTGCCGACAACTTCCTTGACCGTCTGATCATCGAACGTGATGATTTACAGATGCGCCTTTCATCCCTCACATCAGCATTGATGCAGGAAGACTTCCAGGAGAAGGTTGGCAGTAAGCAGTATTACTGGATGCAGGAGCAGCGTAACGCAATGGAAATCTACGTTGAGGTGCTCAATAAGCGAATCAAGCACGCCATCAACAACAAGTAGCCCATGCAAAGTATCCTGAAAACTAACCGTCGAGCCGACATTTCTTTCTCCCAGTCTGGTCAGATAAACCTATCGGCACACTTAGTGAAAGCCTTAGACCTGCACCCTGGCGATGCCATTGACGTGAAGACCGACGGCCATGAATACTACCTATATGTACGCTCGCCTGCCAGTCCAGGCGTGCGATACGAGGCTCAGTGCTTCCCCTCCAACAAGAAGGGGAAGCACTTTCGTGCATATAGCCGTCGCCTGTGCAAGGCTATCCTCGCAGCCTGCAACTGTGTAGGAAAGGCCGACCTTCCTACTGGCGAAGTAATCACAGAAGGCGGCACAAAGTATATAACAATCATAACAAAACTCATTCTCAACCATGATTAAGGAAACAAAACTCAATGACTTCTCTGCCATCCCTCTTGAATACGAGGTTGTAGATGGAGATCTCTCCACAGCTCTCGGTGTCGTTTCTGAGGATGGTTCATTGAAGCCCATGCTGGAACCAAAGGTGATAATGACCTTCTCAAAGCCATCTCTCAAAGTTGTACATATTCACGAAACTTCTGCTTTTCATTATTATATCGTACACGATACTGAAACAGGAGATGTGTGTTACACCGAACAGGAACAGCAAGGCGAACCGGAACTGAAACCGATACACAGTTTTGGTACGACAAAGCTGTGTAGCTTCTCTTCTATCGGAAATGTACTCATCGTGATTACAGAAAGCAGAATGCACTATTTCTTATGGAAGAGTAAGGCTGGTGGATATCTTTCTCTTGGAACCCACATACCAGAATGCCCAATCTCATTTGGTCTTCAAACAGAACTTGTACAAACTGATACATTCGCTATCGAGTTTGATGGAATAAGTAAAGAAGATAAGTACAAAGAGTTTACAGATGGAAACAAAACAAAGGTAACAGATCAGGTATTGGCAAAGGTTAACAAATTTATTGCTGAAGAGGCAACCAATAAGGGGCGCTTTATCTTCCCATTTTTTGTGCGTTATGCCTATCGTCTGTATGATGGTTCGCTCGTCATGCACTCTGCGCCTGTACTTATGATTGCATCTTCTGGCATTGCGCCGCTGGTGTCTGCCAGGCTTTTCGGAAAGGCGGATGGAACATTTATCTTGGCAGAATCGCGTATTATAGGTGCGCTGTCTCGTCTTGATTATGCGGTAATAGAGCAGAAGTTTATCACAGAACTAGAAAACTGGAAGGATATCATCCTTTCGGTGGATATCTTTATTTCTGCTCCCATCTATACCTATGACCAGAACGGAAAATGTTCAGGGTTCAAGAAAGCATCGGATATAAAATCATATTGTGTATCCAAGCATGTTAACCAGAATGTTGATTTGCAAGGTAAAAAGTATGCTCTAAGATACCAACAGCATACCATTAATCAACTTTACCCATTTACATTTGGAGATCCGTCAAAACCGCTAACAGAATGGCCGACTCTAAATCAGTGTTTAATCATACCAGAAAGGTCTGCCGATGAAATCTCAAGCGATATCTGTGATACCTCTCGCTTCTTCTTGCTGAAAAGCGTTAAGATCGACTCGCTTAGCTGCAAGCGAACTGTCATTGACGTAGGAGTAGATTACCTTCAGTCACTTCTCAGCCGTGAGACATTGACAGACGACTACGACTCGCACGATATACTTGTGCCCAAATATACATTTCCATACAATTCAAGGCTCAATATAGCAAATATAAGCAAGCTGTTGTTTAAAGGGTTCAATCCTGGAGCACTGTTCTGTTATACAGACGATTTCGTTAGTTACGACAACGATGGAACCGCCATACTGCAAGGTACCGCAGTCTTCAAGGTGTATGTAGCTATTAAACAAGATGGAAAGGATATAGTTGTTTGTGGAGACTCATGTAATCTGTCGGCCAACGCATCTACCATCTTCCTATACTACCCGAATACTAACGCATACAAGGCATACATCTATAAACGGGGATATACATCTTGTACGTATGAGGTGCCATTGCATCCGCACTCGTTCCTTAACGGAGCGTATTACTTCGGCGGATGGGGAGATATGGAGCTTACAGGTAGTTATAATCCAATAGAGTCTCCAATAGAAGACCTCACCGTCGAGATACCAAACAAGATATACACCTCGCAGGTCAACAACCCTTTCTTCTTCCCTACCACTGGCATCAACACCATCGGCACAGGAAAGATTCTTGGAATATGCGCTGCCGTAAAAGCACTCTCACAGGGTCAGTTCGGCCAGTTCCCTCTCTATGCCTTCTCTACCGATGGTGTCTGGGCGCTGGAAGTCTCATCTACGGGAAGCTATTCGGCAAAGCAGCCAATCACACGTGAGGTGTGCATCAACTCCGAAAGCATCACACAGATGGATTCTGCAGTACTCTTCGCCACAAACCGTGGTATCATGCTGCTGTCAGGTTCCCAGGCTACGTGTATCAGCGATTCCATCAACAACCCTACTCCGCTATCAATGCCGAACCTGCCTAAGATAGGCTATGCGAAGGAGGTCTATAACAGCGAACGCCTGAAGATGCAGGCCAGGCAGCTGGATTCCATAGATATTATCCCTTTCGTGGAATTTCTTTCGTCTTGCCGCATGCTCTTCGACTATACACACCAGCGCATCATCGTTTACAACACGCAGCAGACTTATGCCTATGTGTATTCGCTGAAAACCCAGCAATGGGGAATGATGCTCAGCAACATTTCAGCGACGGTCAACTCCTATCCGGAATCACTGGCCATGGATAAAGATGCCAACCTGGTAAACTTCTCAGCTACGGAAGCTACAAAAAGTGCAGTATTGCTCATCACACGTGCATTCAAGCTGGATAATCCGAACATATTGAAGACCATCGACACGCTCATCGTGCGAGGAACATTCCAGAGAGGACACGTCAAGACAATATTGTATGGCAGCAAAAACCTCTTCGACTGGCATCTGGTTTCCGATTCCAGCGACCAGTACCTCCGTGGATTCCGTGGAACACCATACCGGTTTTTCTGTCTCGTCATGGTTGGGTATTTGGAAAATGGAGAAAGCATCAGTTCTTTCTCTACCCAATACACACCTCGCTATACCAACCGACTGAGATAATGACACTAAAAAGAGGGGTATCATCAGACACCCCTCTTCCCCAAAACTAACTACTAAAACTTACGATATAAAATCGATAAACAAATCAACAAAAAACATATTAACTAATATAAAACCAACTAACAGATTAAAACGGTTTAAGCTTCCGTCGTATGGTAAGCTTCCTGGAAAGCAATGCGATCTTCATCTTGCTTTTCAGTTGAATCATCTTCTTCTCCCAGATTGGTGCACTGTTCGGGAAGGTAATACTTAACCAGTCCTGCAACACCCGGCAAACCATATACTCATGAATCAGCGTCCTTTCCAGTTTCAAGGTGCTCTTGGCAAAACCCTCGGGCAGCTTCAATACGATGGTGTATTCTTCAGGAGCCACAAGGGTATCATCAAGACGTTCGCCATCCTTCACCTCTTCATTGGTATAAGGATAGAGCTGTTCGACGCATTCATCATGGGCGAGGCTCAGCATTCGGTTCACTCGGTCCACATTACCTTCCTCTGCTATGTCCTTCACCTGGTGCCGTGCGTGTTCCGCATCCCCACCCATGATGTCGCCCTCTACGAAGGCATAATTGCTGATGTCATAGAGTAACTGCTCTCGCCTGAACACAAGGGTCACGGTCTTCGCCTTGTATTCCTTGCTGTCGTATAACTCCATAACCCACGGTCCTTCTATTTTTTGCCTTCCTGGTTAGTGTCAGGATCCGAATCCGTGTATGTAGGGCGTATAGGACGGCTGCGCTTGTAGAGAGCACGCTTCACTACCTCCAGACTTGCTGCACTATGATCTACATAGTCCTTGACATCATTCTTGTTGGTGATGACAAACCACTCACTCAGGGCTACATCTACCAGGTAAGCATGGGTGTTGTTACCTATTGCGTCAGACGAAGCTCTGTTGTAGTTGCTTGGCAACTTAAACTCCAACTTCAACTCGCCATCGCTATCAATCTCATTCTGAACGATATTGTTGGTTGTTGTCTTGTTCTCGTCCAGGTATTCACCGAGGATACTCTTTAAGCCGCTGAATGCGTTGGCCAGCGATCTGCGAAGCTGGTAACTGTTCTCATCGTCCTCACTCGCCTGCATGTTGCTGGCTTCCTCATAGCCCTTGCCGCCTGCCTCGCGTGCCTGACCGGTAAGGTATGCCTTGTTCATGATGTCGAACATCAGTTCCTTCACCTTCAATAATACCGTGAGACTCTTCTTACTTTCTGCCATAATTCTTATATTTTAAATGATTACTAACTAATATGTAGGTCGTGTCGGCTTCTTCTTGCACAGCACCTTCTTGTGGATGCCAACAAGCAGACGGGATGCCGAACCTTCATATTCTCCTGCCTCCTTCTTGTTGGTGAACATATACCACTTGGCCACGATTCCGGTAACAAAGAAACTAAACAGTTCCTTCTTGATGCTCTTGGTCAAGGTATTGTCAAACGATTCCGACAGTCCCAGTTTCAGGTTCCAGCCATCATCGGTAGTCTCTTCCTTCTGGAGGAACTTCTTCAAGGTCTCGCATACCGACACCTGGCATTCCGTCCAGAAGCGTTCAAGCATCTCCCTGTCCGACTTGGTTGTGAAGATACGTTCATACGCACCTTCATCTCCAGTCATCTTGGCACCAGAGTATGCCGTGGTCTTGGCAACCTCGTTGAGCACGTCGCCCTTATTCACTGTTATATCTACGACTTTCATAATTCCTTATTATTTGATTACCGCAAAGTTAAGCCTTTTCCGTTAAACGGAAGGTTTATCTTGTTACGTCTAGAAGTGATAGCCTATTCCCACGCCAACGTATGGCTGCATGCCCTTTGGTGTCATGCCGTACCCGGCTTGCAGGCCGAATCTGAAACGTCTCTCAGGGAGGCTCACTCTCTTCGGTGATAATCTTTGTTACATATCGGGTTGTCGAGAATACCTTGATACTATCAAGGCTGGGTCGGTAACCGCTCACCCAGGCAATGTAGCTCGAGTCACGATACACATTCTGTGTCACTGGGATGTTACCTACTATCGCCACGCTGTCGCCTGTGACTGAGTCATAGGCAGTCTTCACATCTGCCAATGGCACCTTACGTGTATCGTAACGCAAGACTACAGAGTCCTTTGGTACGGGCACGAGGTAAGGGATGGTATCTACATATACGGTAGAGTCAACCTTCACTTTCGTGCCATCGCCTTTATTCTTATGGCCACTGTCTTTAAAAGTCAACATGCAGTTCAAGGCTATCAGTATTACCGCAATGGCCAATGACCAGTATTTCTTTAGATATTTTTTCATTTCACTTGCTTTATATAGTTCACGATACCATTCACATGAAGCTGCACAATAGATTCCCTACCCTCGCTGGAAAGCAGGAAATCAACATCCTGCTTGTTGTCCTGGAAGAAATTCTCCGTAAGCACTGCGGCACATCTGGTATGCTTCAGTATGTAGAAACCTGCCTCGATGTCCGCATCTCCGTCCGAATAGTCCGTGCGCATCTTCTTTCCCGGCAATGCTTCCTTGGCCGCATCATACAGGCAATCGGCAAGCTTGTCGGCAGAAGTCTGCCCCCTGCTTGTATATGCGCTCCATCCGGTTGCGTTCATCCACTCACCGTTACCGGCAGCATTCACATGCATACTTACCAGGATAACATTCTTGCTTCCCTTCAGTTCGCACCAGTTATTCACTCGCTTGCAGCGGTCCTGTAGGGAAACATCCCTATCCTCTTCCACTATCAAACCTGCATCATAGCCCAGTTCTTTCAGCCTGGCAACTACAGAAGCGGCAATCTCCCTTGCGTACTTGTACTCACGCAATCGCCCATCGGGGCTGCGCTTTCCCGGTGTTTCCACACCATGGCCGTTATCAACTAAAACTTTAATCATTGTGTGTCAAATTGCTTTAATGCTTCAACTTATCAAGATTCACATCAAGGTGACGCTCCGTCTTGTCAACCATCACCTGCTGCATCAGCTTCCAAAATCTACTCTCAGATTCCGGTCTGCAACTACTCTCGTTCTCCAGGATCGACCAGAACTGCTCGAAGCAGATTGCGCCTGTAACAACATACGACAAGGGGATAGTAACATGTATAAACACCCAGTGCTCTGCCAGGAATGCAAGAATGATGAGCATAAGGCGTTTCGGAATCGTCTGCTTCACCACCTTGCCGAAGGCAAACGATGTGAACTTAGCTTGCTTTCGCTGAGTCTTGTCAGGGTAGGCTGTATGCACTCGCTTATCCAGCTTGAAAGCTGTCCATGCGTCATACAGGATAAACACCACGGCCACCACAGCCAGAGGAAAAGCAGGCTTGAACTCTCCTATCATCCATCCCACCAACCCACCGCAAACCATTGCGGTAATCTTCCAAATCTTAAATACCATTTCCATTTCGTTTACATTTTAATCATTATTAATTTGACTGCCACAAAATTAGCCGTTTCGCATTAAACATAAAGTTTATCTTGTAACAAATACTATGCTGGCACGATATCGACACATACCTGATTTCCTGGAGTCTGGTATATCTCCAGTTCGTATCCGCTATTTAGCATTCTAGATATCTCCGACTCTTTCGGGATATCCTTTCTCTCTTCTATCTTTCTGTTTACTATTTCTTTCGCCATGTTTTTATATTTTATATCGATACTAAACTTCTTTCTCAGGTGAATAGACTGAAAATGCCCCTTAACCGTGAAGTACTGCCAGGATTCCTTATCCAGCTCTTCCTTGATAATCTTTCTCTTCATGCCATATTCGTTGTAATGACTGAAGATTCCCAGGTATGAATTGACCGACTGGATGGCATGATAATAACAAACTCCAGAAAAGCATGGATGACCTGGATGTTTACATGCAGAAGATACAGGATATTTTACAAGATGACAGTTTGAGTAATGCGGATAAACAGACGAAAATTGATGCCATTATTCAAAGCGATGAATTCCAGAACGCCCTTTCCCAGGTAAGCTCCGACTTATATGATGTATTACAGGACATCAACGACTTAATGGCAATCTACGGCCCCGCGTTGGATGATGCTCTTCAGGATGGCTTTAAGGATTTGGAGAATGCCAGCAAAAACGGAGAGGATGCCATCAGTGCGCTGAATGCCGCGTCGGATGCAGCCCGGGCGATTGTAAACTATATCAATGCCCAGGAAGAAATTCGTTTCACCCGTCTGGGAGAGCAGTTTGACCAGGACAGACAGACACTGTATGATCAGCTGAGTGCCATGAATGACTGCCTCCAGAGTATCAGTGATGACACCTCCCGCTATTCTGATGTGGTAACCCAGGATTTGCTGGCAGTGAACGATCAGATTAATGTGGTATTCAATCTTCTCATGGATCAGCTGGATGTGACGGATGACAGTGATGTCACTTCCATTCAGGACAGCTTTTACCAGGATGTCTCCGATGAGCAGCTGGAGGAATCCGGGGACGGATGGATTGAGAACAGCAGAAATAAAGGAATTGTCAATGGCGACATCAACGTAGGCGGTATCGCCGGTTCCATGGCGATTGATGAGGAAGACCCGGAGGAAAATGCGGCAGGCAATGTGGACTATACCATCGGCAACCGTTATGTTACCCGCTGTGTGATCCGCAGCTGTGTCAACGAGGGTTACATCACTGCGAAAAAAGATGGCGCAGGCGGCGTGGCTGGCTACATGAAAATCGGTGCGGTGGTGAATTCCGAGTCCTATGGCAGTGTGGAGAGCACCGAGGGAGACTTCGTGGGAGGCATCTGCGGCCAGTCCCTGTCTGTCATCCGCAGCTGCTATGCCATCAGTGATGTAAGCGGCGGCAAAAACGTGGGCGGTATCGCCGGCTATGCCGAGGAACTTACCGATTGCTGCAGTCTGGCGAGAGTGGAGGCAGCCGTGGGACAAAGCGGTGCCATTGCCGGTCAGGTTTCTTCCTATGAAAAAGAGGAAGACGAACAGCAGAAGGTAAAGAACAACTTCTTCGCCGGGGATGCCCTCTACGGAATTGACGGTATCAGCTATGACGGAATTGCCCAGTCCATTTCTTATGAAGAAATGCTGGAAATTGAGGGAATCCCTCAGGCGTTCCGGCATTTGAAAATTACTTACCGCACCGAGGATCAGGTGCTGGGCTATGAGGAAGTGGCTTACGGCGATTCCCTGGATCACCTCACCTATCCGGAAATCCCGGAAAAAGAAGGTTACTACGGCGTCTGGGAGGATGTATCCGGGCAGATTATGACCGGCAACCGGGTGCTGGAGGCAGAATATGTGGAAAAGGTGAGCGTGGTGCAGAGTGATGCCCATGCGGAGCAGACCGTTGCCACAGAGGAGAGTGACGAGGAGCTGAACCAGCGGAAAAAGCCGTACGCCTTAGTGGAAAGCTCCTTCCCCGGGGCCGCGGTCCTCCCTGTGTCCCCCGCCG
>OQVT01003254.1_pt1 | contig 10473 bp, 6 predicted proteins | sample 1691561 | NCBI WGS metagenome assembly OQVT01 (sample SAMN03418260, study PRJEB22391) | human gut metagenome | biome: human-gut; feature: organic feature; material: feces | host: Homo sapiens | place: Tanzania | collected 2013-01
TAGGCTGCACGGAACGGTCAAGACCGTTCCCTACAAACCTGCCGAAAGTTCGCAGCCATCCCATTGTTTTTTAATAGTCTGAGTTTTTTACAACGGCGCAAGCTCACGCATCGAACTTCTCAAAAAACTGTTCGTGCCATGTCAGGAAGGTCAGCGCCGTCCAGACCTTGCGGCGGTTGTGCTTGGGGTCTGCCAAAAGCGCCAGCAGCTTATCCTGGTCAAAGTATTCGGCGGCGACGTCGCTCTCGAATTTTGCACGCACCTTGGCGGAAAATTCCGGGTCCTCCAGCCATTTGGCAATCGGCACCGGGAAGCCCTTCTTGGTGCGGTTTGCCCACGCATCGGGCAGGGTCTTGTTGGCGGCGGTGCGCAGTACCGCCTTGGTATCGCCGCGCAGCTTGTAGCTTACGGGGTAGGTTTCTGCCTCGCGCAGCACCTCGCGGTCAAGATACGGCACGCGCAGCTCCAAGGAATGCGCCATACTCATCTTGTCCGCCTTCAGCAGGATATCGCCGGGCAGCCACAGGTTCAGATCCAGATACTGCTTTTTCTCCAGCTCGCTCAGATCCTTGACGCGGTCATAGATGGGCGCCGCCACCTCGCGCGCGGTGGGACCCACGCGGTATTTGGGCTTTAAGATGTCATACGCTTCTTTTTCGTCAAAGACCAGCGCCTGACCGATAAACCAATCCTCCGGTCTGCCGCTGCCCTTGATGATAAAGTCGTGTCCCTTAAAATAGGGAAGCTGCTGGCTGATATCGCTGGCGACGTGGCGCAGCCCGGCGGGCAGACGCTTGTATCTTTTCATCAGGTCGGTGTCGGCGTACCATTCGTACCCGGCGTAAATTTCGTCCGCGCCCTCGCCCGAAAGCACCACCGTGACGTGCTGCTTGGCAAGCTGGCACAGGAAATACAGCGGCACGCTGGACGGGTTGGACTGCGGCTCATCCATATGGTACTGGATGTCGGCAAACGCTTCCAGGCACTGCTCCTTGGTCAGCATATTGCGGTAGTTGCGGATGCCCAGCTTCTGGCTCAGTTCGGCAGCCTCGGTGGTTTCGTCAAATTTGTGGGTGCCGTCGGGGCTTTCAAAGCCGACGGAGAAGGTTTCGTTGGGCATCAGGCAGGCGGTGATATAGCTCGAATCCACGCCGCCGGACAAAAACGACCCCACCTTGACATCGCTGATGCGGTGGGCAGCCACGCTCTCGCGCACGCGGGCGTCGATCTCATCGGCAGCCTGCTCGTAGGTCAGCGATGTCTTGTGGCGGAAATCGGCGTCCCAGTAGCGCTCGATGTGCATCGTGCCGTTTTCAAAGGTGAACCAGTGCGCCGGGGGCAGCTTGTAGGTGCCTTTAAAAAAGGTTTCGTTCATGGCGCTGTACTGGAAGGTCAGGTAGGGGCGCAGGGCTTCGGGGTTGACCTCACGGCGGAAGCCCGGATGCTCCAGCAGGCTCTTGATCTCGCTGCCAAACAAAAGCTCGCCCGCCTCGGTTTTGGTATAATAGAACGGTTTAATGCCAAAAATATCCCTTGCACCGTACATTTTGTTGGTCTTGGTGTCCCACACAACAAAGGCGAACATCCCGCGCAGCTTGGCTGCCAGCGCGGTGCCGTATTCCTCATACCCGTGCAGGATGACCTCGGTGTCGCAGTGGGTGGTAAAGATATGCCCCTTGGCCTGCAGCTCGGTGCGCAGCTGCATAAAGTTGTAAATTTCGCCGTTGAACACCACCACCACAGTGCCGTCCTCGTTATACATCGGCTGCTTGCCGGCGGCAAGGTCGATGATGCTCAACCGGCGGAAGCCCAGCGCCACAGCCGTCTGCGGGGTGTCACCGCTGAGGTGGTACCCCTCCATATCCGGACCGCGGTGGACGATGCGATCCGCCATTTTGTGCAAGATCGCCTCGCGCTCGGCACGCAGCCCGGTAAAGCCTACAAATCCACACATAGTTTTTATCCTCTCTATGCAAGTAACACAGTTATACATTTTTATATTACCACAACTGCCCGCAAAATAAAAGCCTTATGCACAAATTTGGCAGTTTTGGGGGCAAATTCCCTATAAAACGGTATGAATTTGCCGAAATTTCATTTTGGGGGTTGCATTTCCTATCGAATTGGTATAGTATAATTCATAGAAATTCACTGGGTTATAAACCCCGTTCACAATAAGGAGGCTTTTTCTATGAACAGCGCATTGCTGCAGGTCAAGGATTTACAGGTCACAGTGGGGGAGGAACACAAGATCCTTCTGGACGGTGTTGACCTTACGGTAAACCCCGGGGAGGTTCACGTCCTTATGGGGCATAACGGGGCGGGCAAATCCACCCTGATGAGCGCCCTGATGGGCGACCCGCGCTACACCGTGACCCGCGGGCAGATTGTGTTCCGCGGGCAGGATGTCACCCACGAGCCTGCCGATGTCCGCGCACGGCTGGGGATGTTCCTGTCCTTCCAAACGCCGGAGGAAATTCCCGGCATCACGCTGGAAAATTTCCTGCGCACCGCCCAAGGTGCCGTGACCGGGCAGCCCGTCAAGGTGATGGCGTTCCGGCATGAGCTGGCGCGGCAGATGCAGGCGCTGCAGATCGACCCCGCCTACGCCGACCGCCACCTGAACGTCGGCTTCTCCGGCGGCGAAAAGAAAAAGTCCGAGATGCTGCAGCTGTTGATGCTCAAGCCCAAGCTCGCCCTGCTGGACGAAACCGATTCCGGCTTGGATGTGGACGCCGTCAAGACGGTGGCAGCCGGGGTGCGCGCCTACCACAACGCCGACAATGCGCTGCTCATCATCACCCACAACGCCAAAATTCTGGAGGAGCTGACCGTGGATTTTGTCCACGTTCTGGACGATGCCCGCATTGTGCGCACCGGCAGCGGTGCGCTGGTCAACGAAATTTTGCAGGAGGGCTTTGCCTCGGTAAAGGGGGATGCCGCAAAATGAGGGCTTACGAAACCGAAAAAACCAACGTTGCCGCCGTGGACCGCAGCATCTACGACATCAAGGATGCCGCCAACGCCGCGTTTGAGGTCGGCTCCGGTCTGACGTCGGAGATCGTGGAGCAGATTTCTGCCGAAAAGCACGACCCCGCCTGGATGCGGGACTTCCGCCTGCAATCCCTGCAAATCTACGACCGCACCCCCGTGCAAAACTGGGGACCGGACATCAGCGGGCTGGATATGCGCAACATCGTGACGTATGTGCGCCCCAACACCGCCATGCAGGGCAAATGGAGCGATGTGCCCACCGACATCAAAAACACCTTTGAGCGCCTCGGCATTCCGCAGGCAGAGCGCTCAGGTCTGGCGGGCGTGGGCGCGCAGTATGATTCCGAGGTCGTCTACCACAACGTCCGCGCCGAGGTCGCCGCGCAGGGCGTTGTCTACACCGATATGGAAAGCGCCCTGCAGGGCGAATACGCCGAGCTGGTTCGTACCCATTTTATGAAGCTGGTCCCGCCCACAGACCACAAGTTTGCGGCGCTGCACGGCGCGGTGTGGAGCGGCGGCAGCTTTGTGTATGTCCCGGCGGGCGTACACGTTGAGATCCCGCTGCAATCGTATTTCCGGCTCAACGCGCCCGGCGCCGGGCAGTTTGAGCATACGCTGATTATTGTGGAAAAGGGCGCCTACCTGCATTTTATCGAGGGCTGCTCTGCCCCCAAATACAACGTTGCCAACCTGCACGCCGGTTGCGTGGAAATCTACGTCGGCGAAAACGCCCGCGTGCGGTATTCGACCATTGAAAACTGGTCCAAAAATATGTACAACCTCAACACCAAACGCGCCAAGGTCGCGGCGGGCGGCACCATCGAGTGGGTGTCGGGTTCTTTCGGCTCGCACACCTCCTGCCTGTACCCCATGAGCATCCTGCAGGGCGAGGGCGCGCGGATGGAATTTACCGGCATCACCTTTGCCGGTGCCGGGCAGGAACTGGACACCGGCGCCAAGGTGGTACACGCCGCGCCGCACACCACCAGCCATATTTCCACCAAGAGTCTGGCGCGTGACGGCGGCATCTCGAACTTCCGTTCCTGCGTCGTCGTGCTGCCGAACGCCGAGGGCAGCAAATCGAGTGTCAGCTGTGAGTCGCTGATGCTGGACGACCGTTCGCGCTCCGACACCATCCCCGAGATGGACATCCGCTGCGACAAGGTCGATGTCGGCCACGAGGCAAAGATCGGACGTATCAGCGAGGATGCCGTCTTTTACCTGATGAGCCGCGGCATCTCGGAGGAGGACGCCCGCGCGCTGATCGTAGGCGGCTTTGCCGAGCCGATCGCCAAGGAACTGCCGCTGGAATACGCCGTCGAGATGAACAACCTGATTCATCTGGAAATGAAGGGCAGTATCGGCTAAGGCTGCCGCAGCATAGGATGGCATAGGTGATTTTTAGGATTGTATAGGTGATTTTTATGAACACAACACTCAACCGCCTGCCGGTACCCACATGGAATCGGCTTGGCGTAAACGCTGCCCCTGCGGCGGCTGCACTGCCCGCCGCACCGATCGGCAGCGTGAACACCGCACAGGTCATCGAAAGCCCGCTGCCGACAGGGGTCTGCACCGCCGCACCGGATTTTGCCGATTTTGCGGCCAGCGGCGTCGGTTCCGATGCCGACGCATGGATACTGCAAAATGCAAATTTTGTTCGTCATATCGCAGTAAACGAAACCGTATCCGCACCGCTTGTGTATGAAACCACACTGGATGATGCCCACCCGATTACCGTTGGCTACCTGACTGTGGCCGCCGCCGAGGTGTGCGCCGCCAACGGCATCCATGTGCGCATTTTCGAATCCCTTCGCCCCACCCCGGAGCTGAGCTTCGCCGTGCGGCACTACGGCTGCCAGGCGGGCATCAACATCACCGCCAGCCACAATCCCAAGGAGTATAACGGCTACAAGGTCTACTGGTCCGACGGTGCCCAGCTGCCCCCCCACCACGCCGACGCCATTGCCAAGGAGCTGGAGAAGATCGACATTTTCACCGGCGTAAAGACCATGCCCTTCGACGAGGCCAAGGCCGCCGGACGCATCGAGCTTATGGGGGAGGAAACCGACAACGCCTTCATGGAAAATGTCATGGCCATGGTCAATGACCGGGCTTGTGTCGCCAAGGTGGCGGATGACTTCCATGTGGTCTACACTCCCTTCCACGGCTGCGGCTGGAAGCTGGTGCCCCAGGCTCTGCGGGACCTGGGCGTGAAGCACCTGCACTGCGTACCCGAGCAGATGGTGCTGGACGGCTCTTTCCCCACGGTAGAGTCCCCCAACCCCGAGAATCCCGAGGGCTTCTATCTGGCCATTGCCCTGGCTGACCAAGTGGGCGCCAACTTCATCATCGGCACCGACCCGGACAGTGACCGGGTGGGCATCCTGGTGCGCGGCACCGACGGCCGCTTCATCCCCGTGTCCGGCAACCAGACCGGTGTACTGCTGGCGGATTATCTGCTGGGTGCCATGGCGCGTAACGGAAGGCTGCCTAAAAACGCCGTGCTGCTGAAGACCATCGTCACCACCGAAATGGCTCGCCGGGTGGCCGAGAGTCACGGCGTCACCTGCTACGATACCTTCACGGGCTTCAAGTTCATGGCCGAAAAGAAGCAGCAGCTGGAGAGCCAGGGTCTGGGTAAGGTGGTGTTCTCCTACGAGGAAAGCTATGGCTATATGCTGGGCGACTATGTCCGGGACAAGGACGCCGTCACCGCCTCCCTGCTGCTGACGGAGATGGCCGCCTGGTATCAGAGCCGGGGCATGACCCTCTTCGATGCTCTCCAGGCCCTGTACGAAAAGTACGGCTACTACGGTGAAAAGACCCACAACCTGGTGATGCCCGGCCTGGACGGCCTGGAGAAGATGGCTGCGCTCATGCAGTCCCTGCGAGACGTGCCCCCTGCGGACATCGCCGGGGTGGCCGTTACGGCACGCACGGACTATAAGGACGGCACCGTCACCGACTGCGCAAGCGGAAAGGTTACCGCCTCGGAGCTGAAGGGCAGCAATGTGCTTCGCTACGCCCTGGCCGATGGCACCGTGATCCTGGTCCGTCCCTCCGGCACCGAGCCCAAGATCAAGGTCTATATCCTCACCCTGGGAAGCGATCCCAAGCAGCGGGATGAAAACATCGCCAAATACTCCCAGTGGGCTCTGTCTCTGCAAAAGTAACCCAATAAAGCGCAAAAATTCCGTCCCGGAGCGGCCTCTGCAAAGAGGTCACTCCGGGACGGATTATTTGTTTACCGGCACCCAAAAACGGTTTTACTTTACGCTGAACAGCAGCTCGCCATAGGTGGGGAAGGGCCAGTACTTGGCAGCGGTCTGGGTCTCCGACTCATCGGCTACGGCCCGCAGCTCGCCCATGGCGGGAATAAGCTCGTCGCGGATGAAGGCCGCCTCCTCGGTGGTATCCCGGAGGGTATCCAGGCGCACCAGCTTCTCCTCCAGGCTGTCCACCCGGCCATCCATGGTGTCCACCAGGGAGGCCAGCTTGCGCAGCAGCTTCTTCTCATAGCCCCAGGGCAGCTCCTCGGAAACGGCGCTCTTGGCGGCGGCGGCCGTGGCCAGGTCGGACACATAGGCCTCTACCGACGGCAGGATCTCCTTTCGGGCCATATCCACCATGGTCAGAGCCTCGATGCGGACGGTCTTGCAGTAGTTTTCCAGCTGGATCTCATAGCGGGAACGCAGCTCGGACTCCGTAAAGACCTTGTGGCGCACCAGCATGGCCATATTGTCCTTCTGGACCAGCATGGGGATGGCATCCGGCGTGGTACGCAGGTTCAGCAGGCCGCGCTTTTCGGTGGCCTCCTGAATCCAGGCATCGTCATAGCCGTTGCCGTTGAAGATAATGCGCTTATGCTGGCGAATAACACGCTGGATCAGGTCGTGAAGGGCTGCGCTCAGGTCAGAGGCAGACTCCAGCTCGTCGGCGTACTGCCGCAGGGACTCGGCCACAGCCGTATTCAGCATGATGTTGGCACAGGCGATGGAGTTGCTGGAGCCCAGCATACGGAACTCAAACTTATTGCCGGTGAAGGCAAAGGGGGAGGTACGGTTGCGGTCGGTGGTGTCCCGGAAGAAGTGGGGCAGCACATCCACGCCCAGCTTCAGCTTCTTCTTCTCCACACCGGCGTATGCCGTGTCCGTCTCCAGGGCCTCCAGAATGGCCGTAAGCTCATCGCCCAGAAACACGGAGACCACAGCAGGAGGCGCCTCGTTGGCACCCAGGCGGTGATCGTTTCCGGCGGTGGCCACGGCAGCTCTCAGAAGGCCCTGGTAGTCGTCCACAGCCTGCACAACGGCCACCAGAAACAGCAGGAACTGCGCGTTTTCATAGGGCGTCTCCCCAGGAGAGAGAAGGTTGACGCCGGTATCGGTGGCCAGGGACCAGTTATTATGCTTACCGCTGCCGTTGACCCCGGCAAAGGGCTTTTCCTGGAGCAGGCACACCAAGCCATGCCCCGCCGCCACTTTCTGCATAATCTCCATTGTCAGCTGGTTTTGGTCGGTAGCGATGTTGGTGGTGGTGAAAATAGGTGCCAGCTCGTGCTGGGAGGGAGCCACCTCGTTGTGCTCCGTTTTAGCCAGAATGCCCAGCTTCCAAAGCTCCTCATTCAGGTCGGCCATGTAGGCCTCTACCCGGGGCTTGATAGGGCCGAAATAGTGGTCGTCCAGCTCCTGGCCCTTGGGAGGCTTGGCTCCAAACAGGGTCCGGCCGGTGTAAATGAGATCGCGGCGCTTATCGTATACTTCCTTATCAATAAGGAAATACTCCTGCTCTGCGCCCACAGAGGGTGACACCCGCCGGACGCTTTCGTTTCCGAACAGCTTCAAAATACGCAGTGCCTGTCGGTTCAGGGCCTCCATGCTGCGCAGCAGGGGTGTCTTTTTATCCAGCGCCTCTCCGCCATAGGAGCAAAAGGCCGTGGGAATGCACAGGGTCTTACCTTTAATAAAGGCAAAGCTGGTGGGGTCCCAGGCGGTGTAGCCCCGGGCCTCAAAGGTAGCGCGCAGGCCGCCGGAGGGGAAGGAGGAGGCGTCCGGCTCACCCTTGATAAGCTCCTTGCCGGAGAACTCCATGATGACCCGCCCATCGGGAGCGGGGCTGATAAAGCTGTCGTGCTTCTCTGCGGTAATCCCAGTCATGGGCTGGAACCAGTGGGTGAAATGAGTGGCTCCGTTCTCAACGGCCCAGTCCTTCATGGCCGAGGCCACGGCATCGGCCACGGTGGGGTCCAGCTTAACGCCCTTTTGAATGGTCTGCTTCAGAGAGCGGTATACATCGCCGGACAGGCGGGCCTTCATCACACGGGTATCAAAAACAAGGCTTCCAAAATATTCCGGTACAGTTGTCATAACAGATTCTTCCTTTCCGAAAAATAAAAAAGGAGACACTGCGTCCGGGCGGGAAAGCTCCCTCCGAGACGCCTGTGTCTCTTAACATGGCCGAATAGTACACCCCGCGGCGGCAAATGTCAATAAAAAAATGCGGTTTTTGTGCATTTTTGCACATTCTGTCACAATGCAGAAAAAATAACAAATGATTTTTTTGCAATTTACCGGATTGCATAATTCAAAATTATGGATTATACTATGCTTGAACGACGGAGTTCTGCAAGAGAGATTAGTTTCTCTTGCAAAACTCTGTCGTTTTTTATTTTTATAGGAGCTGATTTTATGAATAAAATGGAAGGCCAGGTACGCATCCCTTCCGGCTGCGCCATTTCCGCCGTTATATCCAGAGACGGAAAGCGTATGACCGGAGAAAAGATCATAGAGAGTATGCGCCCCATGCACGACCGCTCCAACGGACTGGGCGGCGGCTTTGCGGCCTACGGCATTTACCCGGAGTACAAGGACTTTTTCGCCCTGCATATGTTCCTGGAGGATCGGGCCGCCCGGAAAAGCTGCGAGGCCTTTTTGCGGGAGACCATGGAGATCGTCCACCTGGAGCGGATCCCCATTCGCACAACGCCGGCCATTACCAATGAGCCGCTGATCTGGCGGTTCTTTGTCACGCCCCTGCGCAGCACCCTGGCCTCCATGCAGATAGATGAGGAGGAGTGCGTGACCCGGGCCGTAATGGCCATCAACACCCGAATCAAGGGGGCCTATGTATTTTCCTGCGGCAAGAATATGGGCGTATTCAAGGCGGTGGGCTATCCGGAGGATGTGGGATATTTCTACCGGCTGGAGGACTACGAGGCCTATAGCTGGACGGCCCACGGCCGCTATCCCACCAACACCCCCGGCTGGTGGGGCGGCGCACATCCCTTCGCTCTGCTGAATTACTCCATTGTTCACAACGGGGAAATATCCTCCTACGACACCAACCGCCGCTTCATTGAGATGTTCGGCTACAAGTGTACCCTGCAAACGGATACGGAGGTCATTACCTACATCGCCGATTATCTGCTGCGCAAGCAAAAGCTGTCGCTGGAGGAGCTGGCCTCGGTCATCGCCGCTCCCTTCTGGAGCACCATCGACAGGAAGCCGCCCCAGGAGCAGGAGAAGCTGCGGTATCTCCGCAAGGTCTTTTCCAGCCTGCTTATCACGGGGCCATTTTCCATCGTGCTGGGCTTTGAGGGCGGGCTTATGGCTCTGAATGACCGACTGAAGCTGCGCAGCATGGTGGTGGGCGAAAAGGACGACAAGGTCTACATTGCCAGCGAGGAGTCCGCCATTCGGGTCATTGAGCCGGATGTGGAGAACATTTACGCCCCGGCAGGCGGCGAGCCTGTGATCGTTCGGGTAAAGGAGGGGAAATTCTAATGGGTATCGACTATATTTATCCGCAGTTCGAGGTTGTCCGCGACCCGGTACGGTGCATAAACTGCCGTCTGTGTGAAAAGCAGTGCGCGAGCGGTGTACACGGCTTTGACAAGGACCGGGGCTGCATGACCACCGACGAGAGCAAGTGCGTGAATTGCCAGCGGTGCGTGTGCTTCTGCCCCACCCATGCCCTGAAGATCCGCAAAAGTGACTGCACCTTCCGGGACAACGCCAACTGGGACGAGGATACGATCAAAGAAATCTACAAGCAGGCCGGAAGCGGCGGCGTGCTGCTGTCGTCCATGGGCAATCCCAAGTGTTATCCGGTATATTGGGACAGGATCCTCATCAACGCCTCTCAGGTGACCAATCCCCCGGTGGACCCCCTTCGGGAGCCTATGGAAACGAAAGTTTTTCTGGGCCGGAAGCCCGACAGCATCCGCCGGGATGAAAAGGGACAGCTTATCTGCACGCTGCCGCCGCAGATCGAGCTGTCCATGCCGGTGATGTTCTCCGCCATGAGCTACGGCTCCATCAGCTACAACGCCCACGCCTGTCTGGCCCAGGCGGCTCAGGAGCTGGGCATCTGCTATAATACCGGCGAGGGCGGACTCCACGAGGACTTCTACGCCTACGGGGACAACACCATCGTCCAGGTGGCCTCCGGCCGCTTCGGCGTACACAAGCAGTATCT
>OQVT01003255.1_pt1 | contig 10472 bp, 10 predicted proteins | sample 1691561 | NCBI WGS metagenome assembly OQVT01 (sample SAMN03418260, study PRJEB22391) | human gut metagenome | biome: human-gut; feature: organic feature; material: feces | host: Homo sapiens | place: Tanzania | collected 2013-01
TTCAGGTGGGAGGATTGAAGTCAAATACTGCATATACCCTATATGCAGTGGCTTCCAACTCTCAGGGAGTGGTAAGTAAATTGGCTACATCGACAGCTCTCACCACTGATGGTACAGCACCTGTTCTGAAGAAGTATGATTTTCAGTCCACAGCTACCAATCTCGATTATGTGCTGGAGTTCGATGACCCTATCGCGTTTACCGGAAAAGGCACAGTTACGGCACATTATTATGCCAGATATTCCAAAGCTGGAGCAGACGGCAATCTCGTGGAATACAAGAAAGCAGTGGTTCCTGCCGACAGCCTCGTCATTTCCGGCAAAAACCTTTACGTCAGCCTTGACGCTGCTGAAGCTATTCCGGGAGCAATTGTAGCCATCTCTTACACTGAGGGCCTCGTGGCCAATCTCGTAGGTGGCAGAGTAGAAGCGTTTACTGATGTGACAGTCAGCTCCAAACTTGAATCTAAAGGCCTTGTGGCATCTTATAAGACTCAGCCTTTTGCGCTTGGTCTGACTGAGGATGAGCCTCAGGAGGGAAGCGGAATAGAAGGTGGCGATGAAGAAGAGCCAGAGGTTACGTCCTTCCAGCGACAGTGGTACTTTCTAAGTTATTTGACCACTTCTGCCTGATGTGTATATTGACACTATTATTCTGTTTTGCTGGGTATTATCCATCATTACATTGGCTAGGACTTATTTATTATTGTTTCTGTGGTGTTGTCTTCTCTATCTCATTATCTATGACAACATCTGTACTCAATATGCTTGCACGTGATACAAGAAAACTTGTACTTGCAATTATGCGTTTATTACTTTACATGACTCCAATCTTATGGAATGTGAAGAACCTTCCATCTATTTTACAGAGAATCATGTTATCTAACCCTATTTATTATATTGTTCAGGGTTATCGTGACTGTTTCTTCTATCATCGTGGAATTATGTATTATAAATATTCAGCATTCTGTTTCTGGGCTATTACGGCTTTCTTATTTGTGTTTGGAAGCTGTATTATGTATAAATTCAAATCTAAGTTTGTAGACTTTATTTAGGAGGCATTATGGATTCAAATATTGCGATTGAAGCACGTCATGCTTCTAAAATATATGAACTAAGATCTAAAGAGAAAAAAAGCGATGTCAAGTTCTATGCCTTAAAGGATTTAAACTTCCAGGTGAAGAAAGGACAGGTTGTAGGTATTCTAGGAACAAATGGTTCTGGTAAATCTACTATGTCTATTATTCTTGCTGGAATCTGTGATCCTGATGAAGGTGAAATTATCGTAAATGGAACTCAGGCTTTAATTGCTATTAATACAGGGTTGAATGCACAGTTGACAGGGCTAGAGAATATTGAATTAAAGGGTGCTTTATTAGGACTCTCTAAAAAACGTATAGAAGAGATTAAAGAAGGTGTTATTAATTTCGCAGAAATTGGTGACTTCCTCTATCAGCCTGTAAAGAAATATTCATCAGGTATGAAATCAAGACTCGGTTTCTCAATTAATCTTTGTCTTGATCCAGATATTATGATTGTCGATGAAGCTTTAAGTGTAGGTGATAAAGGTTTTGCTGAAAAGTGTCTGAATAAGATGACTGAGTTAAAGGAACAAGGCAAAACAATTATCTTCATTTCACATAACTTAAGACAGGTACGTCAATTCTGTGATAGTGCTATGTGGATTGAAGGTGGTATGCTTCGTGAATATGGAGATATTGATGAAGTATGTGACCATTATGCTGACTATGTAGAGTACTACAATCATTTATCCGCAAAAGAGAAAAGGAAAGTACGTGATGAGAAGTTCGCAAAGCGTGTTATTCCTAATTCTCGTCGTACACTAGGTGATAAGCTCTTTGCTGCTATTAAGACTAGATAAACAAAGGGCAGGGTAACCTGCCTTTTTAAATATAGGAAAAGGAAGTTTAATTATGAAATTATCAATTATCATACCATTTAATCGTTATATTCATTATTTATATGACTGCTTAGAAAGTATTAAAGATCAGAAATTATCTGATTATGAAGTACTTCTTATTGTAGATGCTATTGAAGATGTGAAGGATAAGATCCATCAATATGATTTACCAATCACTCTTATTGAATCAGGAGAAGCATCAGTAGGTAAAAAGAGAAATATGGGTCTTAACCTCGCAAAGGGAGATTATGTTTATTTCTTAGATAGTGATGACTATGTATTGCCAGGCTGCTTGAATGCTTTAATAGAAGAAGCAGACAAATCAAACAATGAAGTTGTAGCTGGTAAAAGAATGGTTTCATGGTTCAAGAAACAGGTTTATGAAACAATGAGCGATGAAACAAACATTGAAAGAAACTTAAAGGATAAAGATCATGATCGTCTTGAAAAAGTAGAAGTGAAACAGGAAGAACATGCTTATGACAATGAACCAGAACAGTTCAAGATTGATTTACTTATTCGTACAAGACATGCATTAAGAAATGTATCATGCTTAAACCTTCTTATTAAACGTTCACTTATTGAAGAAAATCATATTTCTTTTAAAGAAGAATTCTTCTGGTATACAGATTCACCTTTTGTCGTAGAACTATTAAAATATACAAATGATGTTTCTTTTGTAGAAGATGCGATTCTAGTAAAACGTAAACATAATGACCCAATTAATCGTCCTGCCTTGTCTCAGATTAAGGATCCTGATGGTCGTTTTGATGAATTTATCGAAGCTCATAATTACTGCTTAGAGATCTCTAAAGATTATCCTCAGATTCATTATTATATTAATGCGAAGATGGCAAACTATTTCACAAGTTTCTTTGCAAAGAAGGTAAGAAGAAGCGAAGATGATAAGTGGAGAACAACACGTTTTGATACAATGGCTGAAGTTCTCACTCACATTGAACCTGAACTATTAAAGAAATCTATGTATCGTCGTAGTCTTTCTAAAGCATGTATGAATCATGATTTAAAGAAAGCACAGAAGATTATTGCAGCACATCTCGCAGGTGTAAAAGCCAAGAAGATTCTTAAAAACAAGAATGAAATGAATAAGTACTTATATAGACATAAATATAAGAATGAACCTATTCAGAAGAATCTTGTTATGTTTGAAACATTCCGTGGAGCAAGCTATGCTGATTCACCTAAATATATTTATGAATATCTTGCAAAGAACTTCCCAGGACAATATGAATTCGTCTGGGTACTTAATGATACTAAGACAAAACTTCCTTATGGTGGTACAGTTGTGAAACGTATGACACGTAAATATGCTTACTATCTTGCTGTATGTAAATACTTTGTATTCAATACAAGACAGCCATTATGGTATCGTAAAAGAGAAGGACAGGTCTTCTTGGAAACATGGCATGGTACACCATTAAAGCGTTTAGCCTTTGACCAGGAAGAAGTCACTGCAGCTTCTCCTACATATAAAGCACAGTTCTATCGTCAGAAACAGGAATGGGATTATTTGATTGCTCCTAATGCTTTCTCTAGTGAAATATTCAAGAGCTGCTTTATGTATAGGGATGAAGGAGATACTATGTTAGATACAGGTTATCCTAGAAATGACTTATTATCTGATCCTCATAAAGAAGAGATTGCAATTGAACTTAAGAAGAAGGTAGGTATTCCATTAGATAAGAAAGTCATTCTCTATGCACCAACATGGAGAGATGATGAATATTATGGTAATGGTGCTTATAAGTTCCAGTTAAAGCTTAATCTTGAACAGATGAGAAAAGAACTAGGGGATGAATATGTCATTATCCTAAGAACACATTATTATATTGCTGATGTTCTTGATTTAACTGGTTTAGATGGTTTTGCGTTTAACTTAAGTAAGTATGATGATATTACTGAAATCTATTTAATGAGTGATATCTTGATTACTGACTATTCAAGTGTATTCTTTGATTTTGCGAACTTAAAACGTCCAATGTTATTCTATACATATGACTTAGATAAATATCGTGATGTATTAAGAGGTTTCTATATTAATATGGAAGAAGAACTTCCAGGACCACTTGTATTCACTACAGATGAAGTCATTGATACAATCAAGCATATGGATGAAATTACTGAAAAATATGCAGACCGTTATGTTACTTTCTATGATAAATTCTGTGGCTGGGAAGATGGTCATTCTTCACAGAGAGTTGTTGAAACAGTATTTGAAAAGAATTAGCTTTCCTTTTTAGGGAGCTTTTTCTTTCTATCGGTTTGATTGACTAGAACAGTCATTCTCACTATAATAGACCCTAATAAAGGAGAATATTATCATGAAATTGATTAAGAAAATACTAGGTAAAATGATTCGCTTATTGTATCGAATTGTTTATCGCTTTATACCATGTGATGACCATACAATATTATTTATTTCATTCCATGGTCGTGGCTACACAGATAATCCTAAGGCATTACATCAATATATCACTGAACATAAAGAATATGCCTCATATCGCTGTATATATGCCATCAAGCATCATAAAGAAAAGAATCTGACTATTCCTAATGCGAAAATCATAGAATACTTCAGCATTCCATATTTCTTTTATCTTGCAAGAAGTAAATATTGGATTTCTAACTGCAAGCTTCCTAAATATGTATTAAAGAAGGATAACCAGATATATTTACAGACATGGCATGGTACACCATTAAAGAAGCTTGCCCATGATATTGAAGTACCAGAAGGGACAACATTCTATCGTTCAGGCATGTCTGTAGAAGAAATGCGTGCTACTTATGACAATGATGTCTCTAAATACAACTATATGATTTCTCCAAGTGCCTTTACAACAGAAGTCTTCCAGACATCTTTTAGAATTAATAAGGAAAGACTGATTGAAACAGGCTACCCAAGAAATGATATATTATCTAATTATACAAAAGAAGATGTAGAAACAATCAAGAATAGAATGCATTTACCTCTAGATAAGAAAATCTTACTTTATGCACCTACATGGCGTGATAATTCATTTAATATGAAGGGCTATACATTTAAATTAGAAGTTGACTTTAAAAAATGGCAGGATGCATTAAGTGACGAATATATTGTGGTATTTAAACCTCATTATCTTATCGTCAATGATTTTAATCTCGATGAAGTCAAGGATTTTGTCTACTATGTTGATCCTCAGGAAGATATTGCGGATCTCTACTTAATTGCGGATGCACTAGTGACTGATTACTCAAGTGTTTTCTTTGATTATGCGATATTAAAAAGACCTATCTATTTCTATATGTATGATCTAGAAAACTATCGTGATGAATTAAGAGGCTTCTATTTAGATATTTATAAAGATCTTCCTGGAGAAGTGATTACAGATGAAAATACATTGCTTCAGAAGATTCATACACATGATTTTGATTATGACCGTTTAACAGGCTTTAATGAACGTTTTAATAATCATGAAGATGGACAGGCCAGCAAACGTGTTATTGATATATTATTAGGTGAACAGCATGGGGCTTAAAAAAATTGTATTAAATATCATTCTTTCATTCGTGAACATCTTTGTATCACTTGTTCCAATTAAAAAGAATCAGATTGCTTTTGTCTCATTAGAAGACAATGTTTTAAAAGAAGATTTCCTAGATATCTATAATCATCTCGATCAATCTCATTATTCTATTAAGACAGTACTCATCCATTATGATAAGAAATCATTATGGAATGATTTCTTATATCTTCTTAACTGTATTAAACAGATTATTGTGATTAATACATCCCATATCGTACTTATTAATGACAATAACTATGTTGTCTCTCATTATAAGAGAAAAGGTGTTAAGGTCATTGAAGTATGGCATGCAACAGGAGCTATTAAGAAGTTTGGGAATGCAGTCAAGAGACAATATCCTATTAATAACTATGACTATGTTATTGCGAATAGTGAGTACTGGATAGAACCTTATTCCATTGCATTTTCTGTAGAAAAAGACAATGTCCTTGTCACAGGTATGCCACGTGTTGATCATCTCTTTGATGAAAACTATAAAAAGGAAGTCAGAGACCAGTTCTATTCAAAATATCCAGAACTCAAGAATAAGAAGATCTTACTCTATGCACCTACATTTAGAGGAAATATTTATAAAGGATTTAAAGCTGTTGATTTTGATGGAAAGAAGTTTATTTCTGCCTTTGATAAAGACACAGTCCTTATCTATAAATATCATCCACTCATGAAGGATATTTCAATTGAAGAAGAGGGACGTATCTTTAATATGAGTCATGAGAATACATATGAGTTATTTGTAGTAAGTGATGCACTTATTTCAGATTTCTCTTCTATTATCTTTGATTATTCTATCCTAGATAAACCGATGTATTTCTTTGTGCCTGATTTAAAGGATTATATGCATCGTCTTGGTTGTTTTGTAGACTATAAGAAGGAAATGCCTGGTCCATTGTGTTATAATGAAATAGAGCTAGCTGATGCAATACATTCTAATAAACAATATGATATCAAACACTTTAAAAATCAATTCTTTAAATATCAGGATGGAAAGAATGTAGAAAGAGTCATCGCATTTATTGAACAATTGATCAAGGAGGATTAATTATGAATATTTCTATGATTAAACAGCGTGCAAGAGAAATAGCACGCGTGAATAAAGCAAGTCTTGCTCGTATCTGCTTAATAGTAGGTGTGATTGCATCAATACCTAGTCTATTGAGTTCTGATAATGCAATTATGAGTATTCTACATGTTATTGCACTCGTATTGTTATTTGCAGTGGAACAGGGATATGTTGTAGCTGGACTTAAAGCAGTCACTGATCGTGAACAAGAACTTTCTGATAATGATGGTGTTTATGGTCTAGTGAACTGGGTTGAATATCTACCAACTTATCTTACAAGAGTTCTTGTCAATTTTGTGTGTGTGTTTATTTTTGTGGCAGTAATTATTGTATGTACTATTGGCTCTTTTGGTGGTTTATTTGCGATTTTAAGTGATCCATATGGTGTTTCACCTATTACTGGTATAGCTTCAGGAATCTCTACTGTTAGTGCTATTTGTGCACTGATTGTAGTTGTATTGTTTGTTTTTGTCATCTGCTGGGTTAATTTACGTATGTTCGCAATGACTTACCTACATCAGGAATATGGTATTAAGGGCTTTGCGGCATTAAAAGAATCATTCACATTAATGAAAGGTCATTGCTGGGATTTATTCCTTATTAATCTTTCATTTATTGGCTGGATTTTCTTATGTGCTCTTATCGATATGATGATTTCAAGTTTATTTGGAGACAATGGAATCTCTGGACTTCTTGGATCTGTCTTAAGTGCAGCAGTTGCGGCTTACACATATCAGCCTGCTTATATTACTGTACAGGCATTATTTTATAAAGAGATTGCCTATAAGTTCTATGATGAAGGGAGAATCTAATGAGAAAAAGTATTGACCGTTTTACGAGAAGACTCTCTAATCAGGAACTGATTCTTGGATGTATCATCTTACTTCCATTATTTTTCTATTGTAATAGCTATATTGGAACAGCTATTGTGAAGTGGACTATTCTTACATTTGATCTTTCTGTCACAAGCAATACAGCTACAATCTGGCTGAACTTTGCAGCTGATTTAATCACTGCACTTGTTGCAATGATCATTTTAAGAAAGTTCATCAAACGTCAATGGAAAGACTTCATGAAGAATAAGTATTCTATTATTGTTGCAGGATGCTTAGTCGGATACTTCTTCACAATATGTGGAAATGCCTTAGGTAACAGTATTGTCAAGCTATTTGTAGACCAGTCAACAAGTGTTAACCAGCAGCAGATAGAATCACTCACAAAAAATATTCCAGTTCTAATGTTTTTTGTGACAGGATTCCTTGCACCAGTAGGGGAAGAATTAATCTTTAGAGGCGTTGTATTTACAGGGTTACGTAAATATAACAGAGTACTTGCTTATATTGCCTCTGCCTTCTTATTTGGCTTTATCCATGTAATGAGCTCAGTTTTTGCAGGTAATATTGGTGAAATGATTCAGATGATTCCGTACATGTGTTCTGGACTTGTATTTGCCTATGTTTATGAAAGTACAGATAATATCTGGGGTTCTATTCTCACACATATGACAAATAATATAGTTGCGATGGTTGTATTATTCTTAATGTAAGCAAAAAGGCCGAACTTATAATGTTCGACCTTTTTAAATGGTTTTAGATACAAAAAAACACTTCCGAAGAAGTGTTAAATTACAAATGGCGGTCTGGACGGGGCTCGAACCCGCGACCTCCGCCGTGACAGGGCGGCATTCTAAACCAACTGAACTACCAGACCATTTGCAATGGCGCAGACAGAGGGATTTGAACCCTCGCGCAGGTTACCCCACCTACTCCCTTAGCAGGGGAGCCTCTTCAGCCTCTTGAGTATGTCTGCATCGGACTGCCTACTTAATATACCATATAGATTTAGGGTATGCAAGCACTTTTTGCATAAAAATCATAAAACTAAAGTGAAAAGTTAAATTCCACTTTAGGCATTATGAATTCATCATCAAAATATGTGCATTATATACAAAAGCACTATTCCTTTTCCCAAAAAAACATTATAATAAGATTAGAAATATAAATATGATTGATTAATAATAAAAGCATATTTGAAAGAGAGGAGGTATAAAGCATTTTTTCAATCATAATTAATTTATTAAATAATTTCGCTTTTTTAAGTAAATTGTTGCTTTACGTTAACTTATTCAAAAAAATCCCATAACAATACTTGTAATATGCTTCCTTAATTGAAGTGGGCATATCATTTTGATACTGAAGATTCCTGTGTCCACAATCATTCTAAGAATCACAGATGCCATTTCTCTTCAATGTTTACTTTTCCAGTTTCATATGAAGTAGAAAATCTGATGTTAAGCTAAATTTGATGATCTAGTGGCAACATTTTTCTTGAACTTAGCGAATAATTTTAAAAAGGGAGGATTTTAAATGAATAGAAAAATTAAATTGTTATCATTTATTTGTATTGCTATCACATTTGCTATGGTTTTTCCTAATCATATTGAAGCGTTAGAACCTAAATATCCAACTTTACGTGAGTTAATAGAAAATGACATGATAGATTTATCTGAAATGAGTTATGCTGAGCCATATGGATTAGATGACCAAGTAGCCGGAGTATTAACGATTTATTCTTCGACATCAGGAAATAGTTCTCTAACCTCGCTAGGATTACAAGGACATGCATGGATCACAGTAAGAAACTATCAGAAGACAAGATCATATGGAACAAAATCTTTATCTTCAAATCAATTTTGTTCAATAGGAACATGGCCTTCTTTTATAACTGGATATAATGGAGTATGGTATAATTATGAAAGAAACAAACGATCTGGTTATGCAAATAATTCTTCACAAGTCACCTATGCAAAACAAACTTTTAGTCCTATTGCTTATTCTAGGTTGAATTCTGTAATAAATTCGTACGGAAAAACTTGGGCACCTGCAGATAATTGTACGCATTTTGCTACAAAAACATGGAACTCTGTGAGTAACATAAAACTAACCATTAATTCAAATGCTAATACACCTTCAAAATTATCTAATCAAATTAAAAGTAAATGTACATATCATATAGGAGTAAACGATGCAGATTTTACATCTTGCTCATCATCATCAGTATCACATTATTAAATTAAAAATAATATTAATAATCTTAATCTGTTTGCTATGTACAGGATGCTCTCAAGATAAAGTGAATATAAACAAAATAGATATTAAGAGTGTAGAAATCACTGATGTAATTGAAATTGAATATATTAATAATACTGATATATGCTTAAATTATGAATATTATTTTAAAAATGGAATTTTATCAATTTACTTTGTGGAAACTGATAAGAAAAACACTTATGAGAATTTAATACAGATAAAAAATACATTTTCAGATATAAAAGCAATTGAAATTATAGATGACACACAAAGCAGAGCAATATATCCGCAATTATTTTGGTAAAGGGAGTAAACTTATATGTTGAAAATCAGACGATTATTATTATCTTTTGTACTTTTAATATTTAATATTATTAATTTTTCAGTGTTACTAAGCAATATTGATGATGATTATACAAATATATTTATTACATTATTTTATTTGTTTTTAAGTTATCTTGTATATAAAGAATGGAAATATACACCTGTAGTCGCTGTTATAGGATATTTTGTTTGTGTTTGGTTATCTAGTACATTTGGAATAGCTTGGTTTGGTTGGTTTGGATTACATATTGGTTTAACAATATTGCTGATAATACTTTTTGAAATGAAATAGTTGTAATAGAAAGAACTTATGCAGAAAACAATCAAAAAGGATAAGGCTTCCAGATTGGCTGCAAGAAGAGCAATTCTGGCTTACCTGTACCCCGTTACAGAAGTTCCTGCTGACGGCAAGGCAGTAAGAAAGAACACAAAGAAGGTTGACATGGCACCATCCCAGTTGAAATGCAGGACAAGTAGTTAAACATCATCCTGTTT
>OQVT01003259.1_pt1 | contig 10468 bp, 7 predicted proteins | sample 1691561 | NCBI WGS metagenome assembly OQVT01 (sample SAMN03418260, study PRJEB22391) | human gut metagenome | biome: human-gut; feature: organic feature; material: feces | host: Homo sapiens | place: Tanzania | collected 2013-01
CCTCTTCTATTTCAGTCTGAAACCACTCGAAATTGCGCAATGGCGTGCTGGCAAAGTAGCAGTACATTTTATAGCTGCCGTTATCATCTGACTGCGCCACCGTCCTGTCTCTGGTTACAACCTCTATTGTCCCCTTTGTCTGCTCAAACAAAGCAGAATACGGGATATTAAGCCCTCCTGCTATTTTCCATACAGTGTTGACCGTGGGATTGGCCTCGCCCTTTTCTATCTGCGAAAGCATCACCTTGCTTATTCCCGAAAGCTCCGCAAGGCGGCTCAGGCTCAAATTTCTCTCGGCTCTGAATTTCTTAAGATTTGCTGCTATTATCTGATTAATATCCATATACACCTCATTAAAATATATTTAACGTTCGTAAATTATATTTTATTATACTCATAATAAAACTAAAGTCAACAAAAAAACGGATAACATCTCTGCTATCCGTCATATTCCGTCTGTCATCTGTCTACAGTTTTTCTTTGCTGCTGTCTCCTTTTGCAATATATTCATATCCGGCGCTTTTTAATATGTTCCTGCAATCCGATACATCAAGTCCTCTGTTTTGAAGAGTGTCCTCTACAGTATCTCTGGGATTTACTCCTGTTTCCGCCGCCACCATATTTGCTCCCGACATATATCCCTGCATTGCAGGTTCATGCACCGCAAGCCACGGCATTTTTTTCATTCCCGCAAAGGCAAGCACCATTGCCGCCATATATTTTGACAGCGTAAAATCCGTTATCTGCGGTGAGTTTTCAAAAGGTGTTCCCGGTACTGATATTCTCTTCATTACGCCGCACTGAACGGTTTCCATTTCTCTGCTGAAAAGAATATGCTCCGCCATTTCCTCCGGCGTGTGCTCCGCTCCTATAGGCTCAAGGGCGTCAAGAAATTCCATCCCTGCCTTTTTGGCATTTAGCACGGTCTGTTTTCTCTCCTCAGGTGAGAAAGTCGTGTCTTTTCCCTCTCCTGCGTTACAAGTCTTGTGACGGAAGTGGGCAAAGCTACGAAATTATGCCACATAATCATAGGCGAAATGCTGAAAATTCTTGAAAGTATAACGCTCTCAACTCCGAAATGACAGAAAATCGCTATCTTATCGTGATTTGAATTTGTTACCTTGTAAATTCTGCCGTCTTTTTTATAGCCGTGCTTTTCCAAAAGCTCATCCACACCGTCGCACACCGCTTTATAGTGCCGTTCAACGTCGCCTTTTCGCATAAGCTTGACCTTCATCCATTTATCATATGAATAGTAGTCGTCAAATTTTGTCCAATAGGCAGGCTTTCTGTCCCAGCATTGCTTTTTGAAAGCACCCTTGCCGATTGTTCCCTGAAATTCCCTTGCCCATTCAAGCGTCGGCATTTCCTTATCGGGATATTTTTCCATAGTATATGACGCTGTTTTCTGCGCTCTGCCAAGCGGAGAACAATAAAAATAATCTATATTTTCCTTTTCCATACGCTCTGAGAGCAGCTTCGCCTCACGCACCCCCTTTTCAGTTAAGGAGTCCCTTGCGTAATCGGGGTCGCCGTGTCTTATAATAAACAGTTCCATATAATCACCGCCGTAAAAAATCATATCAAAAATACTTTATCACATTAAAAACAATTCGACAAGATTTTAAGTAAAAAAATATCCAAAAACTATTGACATTTTTCGATTTTATCTCTAATATTTATCTCATACCAATTAGGAGGTGCCGAAACGCATCTCCAACTATATCTATCGGTTGGAAAGGGGCTGCATAATTGAACAATAATCCTGTAATTATCGACCTTCAAAACATTAGCGTCAGCTTTGACGGACAAACTATTCTTAATAACATCAATCTTCAAATCCACGACGGTGAATTTGTTACCCTATTGGGACCGTCCGGCTGCGGTAAAACTACTACACTCCGAATAATAGCCGGCTTCCAACAGCCTGACAAAGGAAATGTCATTTTTGAAGGAAAAAATATCGATGGTGTTCCCGCTTATAAAAGGCAGGTAAACACCATTTTTCAGCGTTATGCGTTATTTCCGCATTTGAACGTTCACGACAATATTGCATTCGGTCTTAAAGTTAAAAAGATTAAAGACAAAAAGGTCATCAATAAAAAGGTTGATGAAATGCTTGAGCTTGTTAACCTTAAAGGCTTCGGTTCGAGAAACATCAACTCCCTTTCGGGCGGTCAGCAGCAGAGAGTTGCCATCGCAAGAGCTTTGGCGGTTGACCCGAGAGTCGTTCTCCTTGACGAGCCGCTCGGTGCGCTTGACTTGAAGCTCCGTAAGGATATGCAAATTGAGCTTAAGAACATTCAGCAGAAATTGGGCATAACCTTTATTTATGTTACACACGATCAGGAGGAAGCACTTTCAATGTCAGATACCGTCGTTGTTATGAACAACGGCGAAATTCAGCACATTGGCACACCTCTTGATGTATATAACGAGCCGAAAAACGCTTTCGTTGCCGACTTTATAGGAGAGAGTAATATCCTTGACGGCGTTATGCACGAGGACTTTTCGGTTGAATTTTCGGGTATGCGCTTTCAATGCGTTGACAAGGGCTTCAAAAAGGACGAACCCGTTGACGTTGTTATCAGACCCGAGGATATTGACGTTCTTCCCGAGGGTCAGGGTATGCTCAGCGGTAAGGTTACCTCGGTTACCTTCAAGGGCGTTCACTATGAAATTATAGTTGACATTGACGGCTTTAAGTGGATGATACAGACAACGCAGAAAAGCGAAGTCGGCGACACTATCGGTATTTCCATAAAGCCCGACGAAATGCATATAATGAAAAAGTCCGAATATTCGGGACTTTACGGCGATTACAGTTCGTTCAGTGAGGAGTTCGACGAGCTTTCCGACCCGACTGTTACGGAGGAAGAAGAATAATGAAACAATCCTCTGCTGTTAAGTCGCTTATCAATGCGCCTTATTTACTTTGGTCTGTGCTTTTCATAATCGCACCTATGATAATGGTTGTTTACTATGCCTTTACAGACAGGAACGGCGATTGGACTTTGGCTAATATAACGGCTCTCGGTGCGTATTCGCAAACCTTTATACGCTCGATTTGGTATGCCTTTGTCGCTACGCTTATTTGCCTTGTGCTCGCTTATCCGTTGGCATATATTATGTCACGTTCAAGTATGTCGAAGCAGCGTACGATTATGATGCTTGTTATGCTTCCTATGTGGATGAATTTCCTTATCCGCACCTATTCCTGGATAACGCTTCTTGCGAACACAGGCATTATCAACACCCTGCTTTCTAAAATCGGCATAGGTCCGCTTCATATGATAAACACACCCGGTGCTGTTATACTCGGTATGGTCTACAACTTCCTGCCGTATATGATTTTGCCGATTTATTCGATTATGTCGAAGCTGGATTACCGTCTTGTTGAGGCGGCACAGGATCTCGGCTGCAACTCCTTCGGAGTGCTCAAAAGAGTGATATTCCCGTTAAGTCTCCCCGGTGTAATTTCGGGAATTACTATGGTTTTTGTTCCGTCTGTCAGCACTTTCTATATCAGTCAGAAGCTCGGCGGCGGTAAGTATCTGCTTGTCGGAGACTCGATTGAAATGCAGTTCCAATCGGCTTACAACTACAATCTCGGCGCTTCGCTTTCTTTGGTGCTTATGGTTATGATAATTATTTGTATGATTATTATGAATAAGTTTGCCGACAAAGAGGAAGGAGCGATAATCATATGAAAAAGGCTCTTGCGGAAATTGACAGGGAGCTTGAGGAAAGACTTGCATATTTTCGTGAAAACGGAAAGCTCCTTGAGGCACAACGACTTGAACAGCGTACAAGATACGATATGGAAATGTTGCAGGAAATCGGATTTTGTACGGGTATCGAGAACTATTCAAGAATAATGTCGGGCAGAGCGCCGGGCTCATCGCCGTACACGCTTTTAAGCTATTTCCCCGATGATTTTCTGCTCTTTGTCGATGAGTCCCATGTAACGCTTCCACAGGTACGGGGAATGTTTGCAGGTGACTATGCAAGAAACCGTACACATATTGACAAAACAAAATACTTGCCTGTTAATTCACTTGTTGATGCTTCACGTTCAGACGCAGGTGTCGGTATTAACGCACTTAAGTCTGACTCTGTAACTAATGCAAATAATTACAGCAAGCCATCAATCAACAAATGGGTTGCTGCTTCTTACGACTACATTGTTACTAAGATTGCATCTGAATACCTTGGCGTTGATACAAACGACCTTGGCACAAATAACACTACTTATACATACAGCTATGAGTATTCTTTCAAATTCCTTCTTAACGTTCAACTCGTACTTGATGATATTGTAAAGAAAAAAACTTCTCAAACTTCAGGTATCGTTCTTACCGACGCTCAAAAGGAAATTCTCAACGGTAAAAATGTTGACCTTACAGGTTCGGCAGGTACCGAGATTACAAATCTTATTCTCAACAACACAATCGGCGATATCGTTGACCCAAGTACAGATATCGGTAAAACGGTTGACGCTGTGCTTAAGTCACTTCTTAAGACAAACGTAAATCTTAAGGACGCTCTTACCGATGTTTGGAAGAATCTTGTTAACGACCCGATTAAGACAGTCGTAAACCTTCTTCCTTTACTTACAGTAGTAATTAACGAGCTTCTTGAGCCTATTCTTTTCTCTGAAATCGGCAATTCGCAAAGAAATAACCAAGAAGGCTTCCTCTATGGCGTTGTCGGCGACGGTTTGCTTGAAAGTATGAATGCATCATCAGGCTCATACATCGGTATCGGTCAGCTTGCTTGGGACCTCAACGCTATGCTTCCTCAGCTTATGCATTGGCTCCAAAGAGACGGCAAGTTTGAGGAAATCGGCGGTACTTATTGGAACGACGGCAACGAAAAGACAGGTTATCTTTCTGATTTCTCATCCAATTATCAAACACCTACCGACTTCTCAGCCGGCGACATTATCGCAACTCCTAACTATGTACTTAAGTATGACAAGGTTGTAGACAGCTACGGTAAAGCAATCACATATACAAAGAACAGCGACGGTTCTTATACCTATTCTTATAATGGCGTAAGCGGTTCTCTTGCAGATGTACTTGCTAACGTTTCAAGCACTACTAAGTTTAACGTTAAATACACATACGAAGCAGGCGTACCTAAGATTACAGGTATTTACATTGCCGATAAGGCTCTCAAGTATGCTAAGCTCAGCGACCTTGAGGGTATCCTTAAGAAAGCAATCACAGCTTCAAACGGACAGGTTGGCGCAGGTCTTTATGAATTGGTAACAGAAATTGCAGCCCTCCACGCAAAGATTGAAGAATATCTCGAAATTCTTGCAAGTGAGCCAAGACAGCTTGAAATCGTAAAAGAAGAAATTATGCAGATTCGTAATAAATATGCTGACCCGAGAAGGACAGAAATTTGTGCTGTCAGCGGTGAGGTTGATATTGAGGATCTTATTCCGCAGGAGGAGTGCGTTCTTACACTTACACAGTTTGGATATGTAAAGCGTCTTTCTGCCGATACCTACAAAATTCAGCGCAGAGGAGGTCGTGGTGTATCGGGTATGTCACGCCGTGAAGAAGATATTGCGGCTGAAATGTTCGTAATCAATTCACACGATTATGTTCTGTTCTTTACCGACAAGGGCAGAGTTTATCGCCTTAAATGCTATGAAGTTCCCGAGGGAAGCCGTCAGTCAAAGGGTGTGAATATTGCAAATCTGATCCCGATTTCACCCGATGAAAAGGTAACCTCAATGATAAGAGTGCCTGAATTTGACGAGAAAAAATACCTTGTTATGGTCACCTGTCAGGGCATTATCAAGCGTATTGAACTCAATGCATACAATACCTCAAGAAAGGGCGGTCTTATCGCTCTTGAACTCAACGAAGGTGACGAACTTGCGTGGGTAAGAATGACCGACGGTAACAGTCAGGTTATTATCGCTACCAAGAAAGGTATGGCTATTCGCTTTAACGAAACCGATATTCGTGCAATGGGCAGACAGGCTCGAGGTGTTAAGGCAATGGCTCTCAAAGAGGGCGACTGCGTAGTCGGAATGAGTGTTGTCCGTGAGGGCGGTCTTGTTCTCACAGTTTCCGAAACAGGCTACGGCAGACTTTCAAGTCCAGATGATTACCGTGTTCAGAGCCGTGGCGGTAAAGGTCTTACCAACTACCACACGGAAAAATACGGCGATGTTGCCGCTATCAAGGTGGTTAACCTTGACGATGATATTATTATCATCTCGGAAGAAGGCATTATTATCAGAATTGCCGCCGAATCAATTCGTGTTTGCGCCCGTCCTTCAAAGGGTGTAACCGTAATGAAAGTAAACGGTGACGACAGGGTTGTAACAATCGCCCGTGTTCCTCACATTGACGGTGAAGATGATGAATCAGCCGAGAGCGAAAATAACGCAGAAAACGGCGAACCGTCAGAAGCGGTTGCAGAAGAAATTCCCGAAAATAACGAGGGTGAAACTTCTGATTCAACCGAAGAAAATACGGAAGAATAATTGATAAAAATTAGAAAACTCCACTTTTTTAAGTGGAGTTTTTGACACATATGAAAATCTGGTGATTTGATGAAAAAATCTTTAGTTCTGATTGTAGCGGCAATCCTCATGCTTTCACTTTTCGGCTGTTCTGACAAGAAGAATGCCGATGTTTCGGGTGTAGTAGATGCGCCCGATAAATTTTCTACTCTCGATGAGGCAAAGGTAACAGAAAATCCGAACATTCGCAAAGAAAGTGAAAATGTAAACGGAATGTGCTACGCAATCACTCTTGAAGAATTTACATATAATTACAACGAAATGCTCAAAGAGGCGGGTAATCTTGATATGATTAATCCAAAGGGTTGGAAAATGCTCGGCAGTCCTCAGAATGACGCAAACGGAACGGAGTATCAGTATTATTACTACGATGCCGATAAAATCAGCTTCACAGCCTCTGTTGAAACAAAGACAAATTATATTATGAATATCGGTCTCGGAACAACAATGAGCAACTTTGTTTCGATTGAAAACGAGAAAAATAACAGCGATACAATCCTGATGAAAAGTGCCGTAATGGCTGCCGCAGTAAGCGGAATGGGCATTAATAAGGTTGATACAATTCAGGATATTTTCTATCTTACAACCTTTGAAAATACAAATGAGCTGTGGTACAACGGCAATGTCTATGCTCTCAGCACCAATGAGGATAAGGCAGACAGTGAACGCAGTACAATGCTGTTTCGCACCTTTCCTATCTCTGATGAAGTAAAAGAAAACTGGGGCATTGACGAGTATGAAAGCTATGTGGCAAACGCAACTCAGGTAACAACAAACGCAAATTAAAAATGAATTTTGCAAAAAGACAAGGCGACTATCGAAAACGATAGCCGCCTTATAGTTTAATCTGTTCTGTTATTTGTTTTTCGTTTTCTTTCTGTCAACAGCCGTTGCAGCAATAAACACGCCACCGCTGACAAACAGCAAAGCAATCCATAAAATTATATTACCGCTATTGCCGGTTTTCGGTGAGGCAGTATTTATCGGTTTGTTTGTTTGGTCAGCAGAACTGCTTTCGGAAGAAACGGTGTTTGTCGGCTTATTTGCTTCGTCATCCGAACTGCTTCCAAAACCGATTGCAGGAATATCAACGGCAGCTTTTTTGTAACTGCAGACGGTGCATTCCTCATGCTTTGAGCCTTTTTCGGCAGTAGTGGCTTCTTTGTCAATAATCCATTTAAAGTTGTGAGCGGTTATGTCAGCCTTTTCGCCGTCTTCACATTCGTGCCAATGATTTGTGCTGTCATATTTCCACTCCGTGCCGTAGTCGTGGTTGTGAGAATCAATTTTCGGAATATCAACGGCAGTCTTTTTGTAACCGCAGACGGTGCATTCTTCATGCTTTGAGCCTTTTTCGGTAGTAGTGGCTTCCTTGTCAATAATCTGCTTAAAGGTGTGAGCCGTTATATCAGCCTTGTTGCCACACTCACATTCGTGCCAATGATTTGTTTCATCATACTTCCATTCCGTACCGTACTTGTGTGTATGTCCGTCTGAGGCAGGAGTCATTGTCAGATCAGTGAGAACCCACATAGTACCGTCAGAACCATCGCTGGTATCGCCTTCATAGCGCTTATAATTCACAAATTCGCCGTTGATCTTCAGCTTGGTGTTGGGTCCGAATACATAAGAGGTATTTTCGCTTTCAACATAGCCCACAGCCACCACATATACACCGTAATGATAGGTCTTTCCGGCTTCAAAAGCGGTGATTTTGTTTTCATAAGCACCGCTGAAGAAATCTGCGGAAATCGCACCGGTTTTGCTGTCCAGTTCCCACCACTCGCAATTGTATGCATACTTCACGCCTTCGGGACTCTTGCCGGTAAAAACGGGCTTGTCGCCATACTTGAAGCTGACGGTGACATTGTTGATCTCCACCACATCAATAACTTTCACGGTGGTCGGAGTCATGGTCAATACATTGCTGAACCAAATGGTTTCGCCGTTATCGTCTACATCGATCTGATCGGGTGTCATGGTGATTTCTTCACCGTCGATATAGAGCTTTGTGTTCTTATCAAAGCGGTAGCCCTCTTCCATGCCCAAGTCGGAAATCTTGAAATATACGCCATAGGTGTAACTCTTTCCAGCTTCAAATTCCGTAATGAGCTTGCCGTTGTAACGCTCGTTCCAGTAGTCGCTGGAGGTAATGCCATAGCCACTGCCGTCATTGGCGTCCCACCGCTCATGGTCGAGATCAATAAACGGATCCACGGCGCTGGTCATAAAGCTCGGTTTGTCGCCGGCAATAAAGTTGATACGAGCATCAAAGTCAATTTTCTCTACAGCCTGACCGGGGCGCAGCTCTGTTCCATATCGAATGAGGCAGGTTTTTCCATCATCCATCACCATGACCCACGCAAAGGACGGCAGACTTGCTCCGTTCAATGTGACATTTTCTTTGTTTGTCAAATTACTGTCGAAGGTATAGCCGTCTTTCGCCTGAAGTTTCACGGAATATTTGTATCTTCCGCCCTTTTCAAAGGTGCTGAATCGAACATCGCCGTCCGAATAGCAGCTTTCATCGGAATACCAATAGCCAACCTTGTGCATGGTGTCATTGGCGTCTTTCTCCAGCTTCTCCCAGCACTCGTAGGAAATATCATATTTGTCCTGATTGGTGCCTGTCTTCTTGGCCGACGCCCGCGGGGCATCACCCGGCTGATAGTCGAGTTTCACATTCTCAATATCGACGGCAGTGAGCGTGCTGTTTTGTTTGGTCGGTGTAATCGTTTTAACAGCAGGGACATACAGGTATTCCCCACTCAGACTTGACATTACGCTTTCCCCATTCACTGTAACGGCGGTTTCGTTGCTGAAGGAATATCCATCCTTCGGCTTCAGCATAAGGGAATACACATATTTTTTTCCGCTTTCAAATTCAGTGATGGTCGGCAGAGAGCCATGCGAGCCGTTATCGGAGTACCATGCGGCAACCGGTTCGTTGTTTTCAAACTGTTGCCAACATTCATAGTCAATTTCATATTTCTCTGCATCGGCAGCCGTCACCTGTGCCGTTGCCTGAGGAGCATCACCCGGCTGATAGTTGAATTTCGCATTCTCAATCGTCGCCACAGGGATGGTGTTCGTCGGCTGACTGTTTTCCTGCACAATCAGGTCGTAGGTTGTCTGATACACTTGATATTGATGAACAACAAGATTCGTATTCACACTTCCGAAAGCTGCGTTTTCGAGAGCATCCTGATCGCCGACGAGTATATCGCCATCTGGTGCAATTATATTACCACTCTCAAAATGATCAAGAATAAATGTGTTATTACGGTTTTCAATGGTAATATTTCCTCGTGAAGAAAATTGTGCAATGATTTCATCATCAATTCTTTCGATTTCTGCCTGCACCGCATCACTATTAAAATTGCCTTCAACGAAATCCCCTGATTTGGTCACTTCTGTTGTTTCTGCCACATTTCCGTCTGCATCTTTAATGATAATCTGTGCAGTTGTTTCAACCTTTGTGTGATAGAAAAGGCTATAGTTGTGAGTGGTACTGCCTCCGGTCACATCTGTTACTCCGGCATATGCTGTAATCGGCACAATGGATAGTGCCAGGTACAAGGTCAGCAGAACAGTCAACAGCTTTTTGGGTTTTGTTTTTTTCATATTCATCTTCTCCTTTCAACGGCTAACGCCGCATAAAATATTTTTTGGCTGTATCCGTTTGGTATTATTACCGTCCGTTACCGCCATATTGGCAGGTTGGCTGTGATGAACACAACCCCGTATACCTGGCACTGATTTCACCATTATTTTAGCATATTTTACGCACAATTTTACCATAATTCCAAAAAAGTCAATTGACTATTTTGAAATTATTCTGTAATATACTCTTATAACATTATTGATAAACAAACTCGATTGGAGTGATATCTATGAAATTTTCTGAAAAATTAAACGATT
>OQVT01003262.1_pt1 | contig 10461 bp, 10 predicted proteins | sample 1691561 | NCBI WGS metagenome assembly OQVT01 (sample SAMN03418260, study PRJEB22391) | human gut metagenome | biome: human-gut; feature: organic feature; material: feces | host: Homo sapiens | place: Tanzania | collected 2013-01
GTCTTACAGCCCGGAAGTCACCGGCAATCTTTACCCGGAGACTCAGCAGACAGTGTTTGGAGTTAACTTTTCTTTCTAAAGAATACGACGATGAAAAAGACTTCCATCATAACGATTTCCGTGTTGGCCATGACTTTGTGTGCCTCATGTGACAACCTGCTCAACCTCGAATCGGAGACATCCGTGACAACCAACTATCTCAAGACAGACAAAGACGGTCTGAAAAGGGCGATAGCGGGACTGTATGTCTATGAAAGGGACAACATTGTTGACAATTCCGATTCAAAGGGCATTGTGATTCTCCCTCAACTGTTCGATTTCAACACGGACATATTCCTGTTCAACGCCGGGAACTGGGCGTCATTGGGAAGGCTCACCGACCTTACGCCAGACTCCGGAGTAATCGAAGACTACTGGAAATTCTGGTACGCCATAGCAGGACGCGCCAACGAGATAATCGCATCCTCTGAACATCTCGGGCTTGAGGATCCAGAGATCAGGAAGATCCATGGAGAGGCTTGCCTTTTCAGGGCAAGGGCCTATTTCGAACTCTGGAAACGATTCGAAAGGATCTACCTCAACACAGAGCCTACAGACGTGTCCAATCTGGAGAGAACCTACAAGCCTGCCTCCAAGGATGAAGTGTTCACTCTTCTGAAAAACGACCTCGACGCTGCCATAGCGGCACTTCCATACGAGATTCCGGTATATGACAACGGAGTAATGTACGGAATGTACACCAAGGCCACAGCCAAGCATGTCCGCGCCCAGGTGGCCATGTGGGAGGAAGACTGGGACTGCGTGATCGCACAGACCGAGGATATTCTAAGAGACGCGAAGGGCATCACAGAACTTGAGAATGACCCTGCCGAGATCTTCAATTCCGAGAATCTACGGTCCAAGGAAGTCCTGTACGCCTACCAGTTCTCGAAAAATACAGGCGGTGGAGGAGTGATCACAGGCACTACCCTGAAAGGTCATTCGATTTCCGTCTATGTGACATCAAGATATTCAAGTGTTGACGGCGCCATAAGCTCCAGCGACCAAGGCGGGTTCGGCTACGGCAGAGACTACCCTAACCAGCATCTTCTGGACATGTACGGTCCGAAGGACAAGCGCCTCGACTGCTACTTCGTAAGGAAGTTCTACTACAACGATCCCGCACGTCCGGAGACCTACGGAAAAGAGATCGTTCCTAAAAAGGACGCGTCGTACATCGCCAACCTTCACACGATGAGCCGCAAGCACGCGGACTTCTGGACCAATGCAGACGAACCTGACCGCAAGACAAGTTTCAGGGATCTGATCGTCTATCGCCTTGCTGAGACCGTGCTGATGTGTTCGGAGGCATACTACCATAAAGGTGACAACACCAATGCGGTGAAATATTTCAACATGACCTACGAGCGCGCCGGGAACGACAGGTTCGAGGGGACTCTCACATTGGAGAACATTCTTGATGAATATGCCCGCGAACTGAATTTCGAAGGTGTCAGATGGCCTCTCCTCAAGAGACTCGGTCTGCTTGGAGAATATTGCCGGAAATGGGAAGGTGAGTCCATGGCGGAAAACCCGTACCTCAACAAGGATTTCACTTTCGCCCGTCAGAACTTTGTCGTCGGGAAGCATGAGTGCTGGCCGATCCCTAGCAATCAGATTCTCCTCATGGGAGGATCCGATGTCTACCCTCAGAACAAAGGTTGGAATTAATATTATTGGAAAATGAAAAGAACAGGATATATCGCACTGCTTGCCGCCTCGATCATCTCGGCGGCCTGCGTGAAAGAGGAGACCAAAGAGGATTTCTTCAACATCGATGAGACGGAAGTGGTGCTCACGGACTATTACGCCGGAGCCAAGGACATCCTCCTTGCCACCAACACCGAGCCCACGGTCGAGTTGTCATCGGACTGGCTGACAGCAGAGATCACGTCACGTTGTCTCACACTTACTTACAAGGAGAACACCTCCGAAGACGACAGAACCGTCGAGGTTCATATTGTGGCCGGAAGCATCCCCGCCACTGTTACAGTCACGCAACCAGGCCACAAAACCGAACCAGAACCGGAACCAGAGCCGGAACCGGAACCACTCTACAAGCTCCGCGATGTCTGGTATCAGAACGGAATCGCGGCCGGTATTGTGTTCTGGGTAGCCGAGGACGGACAATCAGCACTTGTCGTAAGCCTTGACAGGACCGCCACGACCGTTGCCTGGTCAACCGACGGCACACATGTAATCGGCACCGGAGAGACAGACGGAGCCGCCAACACCGCGCTTCTCCGCGCCAGCGAGGAAGCGGCAAGCATTCCTGCGCTTGCGTTCTGCGATGCCCATGGAGAAGGTTGGTTCTGGCCAGCGATGGACGAGATGAAGAAGCTGTTCGAGGCCTACAACGGCACAGCCTTCGATGCCGCCACCGCAGCGAAACCATCGGACATCACCCCGGAAGAGAAAGACGCGAGAGCGGCCTTCGAGAAAGCGCTTGCCGACAATGGAGGAGTCGCACTCAACACCGGTTCAGAGAACAGTAACGGAGACCAATATTGGACAAGCACCGAGCAGACAGACGAAAAGACAGGCAAGGTCTATGCATCGACAATGCGCTTCGGAAAGGTCTATGCCTCCACCCCTGCCGACCAGATGGGCAAGACCAACGCGTCCAAAAGGTATGTGCGCTGCATGAAACTTGTGAGCGGTGAGCCGGAGAAGCCTCTCCAGACCAAGTTCCCGGCCTACAAGGAAAACGGTAAGAATGTCGGCATCATCTACTGGACATCCGAGGACGGAAAGACATCCAAGGTTCTTAGTCTTGTCCGTTCAGAGGACGTGCCTTGGTCCAACGCCGCCACACCGGCCTTTCTGAATGCAGTGAGCATGGATGACGGAGCCGCCAACACGGCGGTCATCAAGGCCAGCGCGGAGGCAAAGGACATTCCGGCGGTCTCTTTCTGCTCAACTCTTGGCAAGGAATGGTACTGGCCGTCACTCAACGAGCTTGTCGAGATATTCAATGTCTACAACGGAGTCGCCTACGACCCTAATGTCAAATCCAAGGTTCCCGCCGAGATTTCTGACGAGGAGAAGGAAGCGAGGGCTGCGTTCGATCTCTCGCTTACCACTTACGGCGGCACTGTGATGAACTCGGCGGCGGATAACAAGAACGGCGAAAGGTACTGGGCCAGCACCGAGCTTCAGGATGCCAAGGGCAATGTGTACGGCTCATTCATGCGTTTCGGAAAGGCTTACATGTCAACGGTGGCCGACACTCCGGGCAAAGGGAAGAGCGGTGACGGACGTTTCGTCCGCTGCATAAGGACAATCAAAAACAACTAAATCAGCAGAATCATGATACGAATGACTGAAAGTTGGCGTTGGTACGGTCCGGATGATCCCGTGAGCCTTGCTTTCATAAAGCAGGCCGGAGTCACGGACATAGTCCATGCGCTGCATCATGTTCCTAACGGAGAGGTGTGGACAGTGGATGAGATCCGCAAACGGCAGGCTCTCATCGCCGAGTCAGGACTCAAATGGAGCGTCGTGGAGAGCGTACCGGTCCATGAACACATCAAGACCCGCGAAGGTGACTATCTCCGCTACATAGAGAACTACAAGCAGAGCATCCGCAATCTGGCAGAGTGCGGAATCAAATGCATCACCTACAATTTCATGCCGGTGATTGACTGGACCAGGACAGACCTGCGGTTTGAGATGCCCGACGGCTCCCGCGCCTTGAGATTCGAGAGGGCGGCGTTCATGGCGTTCGACCTGTTCATTCTGGAGCGCAAGGCGGCTTTCAATGAATATTCCACCGAGGAAATCGCCGTCGCCAAGGCGCGTTATGACAAGATGGACGAGGCCGAGATCGGACTGATTACCCGCAACATGATCGCAGGCCTTCCGGGCAGTGAGGAAAGCTTCACCCTTGATCAATTCAGGGAGGCTCTTTCAAGGTATGACGGGGTCACTGAGGAACAACTTCGTGACAACCTCATATTCTTCCTTCGTCAGATTTGTCCCGTAGCGGACGAGTGCGGCTCCGTCATGGTGATACATCCCGATGATCCGCCATATTCATTGCTGGGGCTTCCACGCATTCTTTCAACAGCTGAGGATTTCAGAAAGATCGTGGCCGCTGTACCAAATCCGTCCAACGGGTTGTGTCTCTGCACGGGTTCGTTCGGCGTGCGTGCGGACAACGACTGTGTGGCCATGATGCGTGAGTTCGGAGACCGAATCGGTTTCGTTCACCTGAGGACAACAAAGCGAGATTCTGAGGGCAACTTCTATGAGGCGAACCTACTGGAAGGAGATGTGGACATGTACGGAATGATGAAGGCACTGCTTGAAGTAGAGCAACGGCGAGGGATCAGCATTCCTGTGCGCCCCGATCACGGGCACCAGATGTGTGACGACCTGAACCGCAAGTCCAACCCAGGCTATTCCTGCTACGGACGCATGCGCAGCCTCGCGGAACTCCGGGGAATCCAGGAAGGCATCATCAAGTCCTATGAATAGTTACACGACATAACAGAATTTAACAATATGACACAGAATCTTTTTGACATTAAGGGTAAGGTCGTGGTCATGACCGGAGCCTGCGGTGTGCTTGGAAGCACCATCGTAAAATATTTCGCGGCGCAAGGCTGCAAGGTGGTGCTGCTTGATCTCGACAGGGCTTCCGCCATCGGAGAGGCGCTCGTGGAGGAAATCGCCAAAGACGGAGGAGAGGCATGCTTTTTCCCGACAAATGTTCTTGACAAGGCCACACTTGAGCGCAACAACGAGCAGATCATCGCAAAGTACGGGAAGATTGACATACTGCTGAACGCCGCCGGAGGCAACATGGCCTCGGCAACGGTTCCGCCGGACAAGACAATCTTCGACCTGGATGTGGACGCCGTCAAGAAAGTCACCGAACTGAACCTTTTCGGCACGATCCTTCCTACAATGGTCTTTGCCAAGTCAATGGTTGAGTCCGGCAAGGGCTCCATCATAAACTTCGCCTCCGAGTCGGCTCTCCGTCCGCTCACCCGCGTGGCCGGCTATGGAGTGGCCAAGGCCGCCGTGGCCAACTGGACAAAGTACCTCTGCGCGGAACTCGCCATCAAGTTCGGTGAAGGTCTGAGGGTCAATGCGATCGCCCCCGGGTTCCTTCTGACGAACCAGAACCGCGCACTTCTCACCAACGAAGACGGCTCCCTTACCGCCCGTTCCCACACGATCCTCGCCCACACACCTATCGGCCGTTTCCTCGAACCTGACGAGTTGGTCGGCACCCTGCACTATCTTGCAAGCGATGCCTCAAAGGCCGTGACCGGAACCGTGAGCGTCATCGACGGAGGGTTCGACGCGTTCTCGATCTAGCAACGTAATCAACACTCTAAAGTCCGAGTCTGCGGCGTGCCGGCATCATTCCTTCTGACACGGTTATAGTAGCTTGTAGTCTATGTCCTTTCTCGAAAGGAGGAATCGTTCCTCCTGAAGGATTCCGAAAATGGAACGCCACAACCGTGCAGATGACGACAACAAGGTGAAGCCAGTTGGCGAAACACAGCCGCAATCCTGTATAAGTCAGGTCAAAACCGACGAAAGCAGGATTGCGGCTTATGCCGTAGATGCCGGATGTCACCCGCCTCGTGTCATCGTCCCCGGCCACGCCCTCTTCCTCACCAATATAGTTCCCTAAGTAAATATTAAGTCTCTACATAGTTTCTTTTGCAATTGTCAGGAACATTCATGTCTGCCTGATGACCCTGCAGCCAGCATGTCCGTTCCTCATGTCGGTTTTCCACATTGCGTTGGGAACGTCGAACCGTATTGCAGGTGTCTGCAAGGCAAATGACCGTTCCCGCTAATTGCAGCGTCAGAAATAACCCCTCAATGAATTTCATGGCACTCAACCACATGAATATGATCGACAAAGCCACATACCCTTGTCTTGACCTTCATATTGGAACGACAATCTGTTGTTTATCAGAGAAATGAATCTCCAGGTGCGCGCCGATTTCGCACATAGGAGGGAGCGACGCCCGAAGAACGCTTTGTAATGACTGTTCCGGCTTCCTGGTGTGCCAAAACCTTCACAAACCTAAAGGTGGAATATTAATGAGCGAGGTCTCGAAAATTTTGCGTACCTTTGTAGTTTAGTAACATGAAAAAAATAAGTTGCCTCAGATTAAGAGAACATTTTCGAGGATAGATCTATTTTCGAAGAAGGAGTGTGCCGGTGGCACATGACTGATGAGAAAAGAGATATAGACCGAAAAGATTCCTTAAGATGATGCAGGTTATTTTTTGAAGGTTACTTAGTGATTCCTGCAAATGTATTTTTCACGCATATGAATTCTATCCCTTCTTGCCAAGGCATGCCCCATTCCCACGATTCTTTATCTGCGTTACCAGTATATGCATCAACATAAATATACAACCATTTCTGGCCACCGTTGGCCAGAGGATCAGAATCTATTGCCACTATCCATGAATCACAAGGAACTTTAACAACACGTGAGCCATCCATAGGAATATCAAGTACCATGTTTTTTCTTGCTATAGCACTAGTGACATAAACCATATCATACTCATCAATCTCCTCCTTGACAATCTCCAAGGCCTGCGCCTGCGTTATCGGGGAGCCGTCAGGGTTGTACGGTTCCTCCTTGCTCTCCTTGGTGCAGGAAATCATCGCCATAGCAACGATCAGTATAAGTGCCGATATATTTTTCATACAATCCTTTTTTTAAACCATCCTGTCAATAAAATGTGGCTTCCCTCCGGCATCAAGATCAATTGACTCGACGCTGGCCGCCATCGGCAGCACCGACAGAAGGAGCTTCAGCAGATTATCTCTCAATGATTGGAACGTCATGCTATTGTTGCGATTAAGTTATTTCGCGGGCATTTATACATTGCAGAACAATTGTTCCTGTAACGCACATAATTCAAACCAGGATTAGCACCTCCGCTGATGATAACAGCCCAATTATCCGATGAAGAATTAGAAACAGAGGCATTGGCAATAGGTACACGAGGGAGAAATGCCATGGACTCCTCTTTCGATGATGATCCCATTTCGCATTTTACCAAATCACACTCAAAGCTATCTGGTTCTCCCCATTCCCAAGAATCCATGTCCGCATTACCCGTATAAGAATCTATGTAGATATATAGCCAAAACTGACCACTGTTCGCCAATGGTTTAGTGTTAATGATAACTACCCATGACTTGCGTGGGACTGTGCCTTCATGTCCATCCCATGATCGAAACTTCGTACCTTTCTTAACAATAGACTTACTTACGCAAACAAAATCATACTCATCAATGTCCTCCTTGACAATCTCCAAGGCCTGCGCCTGCGTTATCGGGGAGCCGTCATGGTTGTACGGTTCATCATTGTTCTCTTTAGTACAGGAAATCGCCATCATGATGGCTGCAAAAACAAACGGTAATATTCTTTTCATACGTTCAAATTTATTATGTTACTGTCCTCTTTAGTGATAGCTTGTGGTTAAACATTCACAAACATAATCATTATTCCTTGATTAAGCAATCAGGAACGACGCTAAATGTTAATTTATTGTTACAACGGCAAGTTTGACATCATTTTTGATTAACTTTGAGAGATTTCTTTTAGAAAATTTTAAGATGGGAAAGAATGAGATAACATTGTTCTGCGTCAATGACGGCAAGAACCATAAGATTGAGAACGGGCGGGATTTGAAGGCTTTGTCGGACAAGTATTGTTCATCTGTCACGGACAAGAAGACCGGCCAAAAATTCGATGTGCTGGCCGCGCTGGTGGACAACAAGCTGAAGGAGCTGAGTTTCAAGCCGGCGAACCTGCACAGAGTCGAATTTATCGGCTACAACCACCCGGACGGGAGAAGGAGCTACGTGCGGTCGCTTTGCTTCGTGCTTCAGAACGCCGTGAGGGAACTTTATCCTGACAAAGTGCTTGTGATCGACCACTCTCTGCCAAGCGGACTATACTGCGAAATCATCGAGAAGGGGAAGAACGAAGACGGGCGGCACAAGCCTTATTTTGTCACCGATGACGAGATTGACAGGATAAGGGAGAAGATGAAGGAGATAGTGGCGAAGGACCTGCCGTTTACAAAGGTAAAGATGTTCTCCGAAGAGGCAGAGTCTCTATTTCTCGCCAACAACCAGCCGCAGAAGGCCGAACTTCAGAAGAGCTTGGGGACATTCAGTTGCAGCGTCTATTACCTTGACGGAAAGGCCGACACCTTCCACGGACCGTTGATTCCTTCGACCGGTTACCTCAAGGTGTTCGACATCAGCGGAATGGGTGACGGGTTTTGCCTTCAGTCCCCGATGATGACCGACTTCAGCAAGGTCATGCCGATGAAGCGGCAGGGCAAAATCTCAGCGGCGTTGAAGGAATACTCAGACTGGTGTTCCATCATCAACATCGAGAGCATCGGCACGCTGAACAAGGCCGTGAAAGACGGCAAGGCCGTCAGCATCATCAACTTGGCGGAATCCCTCCACGAAAGGAACTACGCAAAGATAGCCGACAGGATCTACTTGGAGAGGGGGACTAAGCGAATCGTGATGATAGCGGGACCGTCATCAAGCGGAAAAACATCATCATCACTCAGAATAGCCCTACAGTGCAAGGTGTTAGGGCTCAAGCCGAAAGTCATCGAGTTGGACAACTATTTTGTGGACAGGGACCACACTCCGAAGGACGAGGACGGGAACTATGACTTCGAGTCGCTCTACGCCATGGATCTCGAATTCCTCAACAAACAGCTCAACGAACTTCTTGAGGGGAAAGAGGTTGAGATTCCAAGATTCGACTTCAAGACAGGAAACAGAATCTTCGAGGGCAACAAGCTACGCCTTGAGGACAAGGACATCCTGATCATGGAAGGCATTCACGCCCTAAACCCGGAGATGACCTCAACGGTTGACAATTCAAGGATATTCAGAGTCTATGTCTCCGCCCTGACCTCGCTGAACATCGATGAGAACAACAACATGTCCACATCGGACAACCGCCTGCTCCGCAGGATGGTGCGCGACAACCGTGTCAGGGGCATCACTCCCGAAGAGACCATCATGAGATGGAACAGCGTGCGACGGGGAGAAAGCAAAAATATATTCCCGTTCCAGGAGAACGCGGACGTGCTGTTCAACTCAGCCCTGATCTTCGAGCTTCCGATGCTGAAATATTACGCCGAACCGCTTCTACGCAGGATTTCGCCGAACTCCCCTGCCTACACCGAGGCCGTGCGTCTGCTCAAGTTTCTGGATTACATCATCGCCCTCCAGCCGGGTGAGATCTCCGCGATTCCGCCGACCTCAATCATGCGCGAGTTCATCGGCGGCCAGACGCTGACGAGAGACTAAAGGCGAGTATATCACATACCTGAAAAGAATTGAAGATAGCCATGACATAAGATAATATGAACAAAAGTGCATTATTTATCAGAACGTCACTGACAGCGTGCATTCTGATGCTTTTCATTTGCAAGAAGTGCAGACCTCAAAACAGTAATACAATCTGCGATATCTCTGACTCAACATCAATAATGAGTGTTGAGCCATTAAATATATTCAGTAATAAAGTATTACAAGACTCTCTTGAATCGTTGTTCACAACATTTGATTCCATTCCTGGACTCATATATACAATTAATTGCCGGAAAAGCACAAATGAAGAGTGGATCAATATTTGTGTCACTTGGGAAATATGTTTGAGTTTCGAAGCATCTAAAGACTCGTTCATATTTGCGAAACCGGTTGGAGCTGTTATCCTCAAAGATAAGATAATAGCGGTTGATTACATCGGAGATAGCTCTTACATAAAGAACTTCAACAAGGAATTTATCAACAAACTTGACTCTAATGCATATGTGAACATATTTAATGAAAAGAGGATGTGTATTAGCGACGTTAGTTCAAGAACATATAAGATAATTAACAAGGACAGCATAGGGCTCGTTGACATTCGAAAAAGCAAATTAGAACTTAAGAGCCCGAAATCAAGAGTACTATAAATAGACCTATCTATAAGTTCTTAAGAGGCGAACCTTATCAACATGGAAATTCCTCGGCCGATAATTATATTTATCGTAAATCGACACTGATGTCAAGGAGGCAGGGTTATGACAATTAATAAGACAATGAAATTCGCAATCATGTTCATGGCTGCTATTACTCTCATGATAATAACAGCATTCTTTCCTGTCAAAAAAGATAATCTTATACACGACTATAAGTTAGAAAAGCTATATTCCAAGAGGAACTCCAGCTCGTTAGTATGTAAGCATTCGATAAAGTACGACTGTCAGTTTGATTAAGTGGTATATAACTTTGCGCCACTAATATAAACTGACATGCTTACACGCGAACAAATCGAAGAGATCCAGGGCGAGGCCCGGGAGAAAGGGACAGCAATCAAGGCCCTGTTGAAAGAGAAAGGCATTCCAGAG
>OQVT01003264.1_pt1 | contig 10460 bp, 10 predicted proteins | sample 1691561 | NCBI WGS metagenome assembly OQVT01 (sample SAMN03418260, study PRJEB22391) | human gut metagenome | biome: human-gut; feature: organic feature; material: feces | host: Homo sapiens | place: Tanzania | collected 2013-01
AGGTGTTCCGTCGGGGTAGAGAATATCACAGTAAAGTCTTGCCACGCGTCCGTGCTGGGGTCTCCAGGGCAGAACAGAAAGAGTTGTGGGATCAGGAACCAGAAAAAAATCGCTCTTTTCTATATTAAGCAGACCCCGTACAGAACTTCCGTCAAAGGAAACACCTTCTTCAAATGCTTTCTGGAGAAGTGACGGCTGTATGGTAAGGCTTTTGAGCGAACCAAAAATATCTGTAAAGAACAGTTTTATAAACTTAACGTCGTTTTCGGCAACGTACTGAAGTACTTCGTTTTTCTTGTAATCCATTTGTAACCCCTGTTTAACTTATTCTACCGTAACTGATTTTGCCAGATTTCTTGGTTTGTCAGGATCTGTTCCTCGGTGAATTGCGCAATAGTAGGCAAAAAGCTGTGCCGGTATTATAGAAAGCATTGAAGCAAATGCACTTTCTGTATGCGGAATGCTTACAATTTCATCTGCTGCCTGTGCAAAAGCTCCGTCTTTGTCCTGTGTAATGACAAAAGTTGTGGCTCCGCGTGTTCTTACTTCTACAATGTTGCTGGCAATTTTTTCGTAAAGTTCCGGATCGGTGGCTATGGCAACAACAAGCGTATTTTTGTCTACCAGGGCAATCGGTCCATGCTTTAATTCTCCTGCGGCAAAGGCCTCGCTGTGCATGTAGCTTACTTCCTTGAGTTTAAGAGCACATTCAAGGCTTGTTGCGCTGTCAAACTGTCTTCCTATAAAGAATACTTTTTCTTTGTTGAAGTTTTTTGACACGAATTTCTGGATTCCGGTTTTGTCATCAAGAATTTCCTGTACTTTTGACGGAATCTGTTCAAGCTCTGAAAGAAGGCGGGTATATTCAGCACGGGAAAACTTCTCGCGCAGGAATGCACACTTTAAGGCAAGAAGATAAAGGCACATGAGCTGTGTGGTATATGCTTTTGTTGACGCAACTGCAATTTCGGGGCCGGCCCATGTGTAAATTACGTCGTTTGCTTCGCGGCTTACTGTTGAACCTACGCAGTTTGTTATTGCAATTACGTGGATTCCGGCTTCTTTGGCAAGTCTCATGGCGGCCAGTGTGTCTGCAGTTTCTCCTGACTGGCTTATTACGATAAAGATGTCATCTTTGTCCAGAATTGGGTTCATGTAGCGGAACTCACTTGCGACAGTTACTACAACCGGAATGCGTGCAAACTTTTCAAATGCATACGCCGCCACTACTCCGGCATGGTACGCTGTTCCGCAGGCTGTAATTACGATTCTTTTTGCGTTTTTGAAATGTTCTGCAACGGTAAGCTCGTCAAAGTTTATGTCTACAGGCTTTTTGTTTTCGTAAACAAGACGCGGGCGCATTGTGTCTGTAAGTGCTTTGGGCTGTTCGTGGATTTCTTTGAGCATGAAGTGTGCATAGCCGTTCTTTTCTGCAGAAGAAAGATCCCAGTCTACGTGGTAAGGCTGTTTTATTAATTTGTTTCCGTCTTCGTCAAAAAGATCAACGTGGTCGCTGTATAAAACCGCAATTTCTTTCTGGTCAAGGAAATAAACGTCGCGTGTGTATTCAAGCACTGCCGGAACATCGCTTGCAATAAAGTTTTCACCTTTGCCGAGTCCTACAATAAGCGGGCTTTCCTTTCTTGCGGCAATGAGTCTGTCGGGATAATCGCTGCATATAACGCCGAGCGCGTAACTTCCTTCAAGACGGTGGGTTGCTTCTATAACTGAATGGAAAATATCACCGTCCATTTCGTAATAGTAGTTTATAAGGTGTGCAATAACTTCTGTATCTGTTTCACTGCGGAATACAACTCCTTCTCCCTGAAGCCAGGCTTTGAGTTTGGCATAGTTTTCGATAATTCCGTTGTGAACGACTGCAATTGTTCCGCTGAGGTTTGTGTGCGGGTGTGCATTTACGTCGCTTGGTTCACCGTGGGTTGCCCATCTTGTGTGTCCTATTCCGAGTGAGCCGTTTATAACTTCTTTTGAAATGCGTTCTTCAAGAGCCTTAAGTGCGCCCTTTACTTTGCGTACAACAATGTCTTCTCCGTCAAAAACGGCGATTCCAGCACTGTCGTAACCTCTGTATTCCAGTTTTTTAAGGGCATTAATCAAAACAGGGGTGGCTTTTTTGCTTCCGATATAACCTACAATTCCGCACATATAAAACTCCGAAAAAATGTAAAAAAATCAATTTACCAATAATAGCATGAGTTATTGAAGATTTCAATGCAATTATGCTAGAGTAAAAGTATGAGAATAAGAAAAAGTTTTGTCATTGCAGGTATTTCGGCAGTCTTCGTGATTTTTATTGCGGCTCTGGTAATTATTGCCAATTTTGACAGTTTGCGGCATAAAACACAGGTCGCATTTTACGGACTGAATGAAGTTCAAGTTAAGGCATTTGAGGCTGAATTGGCTTCTGTTACTGACAAAAACGGTAAGATTGTACATTACGCGTTTACTGTTCTGGACGACAAGTTGCCGCTTGCGGAACAGCTTTCTTCCAGAACTGATCTTCTTGTTTCTGCGGCAGGAGCTTCACTTGATGAAGCCGTTGCTTCTGTTCCTGCTAAAAAGATGGATTCGTATGCACTGGAACAAACGGTGCTTTCGGGAATGTATTCGTCGGTGGCGGCTTTTTCTATGCGGAATGATAAGGGACGGGTTTTGGCACTGCCGCTTTTGGTTGACCCGGTAGAGATTCTGCTTAATGCACAGACACTTTCCCAAACCGGAATGAGAAAAATTTCTTCTATTAATATGCTGGGTGATTATGCGTCAAAGTCACGCGGAACAGTTTATTTTCCTGTAGTTTTCGCTGGTGCAGATGCCCGTAGTTTTGTTGATATGACAGGCGCTCTTGCAGAGTCGCTTTCGGGAAGCGGTGCTTTTGATGAGGCCGTTAAACTTGTGCGTTCCGAAAAGTCTCGTTCTGCAGAAGATTTGGTTAAGGATTTGTGTGCCGGCGAAAATGCTCCTTTTAACAAAGCTGCCACTCTTCTTTCTGAATGGACGCGTGGCAGAATAATTATGAACGATGTCTATAATCTTGAAGACAAGGGTTTGCCTGCCTTGATGCGTGAAAATATGTGCGCGGCGGTTTTTACGGATCTTTCTTCGCACCGTCAGTTTGAATTTGAGGCTCTGAGGCACTTTGTTTCTGTTCCTGATGCTTCCGGTGAAACACTGCCGTTTGTTCCGTCGGAGCGTCCTTTAATAACAAGACGATTGAGTGCCGGTGTTATCTGCGCGGTTCCGCTGTCGAAGGAAAAAGGCACGGGTTATGCTGTAGACCGTCTTGTAAGCAGTGGTGCACAGGAGTCACTCAGCCGCGCGACGGGACTTGGCCCTGTACTTGCAGATTCGGCTGTTCCCGACAGGCAGGCAGATGATGCGCGCTTTTGGATAGCAGCGTCTGATGTTCCTTTTGTTCCTTTTTCGCGGGCGGCTTTTACTGACGGCGAATTTTTGGATGCTTTTGCTACTGCCCTTAAAATTTATATCAGGAACGGACAGTTTTAAGCGGCGTTTGGATAAACTGTTTTTTTGCTGATTTTTTGAAAAATCTTTTGAATTTTACTAAAGTCAAAAAATCATTCTCCGAAATTTAAGGTATAGGGTGGTAAAACCCGAGGGGCGGCAGCCAGATCTGGTTTGCCGGTAACTCATAATACCTTGTTACAGGAGATACAATATGGTTATCAATCACAACATGAGCGCAATGTTCGCTCAGCGTTCAGAAGGAATTACTGAACTGAACAACCAGAAGAACATGGAAAAACTTTCTTCCGGTATGAAGATTAACCGTGCCGGCGATGACGCTTCAGGTCTTGCAGTATCAGAAAAGATGCGCAGCCAGATCCGCGGTCTTAATCAGGCTTCTACAAACGCCAAGAACGGAATCTCTTTCATCCAGACAACTGAAGGTTATCTTCAGGAAACAGAAGACATCATTCAGCGCATCCGCGAGCTTGCTATTCAGTCAAGCAACGGTATTTACACTGACGAAGACCGTATGCAGATTCAGGTTGAGGTTTCTTCACTTATCGCTGAAGTAGACCGCATTGCTTCTACAGCTCAGTTCAACGGAATGAATATGCTTACCGGACGTTTTGCACGCCCCACAGGTGAGAACAGCGTAACTGCTTCTATGTGGCTTCACATTGGTGCCAACATGGATCAGCGCACACAGGTTTACATCGGAACAATGAGCGCTTCTGCTCTTGGACTGCGCAATGTTGGAAACGAAGAGATTATGTCTCTTGAGTCACCTGATCAGGCTAACCGCGCTATCGGTACTCTTGATGAAGCTATCAAGAAGATCAACAAGCAGCGTGCAGACCTTGGTGCTTACCAGAACCGCCTTGAGAAGACAGTTGTTGGTCTTGATGTTGGTGCAGAAAACCTTCAGGCTTCTGAGAGCCGCATTCGTGATACAGACATGGCTAAGGAAATGGTTGACTTTACAAAGAATCAGGTTCTTACTCAGGCTGGAACAGCAATGCTCGCTCAGGCAAACCAGTCTTCACAGAACGTACTTTCACTTCTTCAGTAAGAGTGCGTTTGATAGTTGGCTGTTCAAAAAGTTTTGGACAGCCTGCGAATACCGCCGTTGTTTTTTTTGGGAACGCGGCGGTTTTTTTATTTTAAACCAACTGAAATAAAAGCCGTGGTTGCGCGCAGATTTTGTATGTGGTAGTATTCGCTTATGCCACAGCCGTTTTTATTCAACCTTATAGACAAAGCAGTTTTTGATTACAAACTAATTCAGAACGCAGACCGTATTCTTGTTGGTGCTTCAGGAGGAAAAGATTCTACGGCGCTTATTGAATATTTTGCAAACAGAAAAAAAAGACCTGGATCTGATTTTGAGTTTACCGCGCTTAATGTGTGTACGGAATTCGGAGGAGCCCTTCCCGAAAATATTGCTGCTCTCTTTGATGAATGGAATGTTCCGCTGGTGACTGTTAATGTAGATGTTCAGGGACGGCTCAAACCCGGAAGAAAAATGAGTTGTTACTGGTGTTCCACGCAGCGTCGCACTGAACTGATTGATTATGCAGTAAAAAATAATTTCAATAAAATTGCGCTTGGTCACCATATGGATGATATTCTTGAAACGCTTCTTATGAATATGCTTGACAAGTCTGAACTGAGTACAATGCCACCGCGCCTTAAGTACAAAAATTATCCGCTCGAAATAATACGTCCGCTCTGCTATGCCTGTGAAGAGACTATTGTTTCACACGCAGAAAGTGCAGGTTACAAATGCTGGACGTGTACCTGTGATTTTCAGGATAACAGTGCAAGAAAAGATGCCCGCAGAAGACTTGAACTTTTGACGGGAGGTGACAGAAAAAAGAAAGAGCATATGTTCAACTCATTAAAAAAAATTGAGCCGGAATATCTTCCCTGAAAAAAAGCGCAGTTTGTAAAATTCGGCACAAGTCAATAAAAAATAATTGACTAATTCAACATTAAAAACTAGTCTGTTTTGAAAGGACAATGCTGTCGTATCCGTCGGGCAGCAGTGTCTGGATATGACAACATAAAAGCCCTGTAACTTATGGCAATACCTGCGGAGGTTTTTATGAAGAATGTTGGATATTACAATGGCGAGATGGGACTTATGGAAGAAATGAAAGTTCCCATGCTTGACCGCGCGCTTTATTTTGGTGACGGAGTTTATGATGCGACTTATGCCGCAAACCGCAAAATTTTTGAAACCGATTTTCATGTAGACAGATTTTATAACAGTCTCAAAGCCGTAAAAATTCCGTTTAAACTTTCAAAATCTGAACTTATTGCTGAACTTCAGAAATGTATTGACGCAATGGACAGTGACGGAATTGTATTCGTTTACTGGCAGTCAACGAGAGGTACGGCTGTGCGCAATCATGTGTTCCCGGACTGCGAACCGAATCTTCTTATTTATGTAGTTGAATCTTCTCTTACCGATCTTACAAAAACAATCAAACTTATAAGTGTGGAAGATACGCGCTTTTTGCACTGCAATATCAAAACGCTGAACCTTCTTCCGAGTGTTATGGCGGCAGAGCAGGCAAAGGAAGCGGGCTGCAATGAAGTTGTATTCCACCGCGGAAACCGTGTTACTGAATGTGCACACAGCAATATCAATATAATCAAAAACGGAACTTTTATTACTCCGCCACTGGACAATCTTATTCTTCCCGGAACAACGCGCCGCCACTATCTTGAAATATGCAAAAGAATCGGTGTGCCTTACTGCGAGAGAACATTTACACTTGATGAAGTTTTTGATGCCGACGAAATTGTGGTTACAAGTGCAGGAACTCTTGGTGTGCGTGTCTGCGAAATTGACCAGAAAAAAGTCGGCTGTAAAGATGAAAAAACTTTGCGTAAACTTCAGAAGGCTGCGGTCGAAGATTTTATTTCAGAAACGGTATTTGTTCCGTCTTTTTATGACAAACTGTAAGCAGGTGAAATATGAACGCGCGTGAACTGTCAAAATATAATGTAGGAGAAAATCTGGACCAGCTCATGAACCTGGACCCGCGTGGTTACGGTGTGTGCCGTATTTTATACCCCGCGGCAAGAAAGGCAATGGGTTCGAGTCTTTGTATGAAAACTGCAGAAACACTGCACGCAATTCTTTCTCAGGACAAAAGACCAAAGAGTGAAAAAGCACCTGTCTATATTATGACAGGCTTTGTGCTTAAGGAACACGAATGTCCTGAAACTGACGGAATTACAGGCGCGCTTCTTCTGGCGAGAGCTCTTGTTGTGGCATACGACGTGACGCCCGTATTTGTTATTCCCAAAAAATGCGTTCCTGCAATAACAGCCGCTGCGCCGCATCTTGGTCTTCACGCATATGCAGATTTAGAAAAAGCAAAGTCTGTTTCACTTTCACTTGCGTACATGACCATTTCTGAAGATGTACAGGAAGCAGCCGCAGAAACAGAGGTAATCCTTGAGATGCCAAAACCTGCGGCGCTGTTTTGTACAGAGAGTGCCGGTGCAAATGCGAAGGGCGTGTACCATAATGCTGTGGGTGCTGACATTACGTCACTTGAAGCAAAGTCAGATGCTTTGTTTAACGCACTTAAAAAAGCGGGTGTTCCGACTTTTGCTGTAGGAGATCTTGGCAATGAAATGGGAATGGGATTAATAAAGCGTCATGTAGAAAAATATATTCCGAACGGAAAGGAAATAATTGCAGCAACAAGTGCAGATTATCTTGTAACGGCAACGGTTTCTGACTGGGGCGTTTATGCAGTAATTGCAGCTCTTGCCTATCTTAACGGGAAAATAGAAATAATGCATGACGAACAGATGGAAGAAGCCGTTTTGAGAGCGTGCTGCCTTAGCGGAATGGTTGATATGACCGGTTCTCTTCTTCCTGCAATTGACGGATTTTCTGTAGATATAGAAAAACAGATTGTAGCGTTAATGCGTTCCACTGTGGAATATGCAATCGCTTATCCGCAGAACAAATGGTTTGACGGAGTTTTGGAAAAAGGTTTCTATGGAAAATATTGAATTCAATTTTGACGGAACAGACTATGCCATAATAAAATTCGGGAACAGTATTTCACCGCAAATAAATGAGCGCGTGCGTTCCGTCTGTGAATATTTTGAATCTCTTTCTCAAAAAAAAGAATTGCCGGACTCAATTGTCGAATGGGTTCCGACTTACTGTACTGTCTGTGTTTATTATAACCCGCTCAGAATAAGTCTTGCAAAAATAAAAAAAATACTTTATGAGTCTGTAAAATTCAACGGCGCAGCAAAAGGGAATTCCGGAACACTGCATGAAATTCCTGTCTGCTACGAAGATGAATTTTCCCCTGACATGAAAAATGTCTGCGCACATTCAGGCCTTTCAAAAGAAGAAGTTGTTGCGGCACACACGTCCCCGGTTTATACCGTTTACATGCTTGGTTTTCTTCCGGGCTTTGCCTATCTTGGCGGAATGGATGAACGGCTTGAAACACCGCGACTTGAAGTTCCACGCGTAAAAATTCCTGCGGGAAGTGTTGCTATCGGAGGAAGACAGACAGGCGTTTACCCGGTGGACAGTCCTGGAGGCTGGCAGATTATTGGCCGCACAAATGTAAAGCCTTACGATGTTTTTAGAAATCCGAAAATTCTTTTCAGGGCCGGTGACAAAATTAAATTCCGTGCGGTAACAAAAGATGAATTTGCTTTGCTTGAAAAACAGAGTGTCGGTGAAGATTCTTGCGGCGGTGAATGCGCAAAGGAAAGATATGTTGCAACTTCGGGAATAAAAATTCTTTCTGCTGGAGCCGGAACTTTTATAGAAACTGCAGGCGTGAGGGGACTTCAGAAAGACGGCTTTAACTGCGGCGGCGCAATGGATGAATGCGCAATGATTCTTGCAAATATTATTGCAGGCAATATTCCAAAAGCGGCGGTTCTTGAGTCGACTCTTCTTGGACCGGAAGTTGAATTTAACGGAGAGTGTGATTTCTGCATTACCGGTGCCGACCAGAATGCCACCCTCGACGGAACACCGGTTGCACTTTACACGAAAGTGCATGCCAAGGCCGGAAGCATTCTTGCGCTTAGTGCCGCTGTCTCCGGCTTGCGTACATACATTGCTTTTGCAGGCGGAATAATTGCTCCTTCTGTAAATAAAAATTTTGGCGGTATAAAAATAAAATCCGGAGACTGTTTTGCAACAGGAAATTTTTTTGCGCCTAAAGAAATTTCTGTTCGCAGCATTCCGGCCGTGTTTGCTAAGTGCAGTGCGCGCGCGGGAGTGGTGAACGTACATGTTGTTAAGGGTGCTCAGTTTGCATCTTTTGAAGGGGACAGCGCGCGCGCTTTCTTAAACGCCGTTTACACTGTAATGCCCGCCTCCAACAGGATGGGCTGTCGCCTGGACGGAGAGCATATCCAGTGCCGCGGCGGTACAGACATTATTTCTGATGCAATTCCGTGGGGTTCCGTGCAGATTACTTCGGCCGGGCTTCCCATAGTGATGCTTAGTGACAGGCAGACGACGGGCGGTTATGCAAAGATTGCGACAGTCATTCCGTCTGATCTGCATTTATTTGCGCAGTTTGTTCCTGGTACAAAAATAAGGTTTGTTCTTGTTTCCAGAAAACATGCGCTTTCACTTCTTAAAAAAACAAACAGACTCCTTTTAGGTAAGTATTCGGAGGTTCACTATGTCTGAAAAAAATATTTATGCACAAAGTCTTCCGCGTGATGTGCGCGCTCTTATACGTGAAGGAAAAATTACCTGCCAGACTTCGGGAATGTGTTCCGGGTTTGCACAGGCCAATCTTTGCGTTCTTCCAAAAAAGTATGCATACGATTTTCTTTTGTTTACGCAGCGCAATCCAAAGTCCTGTCCTGTTCTTGAAGTAAGTGATACAGGTTCACGCACACTTCATTCCATTGCTTCCGGAGCCGACATTGCAACTGATATTCCCAAGTACCGCATCTGGAAAAACGGTGTTCTTGACGGCGAGTATACAAATGTGTCTTCTTTCTGGCGTGCACCATAGCAGTACCTATCATATGGGAAACCGAATACATTCTGCACATCTGGTTGGGACAAGTGCCCGAATATACAGTTGTCTTCACCCGCCTGTTAGTGATCGACTCGCTTATCAACATCTTTTTCCAACCTCTCTCTACAGCGGCCAATGCAACAGGACGCATCAAGAATATCCAGATATACGGAAGGTTAATCACCCTTGCAGCTCTGCCCATAGGTTACATTGCTCTATCTTACTCTGCCAATCCATTATTGGCCATATTCGCCATCATTGTGACCGATCTGGCTTTTTGGGGCTATTGCCTTATTGACATCCATAAGCAATTCAACCTGAATATAGTACATTATATACGCCACTCGGTATGTCCACCACTAATATTGCTTGTCGCATCGATGACAGTATGCTGGATCACACGTACTTATACCGACCTGTCGGGCTTTATGCGATTTGTACTGACTTCAGCCACAGGTATATTCAGTTGCCTCGCTATTGTCTTCCTACTATTGTCGTCGTCAGAACGTAGCTATCTTAAATCATTCATCCATAAGAAATGATGCATATCGTATATATAACCAGAGAATTTGCGCCTACCCGAAGAGGTGGCGATATTGCATCTACGGATGCCGATGTCGAGAAAATACGAGCCATGGCACATAAACCAATTGACATAAAATTTTCGGCCAATCACATTCTCCCTATGATGGAGCATTATTATCAACAAATATGTAAACAAACAAAAGACAAATAAAGTATGCCATTACTATCTCTCATATTCCTTCTCAACCCCATTGCAGGCATTGCCTCATGGATATGGGTGGCACTGAGAAATATCGATAGAACCTCTTGGACTGCACTCAGGGGGTTGGCATTACTGCTGTCTCTTTACCTTGGATTTGTCAATACGACAAAAGAACTCTACGGTGATTTTCTGGCATACAA
>OQVT01003266.1_pt1 | contig 10455 bp, 9 predicted proteins | sample 1691561 | NCBI WGS metagenome assembly OQVT01 (sample SAMN03418260, study PRJEB22391) | human gut metagenome | biome: human-gut; feature: organic feature; material: feces | host: Homo sapiens | place: Tanzania | collected 2013-01
TGGCGGAAAACAACATCAATGCCCTTTGCTTTCAGCAGTTCGGAAACCTCTTCCTTCAGCTTCTCTGCCAGAGCATCTTCATATTCCTTGTCGGTCAACTTACGGATTACGCAAGTCTCTCCCTTCTTCTCAATAATTGCCGGGATATTATCTCGAACCAGTTTCTGACACATCATAGATTTATTTTCCTTCCAATTTACAGTGCCGCAGCGGTATGTGCAGTTCACGACATGTGTTGATTGTTTCTCGTTCATTATTGGCTCCTTCAAAGACTACACAGCCTTTTTGCTGCTGCTTCGATAAGTATGCAGGCAAATCATCATTTGCAACAGGTATAAAAATGTGTCCGCGTTCGCTAGCGTACATAGCTGCCAAAGCAGCCATCTTCTTACCAGATTCTGCTGCAATGACGACCTTTTCCCGTTTTGCCAGCATCTTGTCGAGGCACTCCGACACTTGTTTACGGGATTTTGTCATCGATAACGGCGTTCCTGCAACTCCGCAAAAGAACCAATTTTTTTCGCAAATTTTGTCCTCGCACTCTTGGCACTTCAAGTAGACGATATTGCCGTTTGTGTATGGACAGTAAATGCTCATTTGCGTTTATACCTTCTTAAAATATTTCTCAACATATTCATCTGGCAATTCCATGTGCATTTTATCCGGCCCTGTGAATTCCTTGAAGCTGTATTGTCCGCCACACCAGACCAGATGCCAGATGGTTCCTCGTTTAACACGATATGGTTTCTTTTTCCCATCAGGACCGTCGTACCATAATGTCAGAGGCTTGACGCATTTATAGTTGGTATTGTACATGACAACTCCTTATTTTTTTGGCAGCACCCAAATTTCTACATTGACATCCCAAGTGTCAGAGATTTCTTTGATGATGTTTAAAACAGTTTCCCAGTTTCCACCAGCCAAACCACAACCAAGTCCATACGGAATACGAAATGTAGCGTTCGGGTACTCCTTCATGCCTTTGAAGAGTGCTGCTGTAAGTGCGGCATAATTTGTATAAAAGCATAGAAGACAAATACCGTTATATTTCAAAAGATGTTTTTAATGCCCTTGTAGTACGGTATATTTTAGGTAAACGGAAAATTAAAAACACCGTACTTTTAGACAGACTTGTAGATTTTTTGATGGATAATATTTCAAATATCACATCTATAAGAAATATAGCATCGTGCCTTGAAACCACAAAAATGACTGCAAATTCAAAAACAATCGGATCATATATCGATTACTTGTGTGCATCTTTTGCTTTTTATAAAATCCGCCGTTACGACATACGTGGAAAACGCTATCTTTCATCAGAAGACAAATATTACTTGGCAGACCATTCTTTTAAGTATGCACGACTCGGAACAAAAAACATGGATTGGGGGCGGATGCTTGAAAATATTGTAGCAATTGAACTTATGCGGCGCGGTTATGAACTTTATGTTGGTAAACTTTATCAAAAAGAAATTGATTTTGTTGCAATAAAGCAGAATGAAAAATTGTATATTCAGGTAAGCGACTACATTGGTGATGGACAGACTTTTGAACGCGAAATAAATCCGTTGCTTGCAATCAAAGATGCATATCCAAAAATTCTTCTGTCACGCACACGCCAAAGTGAATACTTATATGAAGGAATTCGGGTGATTGATATTTCAACATGGCTGACCTCAATAAATAATTCCCAAGAGCAATTATGACGACTAATAAAACAAACACTTTTGGCACTTTAAAAAAATATTTTTTTACTCCTCTTGTAATTCTTTTGTCCATCGCACTGAATTTTACCGGTTCAAAAACTGCAAGCCATTTTGCGTTTCCGTTGTATATGGATTCTGTTGCGACAATCGGTTGTGCAGCTTTATGCGGAGTTTGGCCTTCGCTGATTGTTGCAGTTGTATCAAATTTTTTGCTGAGTCACTTTTCTACAACTGCACTTCCGTTTATGCTGTGTCATATTACAACATCAGTTTTTGCAAGCCTTATTTTTGACTGGACAAGAAAAAACAACGAAGGTTGTCTTATAATTGAATCATTTTTGTGGGTCGGACTTGTAACTGCATTTTCCAATTCTGCACTCGGCGATACTTTTTCCTTGATTTTATTTTACGGGAACACTTCAATTCCGCAGGTTGATAACGCTGTTCAGGGAATTTTTGTTGCGAAAGAAAGTATTCCTTTTGCAACTTACTGGGGCGGAACTGTTACAAATCTTATTGATAAAATTGTCGGTGCACTTTTTGGTTTTGCAATTTATTTTCTATTAAATAGAAGAAAGTTGCGTTTTGCAGATTTTAGCTTAAATAAAAAAATCATCAACAATGTATTCAATATAAAATAAGTATTTTTACAAGCGTTGCAAAACATGTTCAAATACAATTCAAGTTTTTGCTGACAGGTTTGTAATTGTAAATTTATTTTCGGATCTATTACAAATTGAACATTGTATTTAAAATCTGAATTCCGGATTTTGTTTTAAAAACTTTTTCTTTTACAGATAGAATTGTATCTTTTGACATATTATCTTCAAAGGCGTTTACTAAAAAATCTGCTTCAACAAGAATTTGATAATCAAGTCCGTCAACAGCATTATATGTATGATGATGTGCAATTAAAAAACAAACTCTGTCTACAATTGCTTGGGACAGACTGAAGTTTAATAAAATTTTTTTTGCTTCACCAGGACCAAGTTCTTCCTGATATTTTCCGCTACAACTTGAATATTTTTTTTCTGCTTCGTGAATTCCAATATCGTGAAGAATCGAAGCAATATCCAAAACAAAAAGTTCTTTCACAGATAATTTTTCCTGCAACCCGATTGTGTGAGCAAAACTGTATACTTTTATAAAATGTTGAATACGTTTTGCATCTCCTGCATCGTACTGAATCATTTGTAATAATATCTGTTGGATTATGTCGTTCATTTTACTTCCTTTTGTTAAAATTATTTTACAGCAAGAGGTTAAAAAAATCTATCATTTAACATGGGATATATACCAATAACTGCTTCCCCTCTGTGTTGTAAAAAAGCAACGTTTTGATATAATAAAGTTATGAAAAAGAAATTTAATTTTGTTCCTTTTATTTTACTTGGAATACTGATTTTAAATTTAGTTTTACATTTTATTTTTAAAACTCGCTACAACAGCTTTCGGACAACATTCAATTATATTGTTTATTTTGCTTCAACATTTGTTTCATTTGAATTATTGATTTTTCATCTATGCCCGCCTTTTTGCGCTCTGCTTCTTTTTTTAATAACGCGAAACAGAAATTACAAAAAATCAAAATATTTTTGGGGAACAAAATCTGAACAACGCTTTTACAATTTTATAAAAGTAAAACACTGGAAAAACCATGCTTTAACTTATGACGACAGAATTTTTAGAGGCAAGAATTTTTCAAAAGAAAATTTAATTCTTTCAATGACTCAATCTGAATTAGTTCATGAAATGATTTTTTTATTCAGTTTTTTTCCAATAACCATGTCTAATTCATTTGGTCATTTTGGACTTTTACTAATTTTATGTTCAATATTCGCACTTTCAAACTTGCCATTTATTTTTATTCAGCGTTACAACAGACCCAGCGTTTTAAAAATGAAAAAAAGCAGAGAATCAATCTGCGCGAGTGCTTCTTCTACAGTTCCGTCGAGCTTGAATTCAAAAACATAAACAGCGCTTTCTGTTTCTACAACCATATCACTTTGGCCCGTCAGCTGAACATTCTTCTGTTTTTTTTTGTAAGAGCTGCACAACCCTCTTCGTAAGTCATATTTTGACTTTTGCAAGCCTGAATTTCAGTATAATACATGAAAGAAAAAAGTTCAACTGTTAGATTATCAGTTATTCTTGATTATTTTCTTCACTACTACTCTATTATCAGAGATTATATGCAGATAATAACAAGCCGCAGGTAAGCCGTCAAGATCTATTCGTAAAGTCTTCTTGCCATTTTCCAAAGTATATGTCCTTAGAATTTTGCCATGAATATCGAATAGTTGAACCATTGTCTCACTTGCTTCGCCCGATAGTTCCATATTCACAAAACTTTGTGCAGGATTAGGATACAACGAAACTTCGATTGCGCTCGCAACGACATCGTTCAATGACGAGTTCACCGTCAGGTTGAGCGTTATCACGCTGTCGCAACCGAACTCGCTTTGAAGCGTATGAACGTATGTTCCCGCTTCGCTTTCGCTGAAACCGTTCTCCTCATACGTCTCACCCTCGTTTATGTTTGCATCTATCGTGATATTGTACGTAGGATTGACTGTTAAAGTCAAAGTTACAACGCTGTCGCAACCGTTAACGCTTTGCAAGTTTTGTGTATAAGTACCCGGTTCGCTTACATTGAAGCCGTTCTCGGTGTAAGTCGAACCCTCGCAAATTGCTGCCGTAATATCATTGTTGATTACGGTGCTTACCGTCAGGTTCAAGGTTACGATACTGTCGCAACCGTTGACCGTCTGCAAGTTTTGAGTATATATTCCTGTCTCACTTTCATTGAAGCCGTTCTCTGTATAAGTCGAACCTTCGCAGATTGCTGCCGACAATGTCGTGTTAGCAACAGGGTTTACGGTCAAAGTCAAGGTAACAATGCTGTCGCAGCCGTTGATGGTTTGCAAGGTCTGCGTATAAGTACCCGCTTCGCTTGCGTTAAAGCCGTTCTCCGTATAAACACTGCCCTCGCAAATCGTTGCAGACAAGGTCGTGCTTGCAACAGGGTTGACTGTCAAAGTCAAGGTTACGGTGCTGTCGCAACCGTTGACCGCTTGCAAAGTTTGCGTATATGTTCCCGCTTCGCTGATATCGCTGCCGTTCCATGCGTAAGTCGAGCCTTCGCAGATTGCAGCGGTAATGCTTCCTGCATAATCCACTCTTTCAAACACTGCAGTCAAGGTTGTATCGCTTATAACTGTTATCGTACGCGGGTTCTCCGTGTTACCGTCCGTCCAACTTACAAATCGGCTGCAACTGTTCGGCATGGCAGTAAGTGTAACATTGGAATTGTAGTTGTATGAGCCACCACCATTGACACTTCCCATTGAAGGATTTTGCACCTCTGCCGTAACGGAATAGATATTCGGTGCGAACACTGCCGTATAGGTGATGTTGCTTTCGACCGTTACCGTTCTCGGATTGTCTGCATTGCCATCGTTCCAACTTACGAAGTGATAACCGGTAAACGGCGTTGCAGAAATCGTTGTCGCACTTCCGTCATCGAATGTTCCGCCTCCGGTCACACTACCCATTGCAGGATTATTCGGCTCTACGCTTACGGTGTATGTTGCATGTCCTCCGAATATGGCAGTGAACGTTGTGTCGGTGGTAATGGTTACTGTTCTCGGGTTCTCCGTATTGCCATCGTTCCACCTTACGAAAGTTGCTCCATTCTTCGGAATAGCCGTCAATGATGTGCCGAACTGTACGCAGGAATAAGTGGCACTGCCCCAAGTCGTATCGTTCACTAACAAATCAAGTTGGTAAAGCATTGCATCTTGAATATTGATAAAGCTGTTCCAATATGCTGCATATCTGTAATTCATCGATGAACCGCAAGGAATATGCACCGGTATATTACGAATGGCTGCGAATGGAAAAGTATTGACATTACTCAAAATAGGAGGATAATATGCCATCGATGTTATCGAACTTAAACCCGTGCAACCGCTGAATGCACCCGTACCCGTAGCCTCGCTGCCTATGGAAGATACCGTGCTTGGAATGGTTAACGTAGCCAGACTGCTGCAATTTGCAAATGCCCCATCTCCAATGGAAACAAGTCCCTCGGGAAGAACGATCGAAGCCAATCCGCTACAACCGTAGAATGTATTAGGTTCAATAGAAGTAACACCGTTAGGTATGGTAATTGAAGTCAATCCGCTACAACCGCTAAACGCATAACCACCTATTGAAGTCAGATCTTCTGGCAAACTAATAGAGGTAAGCCCCGTACAACTGTTAAATGCGTTGCTTCCGATAGTCGTTACACTGTTCGGAATAATTATGCTATCCAAATTTGTACAACCGCGAAGAAAATTATCGGGGATCCGTTGCACATTGTTACCTATGTTTACTGCCGATAGATTTCTACCAAGAGAACTGCACTCAAAATCATACCAAGTATATTCATCAACAACATAATAATATGTGCCAACCATATTGCAATTCACAGCATTGAAGTTAAGCGTTGTCAAACTGTCGCAATTTGCAAATGCGTATGAATCGATTGTATCAACCATCTCCGGAATAGTGATTGAGGTCAAAGATTTACAGCCATCGAATGCACGTTCCCCGATAGTATGTATATTAACAGGAAATTCAATTGATGTTAATTCGCCACAGTTTCTGGCAAAGTTTGCAGGTATTCTCTGTACACTATCTCCGATATTTACCGTAGTTAATGATGTGCCAAAAGTATAATCATTACCGAAATCCTGACAGTTCACTGCATTGAAGTTCAGCGTAGTCAATCCGCTGCAACCGTAAAACGCCCAATATCCTATGGAAGTAACGCCGGTCGGTATGGTTACCGAAGTCAAACCCCTGCAACCACTGACAAAGTTTGCAGGTATTCGTTGTACACTATCTCCGATATTTATCGTGGTTAATGATGTGCCAAAAGGAGCATAATTCTGCCAACGACTTTCATCGTAATTGTAGTACACAAAATCCTGACAGTTGATGGCATTGAAATTCAATGTCGTCAAACCGCTGCAATCTCTAAACGCATTACTTCCGATGGAAGTAACGCTGTTGCCAATGGTAACCGAAGTCAAGCCGCTGCAATCTTCAAACGCAAAACCTCCGATGGAAGTAACGCTGTTCGGTATGGTTACTGAAGTTTTTGCACCCGGGCATTGCATCAAAGTATCTTGAACGTAATTGTACAACACTCCATCTATTGATGAATAATACGTATTTCCGGAAGCGACATTTATCGAAGCCAAACCGCTGCAACCATTAAACGCACCATATCCGATGGAAGTAACACTATTAGGAATAGTTACCGACGTTAAACTGCTGCAACCGTAAAATGCACAGTATCCAATCTCAGCAACACTCTCCGGAATATTAACCGAGGTCAAACCGCTGCAACCGTAGAATGCAGAGTTTCCAATCTCAGTAACACTCTCCGGAATAGTAACCGAGGTCAAGTCGCTGCAATCTCTGACAAAGTACGCAGGTATTCGTTGTACACTGTCTCCGATATTGACCATGGTTAAAGGTGTGTCACTAAAAAGGGCATAATAACCATCATAATCATAGAAATCATGACAGTTGATGGCATTGAAGTTCAGTGTAGTCAAACTGCTGCAACCACTAAACGCATATTCTCCGATGGAAGTAACACTGTTCGGTATGGTTATTGAGGTCAAACCGCTGCAATAGCTAAACGCACTCTGTCCTATGGAAGTAACGTTGTTTGGTATGGTAACCGAAGTCAAATCGCTGCAAACGTAAAACGCACTCTCTCCGATGGAAGTAACGCTATACGTCGTGCCATCGTAGGTTACAGTTGACGGTATGACAACATCGCCACTTACGTAATCATAATTGTTATAATTATTGGTATAATACGTTACTGCAACCGTATTTTCGGAGGTAATGTTGTAGTAGAGTGTTTTCCCTTGATGGGTGGAGGAAAAGTCGTATGCCATCGCTTGGAGCGAAAGCATCATTATTGCCACTGCAATTATCGATCGGCACAATGGCTTGCCGAATTTTAATTTTATCATTTTTTCTTGTTTTTATTTCCGCCCAAGTCCCAAAGGCAATTCTTTATTTTGTGCGAGTAAATCCCGCTTTATTCTCCCTTGCGTACGGACATAAAAAACGTGGGACTTTTTATTTCTTACTTGTTCTATGAGGTTCTGGACTACCTAAACTAACTAAAAAGATAAAAGCCCACGATTTTCATCGTGAACGTTATCACTTTACTTTCAGTTAGTTTAGCATGAAATGGTCCAGATTCCATAGAACTAAAGTATAAGTAAAACGCTTTATTATGTCATATAAAAACGTACTAAATCAATGTAAACTCTTTTTCTTCTGCCTCCTTTCCTATGGTTTATAATCTGCAAAGATATGAATTTCCAACAATTCCAAGCACATAATCAAGGGAAAAAGGTAAAGTTAATAGAGAAAAAACGAAAACGGATTGATGAAGATAAAAAAAAGAACTGCATATAAGCATTTGTTGTGTTTATATGCAGTTCTGATATTTGTGTTCTTCTTTACAACGAAATCAATACCTTAGCTGAACATGTTTTTCATCTTTTCAAAGAAACTTTTCTCCTTTGCTGATGGTTTCGGTTGGAATGCAGGGTGTTTGTCAAGTTCATCAAGAAGTTTTTTCTCTTCTTTGGTAAAACTTTTCGGTACCCAGACATCTACTCTGACCAAAAGGTCTCCTCGTCTTCCGAAAGAATTTACTTCCGGAAGTCCTTTGCCTTTCAATCTGTAAACCTTACCGCTTTGCATTCCTTGTTCTATTTTGAATTTGACCTTTCCGTCTAAGGTAGGTACTTCTATTGTGGTACCTTGAACGGCTTGCGAGAATGTTATATAGGTTTGCATGCAGAGGTTATTGCCGTCTCGTTCGAATATTTCGTGCGGCACTTCTTCTATCAAGACAATTAAATCTCCGTTTATGCCGCCTCTTGCACCTGCATTGCCTTTGCCTTGCATGGAAAGTTGCATTCCGTCTGCAACGCCTGCCGGTATCTTGATTTCGATGACTTCTTCGCTTTGAACGATTCCCTCGCCGCCGCAATCGGGACACTTGTCCTTTATTATCGTTCCCTCACCGTGGCAATGCGGACAGGTGGATTGGGTTTGCATGTTGCCCAAAATGGTTCTCTGAACTTGAACCACGACACCGCTACCGCCGCAATTAGGGCATGTGGTCTTTTCCGAACCCGGTTTTGCACCGCTTCCGTTGCATGTCTTGCAGGGTACGTACTTTTTGACTTTGATTTTCTTTTCCACACCGCTGTTTATCTCCTCCAAAGTCATCTTTACTCTTATTCTGAGGTTGCCGCCGCGGTTCACATTCCTGCCTCTGCCGCCGCGAGAGCCGCCGAAACCGCCGAAACTGCTGAAACCGCCGAAGCCTCTGCCTCCGAAAATATCACCGAACATGGAGAAAATATCATCCATGTTCATACCGCCGGAGCCGAAGCCTGCCTGACCGTCCACGCCTGCATGTCCGAATTGGTCATACCTTGCCCTCTTATCCTTATCTCTCAATACATCGTATGCCTCCGCAGCTTCCTTGAATTTTTCCTCCGCTTCCTTATCACCCGGATTCTTATCGGGGTGATATTTTATCGCTAATTTTCTGTATGCTTTCTTCAATTCTTCGTCCGTGGCGTTCTTTGATACGCCCAAGACTTCATAATAATCTCTCTTCTCTGCCATTGTTACTCCTCTCTTACATTGCCACTACAACCTTGGAATAACGTATTACTTTGTCATTAAGATAATATCCCTTGGTTGTTTCATCTATTACCATGCCTTTTTCTTCCTCTTTTTGAGCCGGCACTCTTGCTATGGCTTCATGAAGATTTTCATCGAACTTCTCACCTTTGGCGTTTATAGGTTTCAAGCCTTGTTTATTCAAAGTGTTCATCAGTTTGCCGTAAATCAAATCCAAGCCCTCTTTTGTCTTGATGAATATCTCGTCTTCTTGCTTTTCTATATTCTGCAAAGCTCTCTCATAATCATCAATCACAGGAAGCAGGTCTTTTATCGTGCTTTCGGCAGCAGTCTTTATCAATTCCACTCTCTCTTTTGCCGTTCGCTTTCGGTAGTTCTCGAAATCGGAATAGAGCAAGAGGTATTTCTTATTCAAATCTTCAAACTTGCTTTTCCATTCTTCCTCTATACGGATTTCGGTTTCCTTTTCCGTTGCTTCTTGTTCGCTGTTTTCAAGGTTTTCTTCTTCGTTTTGCTTTACGCTTTCGTCCTTATCTTCGATATTTTCAGCCATAGTCTTATCTTTCTTTATTAGTTTGTGAATTATATGCTTTGCCTTGTTTTTCTGTTTCTTTGTTTTGTGTGCTTCGACTTTCTGTTTCATTTCTTCCTAATGATTAGTCATTTTCTTGCTATCAAATTCCGTTCCTTTGATACTTTTATGACAAAAAGTCAGTCTCGCTGTATGAATATGTCCTGCGGATTTTGCGGACGTATATTGTCCAACCAAATGAAGCCTTTCAGCGTTTTGTCTTTTTCTTCTATGCGTTCAATGTCATCTATGTAGAAATCAGGATTTTGAACTGCTGTCATTTTTTTAAGTTTTCCTTTTTCAAAGTACATTTTCAGGCTTGCACAGCTGCCTATGTTAATACCTGTATGCTGTTTCGGCTTATTCTTTTTCTCTTCCCAAACATGGTACACTATATTTATGTTTCCATCAATTTGGGAATAGCTTATCTTATTT
>OQVT01003268.1_pt1 | contig 10450 bp, 7 predicted proteins | sample 1691561 | NCBI WGS metagenome assembly OQVT01 (sample SAMN03418260, study PRJEB22391) | human gut metagenome | biome: human-gut; feature: organic feature; material: feces | host: Homo sapiens | place: Tanzania | collected 2013-01
GCGGACGCGAAATGGGAGGAGCGCGACGTGAACTACGGCAATCTGGCGGCGGCGCTCAAGCTCTATGACGAGGCCGTGATGTACCTTGAGACCGTGAATCCGAAGCCAGATGACTATGGCGAGCTGATTACCAAGCGAGACATGGTGCGGGCCGAACTTGAGCGTCGCTACAAGGATCAGCGTTTCGAGGCTGACCGTGCGGTCAACATGGGCGACTGGGAGCGGGCCAGACGCGAATTGCGGATCTTGTGTGAACTTGTGCCGGATCAGCAGGATCCGCGCCATGCCGAGGCGGCGGCAAAGCTTATGGATGTTGACAACCGTCTGAAGAAGGGGGCTTCGAAATGAAGATGGGATTCACCATGTGCCGAATCGCAGGTTGCCTTGCCGCTTTCCTCGCGTCGATGACGCTCTCGGCGGCGCCGACACGCATTGACGTCACGGCGCGTCCCGAAGGCGCGAAGGTCATCGTGGACGGAGTGTCGAAGGGAATTGTCCCGGTGTCGGTATTTGACGTTGGCGAAGGATCGCACCTGCTGCGGATCGAGGCTCCGGGGCATCGATTCGTCGAGGAGGTGCTGTCGGTGAAGGACGGGGACTTCCTTCGCACGGATTATGAGCTGGAGCCGGAGAAGGGGCTTCTTCTCGAAGTTTACAAATACTGCGCCGAGGTGTCCGTTAGATACAGGAACACGAATGCACTGAGCGGTAAAGTTAGGCTTATCTGCCTTAACGATTTTATCGCCTTCGATTTTGCCCCAAAGTTTAAGCGGTTCCTGTTCGCTCTTTTCTTCCTCACCGCCGATATACGGAATAACATTATCAATCATTTCCGGCCATGTTTCAAAAGTTTTGCCTGCGCCCGAAATTGCCTGATATGTGCAAACCAAAACATCCTTAACTCCAAACTTCTCATGAAGAGGGAAGAGAGCGGGAACATAAGACTGAAGCGAGCAGTTTGACTTAACGGCAATAAAGCCTCTCTTTGTGCCGAGTCTTTTTCTTTGAGCATCAATAATCTCAAGGTGATCTGCATTAATCTCCGGAATAACCATAGGAACATCCGGAGTAAATCTGTGAGCCGAGTTGTTAGAAACGATTGGGCACTCAGCCTTAGCATATCTCTCCTCAAGAGCCTTGATTTCGTCTTTCTTCATATTTACAGCGCAGAAACAGAAGTCAACCTGTGAAGCAATCTCTTCAACATTCTCTGCGTCAACAATTACCATATCTTTATATTTCTCTGGAAGATCCTTTGTCATATGCCATCTTCCCTCAACTACATCACCGTATTTTTTACCGGCACTTCTTGCACTTGCCGCAAGAACCTTTACCTCAAACCATGGGTGATTCTCAAGAAGGAGAGCAAAACGCTGACCAACCATACCTGTTGCACCGATAATACCAACTTTAAATTTCTTCTGATTCACAACAATTCCTCCGAATGAAATATTTTTTATAAAAAGCAGTTGCCTTATTTGATAAAATATTATATTATTAAGACAGTGTGTTTTGCAAAGATGCCTCCCCCATTGATATACCTGCTACATTAAAACTCTATAGTCGTAATACACTTCTTCGAATGGCGGCTATTCTTAGTCTCCATTATGGTAATATGCATGTTCCTGATAATGAAAGATCACTCTTCTCTGATTGTAGCAAGAAACATATACCTCATATAAATGAACTCTTTCAGTTATATTACTTGAAAATTTCGTTCAAGACGGAAGCGAGGCGAAGTCCGGCGCGAAGGACTTGGTCCTCGATGGTGGTAGTCCACTCACCTACATAGTCATAAGACAATTTGGAGCCCACAGGAGTGGCATCGTAAATGGTCTTGCAGATTTCGTAAGTTTCCTTACCCCAGTCACTTGGAGTACCTTCGGCCAATTTCTTATTCACGGCCTTGGTGTTCGTATCGATCTGCTCCACCCACTCTGTGTAAGTCCACTTATGGGCGCTCTCGATAACGCCTGAATCCCAAATGGAATGGAGGTTTGTTCCCCTATTGAAATACTGCACCTGCCATTTGTTACCGCCCAGATCTGACCTGTGACCCATATGCATAGGACAATGCAAATCGCCCACCAGATGCACCAAGAACTTAAGTGAGAGAGCCTGCTCCTCCTTACTGAGTTTTCCACTTTTCAAGTCATCGATAAGCTTATTCACAGCGCGAACCACGTCGCCATTCTCGTTCAAGAGCGCGTCTTCGTAAGTCTCGTCGGCATCGATGTTCTTATAATGCCAAGTTTTTGTGTATTTGTATTCGGGAGTGTGGCTTGCACTGTCCATCCAATTGGCCCAATAAACAATGGACTTACCATCGAGAATCTCGGAAATCTGCTTCGAAGCCTTTTTAGTTAGATGTTTCTGTGCGATGGCACAAGTTACGTCGTGACCCTTCTGTCCCCAAGAATAGCCGTCGACAGACACGGCAAGAAGACCTACCCCCAGGCAAATCATCTTAAAAAGTTTTGTCATCTGTTTCATACCGCAAAGGTAATCAATAAATGTGGATTGAAATCTAAAAAAAGTTGCTATATTTATGAAAAATTAAACAGATAATAGATAATAACATTATATGAAAAAAGCACTATTTTTATCGACAGTAGCACTGTCCCTGGCAGCCTGCTGCAACCAGCCGAAATTCGACGGCCCGACCTACCTGAACCCTAATGCTCCGGTAGAGGACAGGGTCGAGGATGCATTGGCCAGAATGACCACTAAGGAAAAGGTGGGTATGACCACGGCACAGTCCAAATTCAGTTCGCGGGGCGTTCCGCGTCTGGGCATCCCGGAAGTTTGGCACACTGACGGCCCTCACGGAATCCGTCCGGAGGTACTCTGGGACGAGTGGGACCAGGCAGGATGGACGAACGACTCCTGCACGGCTTTCCCAGCCCTTATCAACCTCGCAGCGACTTGGGACAAGGAAATGTCTCTGCTCTACGGTACGAGCATAGGCGAAGAAGCCCGCTATCGTAAGAAAGACATCCTTCTCGGTCCTGGCGTAAACATCTGCCGTACTCCTTATAATGGGCGCAACTTCGAGTATATGGGCGAAGACCCGTTCTTGTCAGGAAAGATGGTGGTGCCATACGTACAGGGCGTTCAGAAAAACGGCGTAGCAGCCTGCGTAAAGCACTTCGCGGTGAACAACCAGGAGTTCCAGCGCACTCAGTCCAATTCCGTAGTGGATGACCGTACCCTTCACGAGATCTATCTCCCTGCATTCAAGGCCGCCGTGCAAGAAGGTGGCGCTTGGGCGATTATGGGGTCCTATAATCTCTATAACGGCCAATACAACTGTCATAATAAGAAGCTTCTCGTCGACATCTTGAAAGGCGACTGGGGATTCGACGGCGTGGTAGTGAGTGACTGGGGCGGATGCCGCGACAGCGAAGAGGCCATAAAGAACGGACTCGACATCGAGATGGGTACCTGGACCAATGGTCTTAGGGGCGCAGCAAGCGACAGCTACAGAAACTACCATATGGCAGACCCATATCTTAAGGGCATCAAGGAAGGCAAATACACGACTAAGGAGCTGGATGACAAGGCGCGCAGAATTCTTCGCACCATATTCCGCACCAGTATGCGTCCGGAGCCTAACTACGGCCGTTTCGTATGTCCTGAGCACTATAAGGCTGCAAGAGACATAGCCGCTGCCGGCGTAGTCCTGCTTAAAAACGAAGACCACACACTTCCACTCGATGTTAAGGAAGGAGGAAAGATTCTTCTCGTGGGTGAAAACGCAGTGAAGAAAATGGTAGTGGGCGGAGGTAGCTCAAACCTCAAGACCGCTTACGAAATCACCCCTCTCGAGGGTCTTCAGAACGCATTTGCCGGAAAGGCCGACGTAAAATGGGTTCGCGGTTATGTGGGCGACACCTCCACTTCTTATAATCTGGTAGATACGGGCCAAGACCTTACCGACCACCGCTCTGCAAAAACTCTCATAGCGGAGGCCGTGAAAGAGGCCAAGGATGCCGACTACGTAATCTTCGTCGGTGGACTTAACAAGAGCAACCACCAAGACAACGAAGGTACGGACCGCGTGCAGCTTGATATGCCTTACGGCCAGGAAAAAGTCATCAGGGCACTTGCAGAGGTAGCAAAGAAACTCGTAGTGGTGAACATCTCAGGCTCACCTGTTTCTATGCCTTGGGCCGATGTGGCCGACGCCATAGTTCAAGGATGGTACGGAGGCACAGAGTCAGGAAATGCATTGGCCGACGTGCTTACGGGTAAAATCAATCCTTCCGGAAAGATGCCTTTTACCGTTCCGTTCAAATACGAAGACGGCCCTATCAAGACAGAGCGTCAGTATCCTGGTATCAAGGAAGATGGCGACGAGTATTGGCAGACCCATTACGACGAAGGCGTATATGTAGGTTACAGATGGTATGAGGCTAAGGACATTCCTGTTCAATGGCCTTTCGGACACGGACTTAGCTACACCACATTCGAGTTCGGAGATGCACACGCCGACAAACGTGCCATAAAGGCTGACGGCCAGATCACCATCACCGTACCTGTAACGAATACCGGCGACAGAGAAGGCGCAGAGGTAGTCCAGCTCTACATAGCGGATCCTGTGGCCAGCATCGACCGTCCTGTAAAGGAACTCAAGGGATTTGAGAAGGTTTCACTCAAGCCGGGCGAGACCCAAACCGTCAAGTTCACGCTCAAATCCGACGCTCTCAGTTTCTATAGTATAGAGAAGCACGGCTGGGTGGCTGAACCGGGAGAATTCGAAGTTCTCATAGGTCCTTCATCACAGGACATCAGGAGCACGACGAAGTTCACTCTCAAATAGATACTATAAAGGCAGGGTTTTTAAATTCCCTGCCTTTTTTCTAATACTCCTCTTCCTCGAAAAGGTCGTACTTATTTATCAGTGAGGCGATTTCGGGGTCGAGATTACCGCGGTGACGAAATGTGGGTTCCAGCTCGACCGCCCGACACAGTTGCTCGACCGCCTGCTCCTCCAGTCCCCTTCTCGAATAGGCCAATGCCTTCAGATAACAGACATTCGCCGCTTCGTAGCCACATCCTTCCAACACGCCGCAAGCAGTGGCATTATACTCGAGCGACACATAGGCCAATGCGCTATTATAATCCTCGTACGGAGCCAGCGCCTCCAGAGCTTCCTCCCAATTCCTGTCCCTAAGCGCCCGTACGCCCTTCGTATAAAGGGAATCACCTGCGTGATTCGATGCCAATCCATTATCGACCAATGAACTCAGCGAACTCACATAGTACGTGATGGGAAGGGACGAAGGAAAGGAGTAAAGCACCTTCTTCCCGTCGAAAATCTGCGTTCTAACCCTTAGGGTAAACTTATGGAGCGATCTTCGCGAAGGAATGCTCTGTCTATATAGATATATGAAACGCTCGTCGGAATAGGCCGCAGTGGTGTCGCGCCTCACTTCCGAGCCTGCCAATGGGGCTGTTATCAGTTTTTCTCGCACGACGTCCTTTCGAGACGACTTATACGCATTATAGCGAATGAGAAGAGGTCTTTCGAAGTGTTTGTCCACATCGCTTTCGCTCAGCGGCTTCTGAGGGAAGCGTTCGTTAAAGGCGTTACGCTGCCTGCTGTCTATGAAGTTAAGACTATCGCGCCTGAGCCCCTCCAGATAGTCGTTATATCTCGTATAGGCACGAAGCTGCGCCGCACGGAAATCGGCTCCGCTAAGGTAAACGGGAGCGAGACTAAGCGAATCAGCGTCGTAGTAAACTGTAGGATAAAACCTTAACTGCCAAGAAGGGTCTTGAAGCGAATCGGAGGCCACTATCATAAAGTCGAAATTGACCATACCGCGGCGCTCGGCAGTATTTCTGAACCGAGCCACGATTACGGCGGCTTCCAAGTCTTCACTTGCCATAGACTCCCCGGTTTCCTCGTCACGAGACACCTTCATAGCATATAGTCCGTCCGAATCTGCGCTTTGGCTTCGCGCCTCTCCTCCATAACGGCTCAATTCCTTCTCGCTCGGAAGCGTGAGAGTGGAATTAAGGCCTTTACTTTGAATCTGTGAAAGTTTGACGGATGTCGAGCAGGAAACTGCGCCCGACACGATGACACTCCCCATTAGGACTGTCATAAGAATGCTTGAAGATTTCATAGCTTTTTATCATTTTATAATTAATCTGTTTTAAGTTTTAAATGTATATCCTCCCCGCAAGTCCATATCTGCACCACCTTTCCGCTGTCGAGTTCCACTTCCACGGGCTTACTTCCCTCTTCGGAAGAGAAAGCTGCCGAGGCGGCCCTATACCAATGCAAAATCTGGTGGCTATATCCCCTGAACTTCTCTCCGTTTTCGTTAAGAGTAACCTTTCCTCCGTTCCTATCGAAGAGACTGACTCCGAGGTCTCGTTCCAATTCGCTGATATTCTGACTGATGGCAGGTTGACTTACGCCTAACAGCTTCGCTGTCTGCGTAAAAGACAGGGTAGCACACAAAGTCTCGAAAACCCTCAGTCGAAAATCATCTAACATATAGGCAAATATAGAGAATTATTTTGTTAATTTTGCATATAAACATTTTATATTAGTATGAGTCAATTTTTCGATGAAATTCACGAACAGCCACAAGCTCTTGAAAAGACTTTAAGACACTATCTTAGCTCTGAAGGCTGTAATCTTTTAGACAAAACTGCAAAACTATGGACTTCCGGAAAATACACTTCCCTGGTGTTTACCGGAATGGGAAGTTCTTATTTCGTGTCCTGCGCCGCAGCCTCACTGCTTAATACGGGTGGCGTAAACGCAAGCGCACTCGACACCGGAGAATTGCTTCACTTCCGCTATCCTTCTATGCATAAGGACACTCTTCTGGTAGCCATCTCCCAGTCGGGCGAAAGCTATGAAGTGGTGAAACTACTCGAAAAACTTAGCGAAGAAGACGACTGTCCTACCGTTATAGGCATCACGAATACCGAAGGCAGCTCACTGGACAGGCTTTCGGAAATTAGCCTTCCTTGCTTCGCAGGTAAGGAAGATATGACCAGCACGAAGACCTTCATCTGCACATATCTGGTAGCGTACTTATTGGCCGAGAAGATATTAGGAAAGCCGGTAGACGCAGAGATTCTCGAAAAGCTGCCCGGAAGGGTGGCGGCCGGATTGGCCCGAAAAGAAGAGTACCTCAGGAAAGCGGTGGACGCGCTGGGCGAGCACAAATTCGTGCAGGTGGTGGCTCGAGGACCGGTTTTCGCGAGCGCATCGCAGACCGCACTTATGTTTATGGAGGCCACGAAGACCCCGGCATCGGCACTTCTGGGTGGAGAATTCAGGCACGGCCCGCTGGAAATGGTGGGTAAGGATTTCATCGGTGTGTTGTTCGCGCATTCCGCTTCGGGAGTCTTCTCGCAGATGGAGCGACTGGTGAGCGACATACTCGCCTTCGAAGGTAAAGTCATCTTGCTTACGGATAAGGAATTGGCCCAGACTAGCGATAATCTTTTGCAGATAGTCATAGAGTGCGAGGATGCGGACCTTTTCGCCATCCCGGCCATAATTCCGCTGCAATTGATGGTGGACAGATGGGCAGAGGAGAAGAACCTTACTCCGGGCAATTTCACAAGAGCTAATAAAGTAACATCTACCGAATAATGAAAAAAAGCTTAACACTACTTTTACTTTTCGCTTCCGCAGTTCTCGCAAATGCGCAAGGACTTGAGCTTAAGGATTGGCAGATAATCAATTCCGCAGAGATCGAGGAGAGCGGCGAGAGCGTATCGAAGACAGATTTCAAAACCGACGGGTGGTTCAGGGCACAGGTTCCGACTACCGTCCTGAATGCTCTGGTTAAGGAAGGCGTCTATCCCGACCCGAGGATGGGCCTGAACAACTATCTGATTCCGGATGTGTCCGACGAATTCAACGAAAGGCTTGATTTGGCGAAATATAACTATCTGGAAAGCGGCAGGAATCCGTGGCAGGACCCTTACTGGTACCGCACGGAGGTCGTGGTCCCTCGCTCCTTCAAGGGCAGGAAGGTTTGGCTTACCCTCTACGGAATTAACTATAGGGCAGATGTTTGGGTGAATGGAAAGAAGGTGGCAGACCACGAGGACATCGTGGGTATGTTCAGGCGTTTCCGTCTGGATGTCAGCGACTTCGTGAAGGCAGGCCAGAAGAACGGCATAGCTCTGAAAATCTATCAGGTGGACCATCCGGGCACCCCTACCCCAGGCACGCAATTCGTTCCGTTGGGTCCGGTAAGAGGCCACAGTACGGATATCTTCCAGGACGAAACTCTCAAGATATCAGGTGGTTGGGACTGCGCTCCGTCAGTTAGGGACAGAAATATGGGTATCTACCAGAAAGTCACCCTTCACGCTACAGACGAGATCACTATAGAGAATCCTTTCGTAAGCACGACCGTAAGCGACAGCACTCTGGCGCACATCAGCATAAAGGTGGAACTCGCGAACCATTCGGAGCGTCAGGTAAAAGGTAAGCTCAATGCCCGAATCTCGCTTGTCGACGAAGTAAAATTCCCGACATACACGAAGAAGATGGATGGAAAGATGAAGCCTATACGCATCAGCGAAGGCATTACTCTCCAGCCTGGCGAAAAGCGCACTATCGAGCTCAGTGAAAAGGACTTCCCTCTTCTCGCTGTCAAGGACCCGCACCTGTGGTTTCCTAACGGCTACGGCGAGCAGTGGCTTCACCACCTCAAGCTCTCTTTCGACGAGGGCGCGAAGTGCTCGGACGTAAAGGAGCTCGACTTCGGTATCAGAGAGGTGCGTAGCGGCCTTATGCAGAAGGGTGAAGACTTCGGAAGGATGTACTGGATTAACGGCAAGCGAATCTTCTGCAAGGGAGGATGGATACAGCCGGACATCCTGCTGGACGAGAGTCCTAAGAACATATACGACCAAGTGCGACTTATGGCAGAAGCGAACATTACCATCGTCGGAAGTGAGGATATGCCTTCTCCGAGCGAGGAATGGTTCGAAGCTTTCGACAAATACGGCATTATGTGGTGGCACGTCTTCTACCAGTGCTTCAGAATGGTGCCGGGACAAGACAATGCCGATAACCCGCTGGACCACGACCTGGCCATCGCGAGCGTAGAGGATATGATGCTTCGCTATCGTAACCATCCTTCGATAATCTCTTGGGTAGGCGTGAACGAAGTGCTTATGAATGAGAGCCTTTACCGCAGGACTAAAGAGAAGGTGCACGAGCTGGACACTACCCGCGACTACTTCCCTACCACGAGTTTCCACTGGGACGTGGAAGCCCTGACCCCATACCTTCTGGAGGACTTGCCTACCGGGACCACGGACGACGGCGCTCCCGACTACAACTGGGAGAAACCGGCCTACTACTTCGACAAGGTTAACGAAGTGTACCTGCAGATGTTCAGAAATGAGCTGGGCACGCCTTCGATGCCGAGCTACAGCAGCCTTAAGCGCTTTATGCCTAATCTGGATAAGGGAGACCGGGCCAATCCTATCTTCCCGCTTGACAGCACTTGGGCGGAGCACGGTGCCTGGGATGTGGACAATTACTGCTACCGTTCTTACGACAACGCCCTTCGAACGATGTTCGGTGCCCCGCCAAGCAGTGCGAAGGAGTACGCCGACAATGCGCAAATCCTTAACGCAGACGGCTACAGGGCTATGTTCGAGGCGGCCAATCATCGTATGTGGGACATAACCACGGGCGTGATGATATGGAAGCTGAACTCTTGCTGGCCGGACGTGGGTTGGCAGATATACGACTGGTATCTCTGTCCTAACGCTTCCTATTATTTCGCGAAGAGGGCTATGGAGCCTCAGCACGTTCAGCTTAATGCGAACGACCTGACGGTTTCAGTCATAAACTCCATTCATTCGCCGCTTAAGGACGTTACAGTGACAGCAAGCGTGGTGAACTACGATATGTCGACCGTATGGAGCGAGAGCCGCACCGTCAGCGTGGATCCTTCATCTTATAAGGAGGTGATGCGGGTGCCACAGCACGGAAGGTACTCTTATAACTACTTCATTAAGTTGGAGATGGCGGATTCTACCGGTCGTGTCATTTCCGATAACATATACTGGTTCTACTCTCAGCATAGCAGTCTCGTGCTTCTTCCGGGATTGAGGGAGACGGAGCTGGAGAGTGCGGTGTCGATAGCTAGGGACGGAGAGGAGTATGTGATTAGCGTGGAACTTGAGAATACTACGGGAAGGCTCGCATTTATGAAGTGTTTGTCGCTTTATGACAAGAACGGGGAGCAGATTAACCCGGTATTCTGGAGCGATAACTACGTCTCCGTCTTCCCTAATCAGAAAAAGGTGGTTACCGCCCGCGTCGCCGTCTCCGACTGCCTCGGAACCGAACCTAGCATTGTGATAGAATAGACCGAAGAGAAATGTACTTTCTCGGACGGCTAGTCGCCCGTGACTTGTGAACGGGAGGGGCCCACGAAGTGGG
>OQVT01003269.1_pt1 | contig 10450 bp, 10 predicted proteins | sample 1691561 | NCBI WGS metagenome assembly OQVT01 (sample SAMN03418260, study PRJEB22391) | human gut metagenome | biome: human-gut; feature: organic feature; material: feces | host: Homo sapiens | place: Tanzania | collected 2013-01
GTTTCGGCACCGGTTAAGCCCTCACTCGCTCCCGTGCCCACAACCGACGGCAGAGTTTGTGATATACACATAAAGCCGTTTTCATGGAATGTAATAAGATTTAAGAAAAAATAAATTTTTCAAAGGTGGATTTTATATGGCAAAATGTCCTAATTGCGGCAAAAAGCTCAAATGGTATGAATTCCGTGCCGAGTGTAAGAGCTGCGGCACAAACATCCCTAACTATAATTGGGAGGCAAGACTTGAGGAGGACGCCGACAAGGCTGAAACCTCCTTCGCAAAGCTCCATTACAGGCTCAGCAATTTCAAAAGCGCAACAGTCGGAAGTCCGTTCAGGATAATCAGACTTGTAGCAACGCTTCTTCCGTTGGTAGGTCTTGTAGTGCCGCTTATGAAGGTATCGCTTTCGCTCCCGTTCTACGAGGATACCTCGACGGTTTCATTCCTGACTCTCATTTTGAATTACATAACAAAGCTTGATTTTATGGGCGGCTTTCAGCTTATGAACGCAACGGCTCTCGGCTCAACCTTTAAGTTCTTAATGCTCGCAATCGTTTTCGCATTCGTTGCGGTCGTTGCAGGCGTTCTCAATTTCTTGGTTGTGCTTATCGCAGCGATATCACTCAAGGCAGGATTTAATATATTCCTTAACGTTGTCGCAACGGCAGGCTGGATTGCTTCGGCTGTGCTCCTTTCAATATCGGTCACAAACGCTATGTCAAACAGCATCGATGTTTTCTCGGGCAATGTCATTTGGTGGGGCTATGCGATAGGAGCTGCACTTTTCCTTGCGAATGTCATAATAAGCGTGGCCGCAAGCAAGAGCTTCAAAAAGCAGTTGAGCTCACAGCCCACAATGGACGAATATATCGCAAACGAATTGGAAGAAATACGCACTCAAGCTTAACGCTTAACATATTAAAATAAATCTGGGGGATTTAAGATGAAAAAAGCTATCAAAATATTTAAGGCTGTCACACTCTCGGCAGCACTTGCATTTGCAAGCGCACTTCCGTCATTTGCGGCAGACGTTGCAAGACGTAATCCGCTTCCGCTTCCTGCTATCCTTGTTCTCGCAATTTGTATCGCAGGCTGGATAGCCGCAGGTCTTTATCAGACTAAAAAGGCGGACGACGAAGCAGACGAATCCTTGTTTGAGATGTTGAAAACCAATCCCGAGCACGCAAAAGAGCTTCTTAAAAAGAAAGAACCTGAAGAAAAATCATTCTTTGAGAAATTCTTTGAATAATCACAAACACAGAAAAACGGCAGACACAAGTCTGCCGTTTCTTTTTGCCTTAAAATTTAATCAATCGTAGAAATCAACCGCACCTCTGTTGACGGTTACCTCTTTTATAAACTTCGCAACCTTTTGATGCTCGGGATGAACCTTGTAAGCCTCTAAATCCGCTTCGTTTTCGGTTTCAACGATAAGCAACGCATCAAAATTCCTGTCGCACTCAACCGCATTTTTAATAAATGTGATTTTTTTGAGCGTGGGAACGCTCTCGGGCAACGCCTCAAGACCGCTTCTTGCGATTTCAATGTTTTCGTCTTTTGTGTTACCGCAGCCGTCGGTAAATTTCCACATTACAATATGCTTTAACATAGTTTTTCTCCTTTTTTATAACTATTCCCCACTTGAAGTGAGGTATGCTTGCTTTTAGAGATTTTTCCAATCGATTTTTGCGTCTCTGTAAAAATATTCTCTCCTTATTTCACCCTAACCAACTGCACTACCGTCTCCACATGTAGCGTATGCGGGAACATATCGACGGGCTGGATTTTTCGCACCTTATAGCCGTTTTTGACGAGGAACATCAAATCTCTTTTCTGCGTTTCGGGGTTGCAAGAGATATACACCACTTTTTTCGGCGCAAGGGTTACTACGCTTGACAAAAACGCCCTGTCCGAGCCGCTTCTCGGCGGGTCCATAATTACCACGTCCGCCGTTTCGCCCTCTTTTGCCGCTTCGACCATAAATCTGCCTGCATCGGCATTGAAAAATCTGATATTTTCGACCTTGTTAAGCCTTGCGTTTTCACGGGCGTCCTTGACCGCCTCGGAGTTCAATTCCACACCGATAACCTGCTTTGCCCTGTCGGATGCGAAAATTCCTATCGTACCCGTGCCGCAATATGCGTCAATAACCGTTTCCTTGCCCGTAAGCTCGGCAAATTCAATCGCCTTGTTATATAAAATTTCCGTCTGCACAGGGTTTATCTGATAAAATGCCTTGGGCGATATTCTAAAGGTGTATTTCCCGAGCTGTTCCTCGATTTTTCCGTCACCGAACAATATTTCTTCACGCTCGCCGAGAACAAGGCTTGTCTTTTTCGGATTATAATTCCAAACGACCGTTGTGATTTCGGGATGCCTTGATAAAAGAGCGTTTACGAATGACCTCTTTTTAGGAAATTCGGGCGTTCCCGTTACAAGCACGACCATTATTTGACCGCTTTTGAAGCCTCGTTTTACAAGCACATGGCGTAAAAATCCCTGCCGTGTGTCCTCGTTGTACGCCTTTAGCTTAAAACTTTTGAGAAGCTTGCGGACAGTTCCGATTATCTCGTCGGCTTTCTCGTCCTCAAGCATACATTTTTCAACCGCAACGACCTTGTGGCTCGACGACTGATACACGCCTGAAATTATATTTCCCCTGCGATCTGTCGAAAACGCCGCCTGCACCTTGTTTCTGTAATTATACGGCTTATCCATACCGATAATCTCGTCCACATGACAAAATGAGCCGAGCAATTTAATAACCCTCGCCTGCTTAAAGCTCAGCTGTTCGCTGTACGGCATATTTTGCAGCTGACAGCCGCCGCACTTTTTGTAAAGCGGACAGGCATTTGTATTTTTCGGCATAGCCTCACCTCAATTCACAGATAATTTTAACATATAACGCACAATATGGCAAACAAAAAGGACTGTAAATTTTACAGTCCTTAAAATTTAATTCCACAAGCCCGTGTACCAATTTATCATTTGATTTCCAAACATCAGCGCAACGAAAATACCGATTGCGAGGTGCGGACCGAACGGAACTTCCTTTTTCATATTCTCTTTTTTGAGAGTGTTTGAAAAAATCAGATACAGCGTGCCTGTAAAGCCTGAAACCAACAGCGCAAGCAAGACATTTTTCCAACCGAGCGCAAAGCCTGCCGCCGCCATAAGCTTTATATCGCCGCCGCCCATTGAATCGGGTTTAATGTACGAAACGAGCAAAAACAGACCGCTGACAAGGAAAAATCCCACAATCCTGCCGATAAGCTCATTTTTATCAAAGCCGTTTTCGATAATCGAGTCGATATAAATGACGATACCGCCTAAAAGAATGGTAATCCACATTGAGTCGGGAATAAACATATGCTTCCAATCAATGCAAAATGTAACGACAAGTGCGGCGCAAATCATAAAATAGCCTAAAAGTCGAAGCTTGAAATCGCAGCCGCAGCCGAACACGAACGACATCACGAACAAAATGCCCGTAACGCTTTCGACAATCGGATAAATCGGGGAAATTTTCGCCTTGCAGTAGCGGCATTTTCCGCCGAGGAAAATCCAGCTGAAAAGCGGAAACAAATCGTACCATTTAAGCGGATGCTTACACGTGGTGCAAATCGACGAGCCTTTTTTGAAGTCCATACCGAGCGGAATACGGTAAATGAGCACGTTCAAAAAGCTGCCGATACATATTCCGACGATAAACACGCACACCGAAAAGTATATTTTCATCACAAGTAAAAAAGTTTCATATTCCATAATCAATCATCCTTTTCGGGAGCATTTGCGGTTTTCTCCGCTTCCTCTTGAGCCAAAACCTCGGCTTTCATTTTGCGAACCTTTGAAAGGAGCATTACAAGTGCAAGTGCCAAAATCGAAGCGACGGAAACGAAAATACCCTCTTTAAGTCCCTGTGGGAAATATTTCATTTCGACGGTGTGCTCGCCCTGTGAAATGTTGAACATCATCATATGGCTTTCGTTTTCAAGAAGCTCGACCGCCTCGCCGTCAACCGTAACCGTCCAACCTTCGTCATAGGGCATTGAAGCAACCATAACGCCGTCCCTTGAAGCGTTGACCGTGCCCTTGATATATGAGTCCTTGAACTCGTCGATTTTGAGCGTACCGTTTTCAAGAATATGCTTGTAGCCGTTCATAAACGCTTCGTTGTCAACGGTTGTAACGGCAATCTGTACAGAGTCTGACAACGGCATTTCAGGCTTGAAATCTGAAATATCATCTTTTGAAGCCCATGTTTTAAGCGTTACCCTGTCGCCTGCGTGATAATAACCTATATCCAAAAGCTCTTTGTCGTCTACGTCAAATTCTTTCGTGCCTTTATCGGAGATAACCGTAAGTTTTCTGAAGCAACCGCTGTATGCAACGGCAAACGCTTCGCCGTCCTGCTTTATTTCATAATCAAAGCTGATTGAAAAGCCGTTTTCGTCAGCCTTATATGAGTAAATACCGCCGATGGATTCAATCAAGCTCGTAAGCATCTCGTAGCCGTCCTGATGCTCTTCGCCGTCCTCGTGAACGTGACCCTGCGTTTCTTCGTCGGGGTGCAGAGATTTATAATAAGCGTTTATTTCTTCCTTGCTTACAGCGTGGCACTTATCGTAATTTATATTTATCAAATCAGCCGTTACAAATGCATTTTTTTCGCCCGTAGCAGTCCCCCACAATGACGTTTGCGACATATACGGTTGATAAATAAACGGGTCGCATTTTTCAATTTCCGAATTAACGCAATAGGCAAGCGGAAGTGCATATTTTACCTTGTATACGCCCTTGCCGTCAACCTCGCCGATTTTCTCATAATACGGGTTGTCGCTGTCAATCCTGTTGTCGTTATCATAGAGATAGCCGAGCGAGTTTATCGCATTGTACATCGGCGTTTGCGGAGAATAGCTGAATGAGTTTTTGCCGTTACCCCTTAAACCGTAACAGTATTGTTCCTGTGCAAATACCGAGTTTGTCAGGGAGGAAAATGTTGAAATTCCGTTGTAGTTATAGAGTGCGGGAGTGTTTATTACATCTCTGTCATTACTTATTTCCATACGGTAAAAGCCGTCTGTATCAGCCTTTATAATTTCCTTTACCTGCTCAACCGCTTCCAAATCCGTGTAATATTCATCGTAAATATTTTCCACGCCCTTTACCGTTTTGGTATTTGAAAGACAAAGTTCTGCAACAACCAAAACGCACAGTAAAATCGGAAGTGCACGCTTAAAGCCGTCTTTATTTCTTGCAACAAGCAAAATTACAAGGTACACGGCAGCCGCCACCGCACTCAAAATAAGTCCGTAGGTTGTAAAGTGGTCGGAGAACCGAGAAAACTTAGCATAGCCCACCGAAGCACCGACGATGGCAACGGGAATTACAAACGCCCATTTCGGAACGCTGTCGATATTCAAAAGGGTCTTAAACGCAACCGTGATTATCAGGAAAAGATAAAGAAATGAAAATCTGTAAGGAAGTCCTGACGGTGCATTGAGTCCGTGCCAAAAATAATTGAGCTTCGGAATTTGCATTGAGAGGAAGAACAGCACGGTAACGACAGCCGTAGCAACCTTTTCATTCGGCTTTATTTTCTTCGAGGTAAAGAACAACGGGAAGAGTATCATTGTGAGCATACTGCTCATAAGATACGGTGCTGTGTCTGGAGTCATTTCCATCTTTTCTATATTCACACCGTCGGTGTGATAGGACAAGAAATCCAAAAGATTAAAGAAAAAGTCCGTTGTATTAAAATCGCTCTTTGCGGCTGTGGAGCCGAGTGCGTAGAGCACGGGGATAATCACAATCGCCGAAATAAGACCTGCAAAAAGCGAGGCTGTGCCGAATTTTAGCATAACGGGGAAAATCGGCTCGTCCTGTTTTTCATCTTTGTCTTTGCTGACATCCTGCGAAAAGACGAGCAGGAAGAAGTAGAGCACGCAGAAAATGCAAATCATATACGCTATGTAGAAATTAACGATTATCGCATAAGCAAGCGCAAAGAAATATAGCGTGGCCTTTTTGCCCTTGACAATATTTTCAATGCCGAGGGCGATAAGCGGTAACGCAATTAAAGCGTCAAGCCACATTGTGTTGTAATAGTAAGCGAGGTAAAAGCCGCCAAAGGTATAGACAAGTGAAAAAGCAAAGCACAAAACAGAGCTTGCGTTGAATTTCTTTTTTACGAAATAGGAAAACGAGCCTGCAATGAAAGCAGTCTTAGCCGTGATTATCAAGAGCATTGCGCTGTCGATATTTCCGCTGTTAAACGGCAGTGCAAGCAGGTTGAACGGGCTTAAAAGATAGTAGCATACGCTTGCAAATTCATTTGAGCCGAGCCCCGTGTTCCACGAATAGAGCAGAGAGCCGCCGCCTTTAAGCCTTTCGATATATTCCGCAAGAAACGGCGCATACTGTTTCAATCCGTCATTGCGAAGAATGAAATAATCTCCGAGCGGTGCAATTTTTGAAAAGGCGCAGAATGCCAAAAAAAGCACTGCCGCGCCTAATGCCGAAATTAAAATGAGCAGCTTATCATTCTTTTTTGCTTCATTCACATTAAAAACCCCTTTGCCGAAGCTTCAGCTTTAATAAACTTAATTATACACTAAATCTTCGTCTTTTACAACAGACTTATACAAATGCGTCAGTTGTTTTTATTTTCGATCGTAAAAAAAGAACAGGGAAAATTTCCCTGTTCCTTTAATTAGCTATAAAATTTACAATTTAGATTATGCTGCGGGTAATTCATGACCGTCAATAGTGCATGTAACCGCTACCGTATAACCGGGATTATTGTTTGTAATTGTTACAGCGTAGGTACCATCCGAAGGACATTTCGGAAGAGCTCCGCCTTCAAACAAAGCTGTATATTGAGGCTCTGTTGTAATAACCGAAGAATCAGTGATTTTAACCTGATCGCCGTTGTTGCCCTGCATCTGCCATGTAGCTGCTGTTGACTTCATATCTCTCATGTTAGAGATGCATGTTTTCTTTTCTGCGTTCTTGGTAACAGCACCGTAAACCGGGATAGCTACTGCAACAAGGATACCCATGATAACAATAACGATCATCAATTCAACGAGTGTGAAACCTTTTTTACTCATAAGTTTTCTCATGATAAATTTCTCCCTTTTTCATATTAGAATAATTATATAATGGGTGGGTTGCCCAGAATACCGAACTAAAAAGTCAACGGGAAATTTCCGTAACCTTTATCTGTATTATAAACTAAAAAAAACAGTTTGTAAAGTGTTTTTTATAAATTTTTTACAATATTTTTGACAGTTTGCGTTAAATTTGTAAAATATCGCTTAATTTCCACTTACCATTGCAATAAATATAGCCGTATCGGTCACAATCGCCCTGCCGATATTCTTCAACGTCTCATTTTTCGAGCCGATTTTGATTATTGCAGGCGACCACTCGTTATAATACTTGTCAATGATAATATCGCCGAGATATGTGCCTTTAAGCGTGTTGTCCCTGAAATCACGAAGCGTTTTGACAACTCCGCTTTCCATATCCGTACCTGCCATAAGCCATCTTGTACCGCAGGTAAATGCTGTCTCGGTGTCTCCCGTATCGGCATCAAACACTCCGCCTATCGAGTCATTATAGGAAATAAACCTTATAACGTTGCCCGAGCGTTTAGAATTCGGATATGCTTTGCCCGATTCCTGCCTATCCGACGGGTAGCCCACGGTGTCCGTTCCCGCATCCCAGCCTGCGCTGTATTCATTCGTGAAATAATAGCCCATTGAATTGTTACAGTTGACAAGCTGTCCGTTGGTTTTCATATTGTCAAAAGAAATTGATGTGTTCAAAGAGTATTTTGCAGGTAAATATTCACGGTTGCTCGCAACGCTAACCGTAATGGCGTTTTCAAGATATTTATGCTTGAGCGCATTGCCCGAAGTGTCCGTCGGGTTTTCCATTTCCTTGTTTTCGGTTGTGTCCCATTGGAACGCATCAACGCCCACGCTGAAATTGATATTCAACTTCAACGGGTCACTCTCGATTTCAGTATAAAATTTCCGTGCAACATTATTCGATTCAATCCTAACCGTGCCGTCGTCATTCAAAATATGGTTGGGTGTAAGCGAATATATGTAGTCTTTGTACGTGAAATAATAGGAGTATTGATTTGTTACGTTTTGGAATGTAAGCGAGCCGTCGGCATTTTCGGTAAACGCACCAAGCTCGGGGCAAGAAGACAGTTTCTTGTTTCCCCCAACCGTAGCAGGGTCCTCATAAAAAATGTCAACCTTTGTCGCAGTCGCAAGTGAAGTGTCGTAAATATTTTTTTGGAATTGTGCGACAATATATTCAACCTGCGCCTGAAGTCTAAACTGCTTTTCGACAACATCATATCGCTTGTATATCGTGCCGAAGAGCTGAGCGACCAAGCCAATGACAAGTGACATAATTGCGATAGCCACAATAAGCTCTGCGAGGGTAAAGCCTCGCCTGTCATGTTTTGTTTTGTTGATTAACTTAAACATAGCCTTGCCGCCCTTTCTCTGTTTTATCCCTGAGATGCCATTGCGTTTACGCCCGTAAGGTCAAGATCCCTCTTATTACCGCTTGCATCAAAGTATAAAGCCGTGGTGTCGTCCGTGTATGTGCCGTCAGCACCCTGCGTTTTTACACGCTTCCATGCGCCTGCATCCGACGGGTCCTTAGCGTAGTATATATACGCCTTTTCATCGGCATCGTTTGTTCCGTTGCCGTTTTCATCCTTGTAGCCTGTGAGGTACCATATACCCTCGGAATAAGTAATCGAAATGAAGTTTATATTAGTTTCATCCGCAATCTTAATCGCTTTCCAAGCGTAGAGATGTTTTTCATCATTGTAGCAGTATTTTACATTGATATATGAGCCTGCCTTACCGTTGCCCGAATAGCAATACTGCGAAGCGCAATAGGTTTCGGGAGCTTTTCCGCTTTGTGTGCCTACCGCTACCCAATAATCGTCCGCAAACTCTACGTCGGTTATTCCGCTTAACACGGATACGAAGCCGTATACGTCCGACGTCGAGTTCTTTCTACTTGTGTAATCGTAGAACTGAATATGGTCGCCGTCGTCTTTGAGTTTTCTGTTCGTAGGACCGCCTGCTGCGCCGATTCTGTCAGCCCACATGTAGCTTTCAAATTCCTTTGTAACCGCAGTTATCTTTGAATTTGTCGGAGTTTCATAGTCGTAGCCCCAGCTGAACAGCGAGCCGTTGTCCGTGCCCCACATAAACTGCGGCTTTGCATCCCATGTAAGTCCCCAACGTACCGTTGTACATTGAGTCTGGTTCATCGGGTGCGTATTTGTACCGTACAGCTTTGTGCCCGGAATGATATTCGGAGCAGTAAAGCCTGACGGCGGTAAAGAGTCACTGTTTGAAATTCCGAAGAACGACCTGTGATATCTTGTATCCCAACCGAGAGCCGTATCGATACCCGAGCCGTCCTGATATTGGTCTGTTCCGTAGAACTGATGGAATACGTTGGTTTCCTTTTTTAGCGACCAGCCCTTGCCCGACTCCATAGAGCCCATCGTATCGTTGTCGCTGCCGTCGCATCCCGAACCTCGGCCTCGTCGTCATTGACTACCTGCAGCTCATGCAGTCGGCCGGCAGCGGTCACGGCTGGTCGAACGAGAGCCGCACGCAGGCGGTTTCCGACATGAGCCGTATGCTCAAGATCATGGCCAAGGAGCTCAACGTTCCGGTCATCTGCCTGTCGCAGCTCTCGCGTGCCAACGAAGCGCGCCAGAATAAGCGCCCGATGCTCTCGGATCTGCGTGAATCCGGCGCCATCGAGCAGGACGCGGACATCGTGCTCTTTCTCTACCGCGACGACTATTACAACGAGGATTCCGAAAAGCACAACATTGCCGAGTGCATCGTCGCCAAGAACCGCCACGGCGAGACCGGCTCCATCGACCTGCGATGGGACGGCAGGTACACCCGTTTTTACAGCGTGGATCGCAAGCACGAATGAGCACGACCTTGGAACAAAAGGCGCACTCCGCCTTGCAGCAATACTCCCTGTTCCGTCAGGGCGGCAGGATCGCCGTCGGGGTCTCCGGCGGCGCCGATTCTGTCGCTCTTTTGCGCTTTCTTGCGCAGGTCAGCGGGCAGTTCGGCTGGCGGCTGACCGTCTGCCATGTCCACCACGGACTGCGCGGTACGGAGGCGGATCGGGACGAGCAGTTTGTGCGCAGCCTGGCGGGAAAGCTGGGGCTGCCCTACGCTGTCCGCCACATTGATGCCGCAGCCCTTGCCCTCGAAAACCACACCTCGGTGGAGGAAGCCGGACGCACCGCCCGCTATGCCTTTTTTGCCGAAACGGCAGGGGAGGATGGCTTCATCGCTACCGCCCACACCCTTGATGACAGCATCGAAACAGTGCTGATGAATTTAGTGCGCGGCACCGCGCTGCACGGGCCGTG
>OQVT01003270.1_pt1 | contig 10444 bp, 9 predicted proteins | sample 1691561 | NCBI WGS metagenome assembly OQVT01 (sample SAMN03418260, study PRJEB22391) | human gut metagenome | biome: human-gut; feature: organic feature; material: feces | host: Homo sapiens | place: Tanzania | collected 2013-01
CCACCTGTTTCTCTCCCATCGCTACAATATCGGCTTCTACAAGCGCGTGGCACTGACCGAAGCGGAGAAGAAAGCCAAGGACTTTGCCAAGGCGTCTGCCCAAGACAAGAAGCAGCGCGACAACCTCCGCAACAGCCAGGATGGTGACGATGCTAACGACAACAAGCGCCGCAACAACAAGCGCACCACCGATCCTGTTGCCACGGGCAGGCCCGACGGAGCCCGCATCGCAGGCGATCTGCCCAAGACTGGCGAGAAACCTGCCGAGACAGACTCCACCCGTATTCAGGTCACCTCCCAGCAGATGGCAGACAGTTTGCTGGCTGTGCAACACCAGAAGGATTCGCTCGACGCCAACACCAAGCGCATCTACGTACCCGTCACCAGTTTCATCCACACCCTCGACATCAATAGCTTCAGTCGCATCAATCAGGCGTATGCCTCTCCTGCCGACTATTATGCCAACACCTATTATAAATATGATGACCGTGGCACCTATGGCAACGACTCCATCTACGACCAGGCGAAATACCTCTCTGTCAAGAATACCTTTGCCGTAGCGCTGATGGAGGGTTTCAACAAGTATGCCAAGGCTGGTCTCAAGGCTTTCGTCAGCTACGACCATCGTAAATACCAGATGCCCGACCTGTTGCAGGAGGGTGATGAGGGCTACTATATGCGCAGTTGGTCTGAAGGTCTGGTGAGCGTGGGCGGACAGTTGTCGAAGACCCAGGGGCGCACCCTCCATTACAACCTCGACGGTGAGTTCTTCCTGACGGGCAGCAACGCTGGTTCTGTGAGTCTTAATTTCAATACCGACGTCAATTTCCCCTTGTTTGGCGATACTGTGCGACTGGCTGCCAAAGCCCACTTCGACCGTATCACGCCAACCTTCTTCCAGCGCCAGTACCACTCTAAACACCTGTGGTGGAACAATGGCGATATGAATAAGGAGATCCGTTCCGGCATCGAAGGCATCTTCACCATCGACAAGACCCACACCCAGTTGCGTGTGGCTGTCGAAGAGATCAAAAACTACACCTACTTCGGCATGGAGTATGCCATCGACGAAAAACATAACTTCACAGGGCTGCAAGGCAGTGTCTATCAGGAGGGTGGCAACATCAACCTCTTGACAGCCCAACTGCGTCAGAACTTCAAGTTGGGACCTTTGCATTGGGAGAACATCGTGACTTACCAGAATTCGAGCAACAAGGACGTGCTTCCCGTGCCCACTGTCAATATCTTCACCAACCTCTTTTTCAAATTCCTGGTCGTGAAGCAGTTGACCGTAGAACTGGGTGCCGATGCCACCTTCTTCACCAAATACTACGCGCCCGACTATCTGCCTCAGATCGGCCAGTTTGCCGTACAGAAGAATGTAGCGTCACGTGTGGAACTGGGCGGCTATCCTTTTGTTGACGTCTATGCCAACATGCACCTGAAGCGCACCCGTTTCTTCGTCATGATGAGCCATGTCAACAAGGGTATGGGCAACAAGATGATGTTCCTTGCGCCCCACTATCCACAAAACGGAAAAGTACTGCGTATCGGTGTTTCTTGGAATTTCTACAACTAAACCTCAATGGGGGGGGGTAACCGACAGGAAAATCCTCGCATCACCCTACCTGCCAGAGATACCGTCACTCAGCGCCAATGGTTTGTTCATAACACTGTTCAAACCATTGGCGCAACTGTTTCGGATTGACCAGTATTTCGCGCAGCGCCTTGAGGTTGCGCTCGTTTTCCGACCCTTGTATCCAGAGTCGTATATATCCCGTCGCCGCATATTTGTTTTCCAGGTGCGATTTGAATCGCTTCCATTGTCCTTCGCGGTCAATGTCGGGGTAGTTGTCCAGCCCAAACTGTATCACCCGTCGGAACACCACCTCAGGGGCAAGGTCGCGGTCTGCTTCTGCCACAATCTTTCCGTAGATGCTCCGTGGGGCGTGTGAGGCAGAGGCGCGGTGATCCTCCACCGCCTCCTTCATGATTTTCAGCTGATCGGGCGAGAACCATCGTTTCAGTCGGGCGTCCTGCATCAGTATCTTGCCGCTCGTCAGATGATGCACGGCGCGAGGTCCCGACAGTCCGAGGTCGTGGTATGCCGCCACGACATACACCATGTTGATATCCGCACCTGTAGTTTTCGCCAGCGCCAGCGACCGTCTCACCACTCTCGTGACATGTTCCATGCCGTGGGCACGGTCGAAATCAGCATACCGTGGGAGGATCTGTGTCTCCACAAAATCAATCAAATCAAGACTGGGATTATTGTTGTTCATAGAAAATGGGCTTATTTTTTGCAAATGTACGCAATAATCTGTACTTTTGCAAGACTTTACAGACAAAAAAACATATAATGAACGAAGAGAATATCAAACAAAACTCCTGGAAGGCCTGGCTGTTGGCAGTCCGTCCTAAGACCCTCACCGGTGCCGCCGTGCCCGTCATGATAGGTAGCGCCTTGGCGTATATCGATGCCCAAGCCTATGGCGACGATGTCTTCAACTGGCTGTCGGCATCCCTGTGCCTGCTGTTTGCATTGGTCATGCAGATCGACGCCAATCTCATCAACGACTTCTTCGACTATGCCCATGGCAACGACGACAGCGCCACCCGTCTCGGTCCTTTGCGTGCCTGCACCCAGGGCTGGGTGTCTCTCGATGCCATGAAGCGTGCCATTGCCCTAACCACATGCGTGGCGTGTGTGGTAGGTCTGCCCCTTATCATCTTCGGCGGTCTCGAAATGATTCTGGTCGGCATCTGCTGCGTAGCCTTTTGTTTTCTCTACACCACCCACCTGTCCTACCTGGGCTTGGGCGACATCCTCGTGTTGCTCTTCTTCGGCATCGTCCCCGTCTGCATCACCTACTATATCCAGTTGCATACCGTCACGCCTTCTGTCGCTATAGCGTCCGTTGCCTGCGGACTGGTCATCGACAGTCTGCTCATCGTCAACAACTATCGCGACCGCGACAACGACCAGCGCGTCGGCAAGGTCACCCTTGTAGTGCGCATCGGTCCGCTATGGACAGAGCGCCTCTACCTGCTGTTGGGCATGGCGAGTTGCCTGTTGGGACTCGTGTTCTGGTATCAGGGTCATCCCCTCGCCTTCTTCCTGCCCCTGATCTATCTGGTGCTCCATGTGTTCACCTGGTTGAAGCTGCGCCACATCAATCATGGTCGTCGCCTCAACGAGTGTCTGGGGGAGACCGCCCGCAACATGCTGCTCTACGGCATCATGGTGTCGGTGGGGTTGCTCCTTCTTTGAAGCAGAAGAAGTAGAGGCACGCCAGTATCGCCAGCAACACCAGTGTCACAATGGTTTTCAGCAGACAGCCTGCTATGCGCTTGACTATCACAAAGCCGATGATAATCATGACCAACAGTATGATATATATTTGCATGGTTTCTATTCAGCAATTACTTAAACAATGATCGGAATGCTGCGGGGATGGGTGTTTCAAACTCCATCCGTTCGCGTGTGACAGGATGCACCATGCACAACATATAGGCATGGAGGCAGAGTCTGTGGAGCGGATTGTCGCCGTTGCCATATTTCACGTCGCCACACACGGGATGTCCCATGTCTGCCGTATGCACACGGATTTGGTTCTTGCGTCCTGTTTCCAGTTTAAACTCAGCAAGAGTATGGTCTGTGGTGCGCTGCAACACCTTGAAATGTGTCACGGCATATTTTCCGCCGTTATCCATAGGCGATGAGTAGGTGACATACGCCTTATTGTCTTTCAGCCAGTTTGCCACCGTACCGCTGTCGTCCTTCATCTCTCCGCTGACCACAGCCACATAGCGTCTGTCGAAGACGATATCGTGCCAGTTGTGTTCCAGAATCTGTTCTGTATCGATATCCTTGGCATATACCATCAGTCCGCTGGTATCGCGGTCGAGGCGATGCACCACGTGTGCACTACATTTCTGGCGACTCTTCTTGAAATAGTCGTCGAGCACGGTTTTCACGTTCAGCGAACTGTGTCCTGCTGCCATCGAGAGGATGCCGATATTCTTTTCTATCACGATAATCCATCGGTCCTCATATACTATTTTCAGCCATCGGCTCTTAAACTGCGTTTGGTTGCGCTTGGTGCGACTGACTGCCACCTTCATGCCTGGTTTCAGCAGGAAGTCGAATTGGCTGACGGTTTTCCCATCCACTCTCACTCCCCTGCCCTGCAGTGTCAGTTTGATTTTGTTGCGACTCTGTTCCACGGTATCGAGCAGAAACTCCAGTAGTGGTTGTTCCTTCTTCACCGTATAATGGGCATAATCGCCCTGCTGATTATAAGGATTATATTTCATTGTCATATTGCAAAGGTACGAATAAGAGAGAGAAAAACCAAATATATTTGAGTTTTTCCGAGCGACAATAAAAAAAGGGAGCACCAACGTTTCTGATTTACCTTTGGCTTATTCTGTCGCGACTCAACATAGTGAAACCGAGCTTTCACTCTGTCTTCGCTGCTCCAGAATATCCGTGTGACATTAAAAAGGGAGGGGAAAATTTCTGCGTTCCGTGGATAAAAACATGTTTGTTACTTTTGTCCTTACAGGACGTTTGATAAAATAACCATACACACCCAGGGTGTTACCCTGGGCTATGAAGATGTTGCCCCATTCGGGGCGTTAGTACCCCAACAAATGGTTATAACGCCAAGCAAGGGCGGACTGCTAATAACGACAAGTTGTGGCGGACTGCTAATAACGCCAAGCTGTGGCGGGCTGAAAGCCCAATGGCTTCCTTAGCCCAGGGCAACGCCCTGCGGACATGATGTAGCATATCAAACTACGTCCTGTAAGGACAAAAGTAAATTCTGGTTGGTTGAAAACAAAAATCTTTTAACTAAAATCCTCGACTAAATGCGCTCGAGTACCTCGCTTTTGGGAAGAATTTTAATGGGTATCGCATCGGAGATGCTCGAAATCTTAACGAAAATCTTAAAAATAATTGATGTGACCCCAAAAAGTTGGACGGTTTTTTATGGCAAAATATAGTTATGAATTCAAACTAAAAGTAGTCCATGAATACATAAATGGTGAAGGTGGTTATAAATGTCTCGCAAAAAAGCAGTTCCGGATTTAGGAAACTGCCTTTTTTTTAACAATGGCAGTTTTTTAGAACTTTACGTGGAAAGAGAAGGCGCCACTCCAGAGAGCTTCTTCGTAATTTGTCCTGTCCATAAAGCTTCTGATATCTGCACAAACGCTCAGAGATGTCTGGAATACCAGGAAGTTGAATCCTACACCGGCATAAAGCTGAGGCTGAACACCGCTGAAATCCCACTTTCCGTCCTGGTAAGTGCTGCTTGTAGTGTCTGCGTTGCGTGAACCGCTGTCTTCGCCTGAAATTATCAGATTGTTGCCTCCAAGGCTCTTTGTTCCCTTGAAGTTCCATGCCCAGCTTGTAGAAGTGTTTGAAACAAGAGCCCTTGCTCCTCCGAATACTGTTGCAATCATTATGCTCTTTGAAACTTCGGCCTGAACATAGATAACCTGTGTGTTGAACGAAAGATTCATGTTTGCATCAACACCGCTCTTGTCAGAGCTTATTCCGAATGAACCCTTTGTAATATTATATCCTGCACCTACAGAAACCTTTGGAAGAATTACGCCGCCGTCAAGAACGCAGTAGCGTACGTCAATGCCCAATGTAAGATAGTCCGCAGAACCATTGAAGCCGAATGCATTGAATGTCATTGGGGCGCTCATTGATGTAAGTGAATTGGGGTCGCTTAAGTCTACGCTGAACAGAGACGGGTTTGTCATCATTGCACTGATTCCGATGTCGAACGGAAGGAATATACCGCCGATTCTTGCATCAATAGAAACAGTAGGCATTACAAAAGTATCCGGAATAGAACCGAAGTCTACTGAACCAGCTACACTATCTTTTATATTGTCCAAACCAAGTCCTTTGTCATCTTTAGGAACAAAGTCGTTGATCATTTTTTCAAATGCTGTTGCTGCATCCTTAAGTCCTGTCATGTCCATTTTTGTTCCGCCAAGAGAAATACCTACACCAAAGTGAGGCGGTAGTGACGGAAACAGTTTGCCAATATAAGCGTCTGCCCATACATTCTGCTGTGTTGCTGCCTGCGGTGCCGCTACAAGAATGTTTTCTGCAAATGCGTTGAGTCCGTCTGCAATTGCGTTTTTCTGAGTGTCAGCAACTTTAAGTTCATAATCTGCTGCATAAAGAGAAGCAGAAGCCAGTGCTATGACTGCAAATGCAACCGCGAGTGTTTTTGTTTTTTTCATAAGTTCCTCCTGCAATGTAAAGCTTTTTGATTCTGACAAAACCTCTTGTTTTCTCTATTATAATGCATAAAAATTACTAATTCAAGTTTTGCAGGTGTTTAAGGCTGTTTTGAAAAAAATCAGAAAAATATTAAAAAAACAGGCAAATGTTATTGACACAAATACATAATGAGTATATTATCTAAACATCACTTACAAATGCCGGTGTAGCTCAGCTGGTAGAGCGGAGGACTGAAAATCCTTATGTCGTCAGTTCGATTCTGACCGCTGGCATTCAAAAGAGGTTGTTTTTGACAGCCTCTTTTTTTATGTCCGCAGTCCAGCTTAAAAACAAGTTCAATTCAAGTTCAATTCCCCAAAGCGCTTATTAATTCTTGTTAAACTTCCTTTCTTATTATATAATCTTAAGAATGAAATGGTTGATATTGGCATCTGATTTAAAAAATAAGGATTTAAAACCTGTAGAAGACTTTCTGGACAGAACATCAATTTGTGAAGTAGAGGAATTCTTTTTTTCTGGAACAATGGATTGTGCAGAGCTTGAAAAATGTATGAACTGTGTTTCAAAGGCAACCCACTGCATAATCGTTGACGGTTCTTCGTTGCAGAAATCTTCTGACTATAATTTTATTCTCGGGTGTCTGTCTGGCAAGGGGGTGCGTACTTTTATTCATGCAGATTCCCTTTATAACCGGCGTTATGAAGTTCTGGACAGAAGCAAAAGTTCGTTTCTGCAGTGCTTTGACACAATGGAAGATCTTCTGGATGTAATTCAGGAGGATTTTATTGCCTACGAAACAGAAGAAAACCAGAAAAACGCCCTTGTTAAACTCATGACGATGGGAATTCCGTTTACGGCAGACAGTTTTGCATACTATCTCGAACATGACAAAAAAGACGTGTGTGAATTGTTCTTTCAGGCCGGAATGCTTATGAGTGCCTTTACTTCTGAAGGTGTTCCTCTTTTGTGCTGTGCAACAAGAAGTGACTGTACAGAAGAAGTTGAATGGCTTCTGGCAAACGGTGCAGACATCAATGCCGTGTCAAAGGACCGCGGTTATTCTGCCGTAATGGATGCCGTCTGGAGAAAAAATTTTGACTTGACAAAGCTTCTTATAAAAAGGGGAGCCGATCTTGATTTTATAAGTTCTGACGGCCAGCCAATTCTTGTTCTTGCAGTAGGAAACGGAAACATTAAGATAGTAAAACTTCTGCTTGAGTCCGGTGCAGATGCCGACGCTAAGGACAGCATGGGTATGAGTGCCCGCGAATATGCCGTTCTGTTCAAAAATCAGGAAATGATTGAACTTATGAAAAAATATCCTCCTGCGGAGAAAAATTGCAATGAATAAAAGTGATTGTGCCATAAAAATAGTATTTGCCGGCGGCGGAACCGGTGGCCATATTTACCCAGGAATTGCAGTTGCAGATGAACTTGTAAGGCTTGCCGGTACTCAGGGTAAAAGCGTAAAAATTTTCTGGATTGGAAACCAGTCCGGAATGGATAAAGATATTATAGAAAAAAATCTTTCTTCTGAAGGCGGCAGTATAGATTCCTTCTACGGAATTCCATGCGGAAAATTAAGACGGTATCTTTCGCTTAAAAATTTTACCGATATATTTAAAATTATTGCAGGCTTTGTGAAGTCTCTTTTTATTCTTGCAAAACTCAGACCCGATGTGCTTTTTTCAAAGGGCGGTTTTGTGAGCGTTCCCCCGTGTGCGGCTGCAAAAATTCTGCATATTCCGTATTACACGCATGAATGTGACTTTACTCCGGGACTTGCTACCAGAATAAACAGCAGAGGTGCAAAGTCCATTCTTCTTTCGTATGAGCGTACGGCCGGATATTTAAAGCCGTCTTTGCGTTCAAAATGCATTGTTACGGGAAACCCCGTGCGTCCTATTTTCTATGAGGACAATTCAGCAAAGGGGCTTGAGTTTCTTAAGATAGAAAAAAAGACAAAACCTGTTCTGCTGGTTCTTGGCGGAAGTCTTGGTGCACGCCAGATTAACAGTCTTGTCAAAGAAAATATAGGCTGGCTAAAGGAACGCTTTGTTGTTGTTCACCAGACCGGTGCGGCCTTTGCTTCTGAACACCCCGAAATTATGCTTATTGATGACGATTCATATAAGCCTTATTCTTTTATATACAAGGAAATGCCTTATGTTATCCAGGCTGCTGACGTTGTTCTTTCACGCTCGGGGGCCAATTCTTTGTGGGAATGCGCCGTCTGCGGAAAGCCCATGGTACTTGTTCCGTTGTGCGGTTCGGGAACACGCGGCGATCAGGTAGACAATGCACGTTTCTTTGAACAGAAAGGATGTGCCCTGGTTCTTGCAGGCCCCGATGCAGATTCAGCCCATTTAAAAAAAGCACTCGAAGAACTTTCTGACGAAAACAAACGTGTAGAGTGTTCAAAAGCCTGTCTTGAACTTTGCGCAAAAACCAGTAGTGCAGCCATAATTGCACAAACAATTCTTGGGGGAATATAATGCCGTTTGCCGTGATTGATTTGATTTTTTTTGGAATAATCCTGTTTGCTGCCATTGTTTGCATGATAAACGGATTCATAAACGAAATTTTCGGAAAGGCAGCACCTTTTCTTTCTATATGGATTTCGCTTCTTCTATACAAAAATCTTGTGACGCCGCTTGAAACTTACATAAAGATTCATGTTCTTGCAGTTATTCTTTCGTTCCTTGTCTTCTTTATAATTTCATTCGTTATCTTTAAGATTGTCCAGCAGATTATAAAAAATATTTTTGGCGGACACATTTTTCTTCAGCTCGACAGATTGCTTGGCTTTGTAATAGGTCTTGTTGAAGGGCTTGCCGTTATTGGAATTATAATTATTGTTCTTGTAGTCCAGCCGTGGTTCCCGACAGACAGTCTTTTGGACGGAAGTTTTTTTATGCGCATTTTCAGCCCGTTCCTTTCGGTTCCCATTAATGCAATTTCTGAGAAGATAACAGATGCAACCGCTTTTGTTCAGGTGGAAAAATGTTTGACAATGTGCTGAACCAGAGCGCCGCAGATTTATTGACATCTGACATTAAGAGTGCAAAGTTGCCGGGCGCGATACTTTTTTCGGGACCGGAATCTTCGGGAAAACTTACAACAGCCCTTGAAACTGCCCGCGTCCTGTCCTGCCGAGGAAAAGTTCCCGGCGCGTGGAACTGTACATGCCCCAGTTGTTTAAGGCACAAAGCTATGGTAAGCCCCAATGTACTTGTAGCAGGGCCTGGTGACTGTACACTCGAGATTTCTGCCGCAAGAAATACGCTTCTTTTTCAGAATGCACAGAATTCAAGTCATCTAGAGGCAGCACGCTATCTTTACATTCGCGCAGTAAGAAAACTTACCGTAAGGTTTAGCCCTGTTTTGTGGGAAGGTGAAGACAAGCTTGCAAAGTTTACGCCGCTTATTCAGGCTATAGATGAAAACCTGGAGCTTTTGTCGCCGGGACGGACGCTTCCCGACGGTGATGAACTTGAAAAAATACTTGACGAAATAGACAAAAACTGCGAAAAACTTGAATCTTCCTTTTTGTACGATTCGCTTCCTGTTTCGCAGATAAGAAATTTTTCTGTATGGGCACATCTTACGTCAAATACAGGAAAAAAAGTTCTTATTATAGAAAATGTCGATCGCATGGCAGACAGCTCACGCAATGCGCTTTTAAAAATACTTGAAGAGCCGCCCGAAAACACAATGTTTATTTTAACGACGGCAAAAAGAGGGGCTGTTCTTCCTACAATCCTTTCGCGTGTAAGAACATACAATTTTTTTGAACGCACGGTGGAACAGCAGCGCAATGTTGTTACAAGAGTTTTTCATTATGTTCCGTTTGCAGGCGATGCCCCCGTGGAAAGTGTAAACGGCTTTCTGCAGACATATCTTCCGGTAAAACCTGAACTTGTCAAAGAATATGCAGCTTCTTTCTTTAAGATGCTTTCTGAAGGCCATGTTCCTGACACTGTTTCTGTCTGCGCGGGATGCCTGCGTTTTGAGCCGAGGGTTCTCTTAAAAATTTTCCTTCAGGAAATAGTTGAGTGCCAGAAGCCGCTTTCAAAAACCGCAGCCGGTGCCGAGTGTTCTGCGCGCATAATGGCCGCTGTAAGAAAAGCATATAACGATGTTTCTGTATACAACCAGAACCCCGAG
>OQVT01003271.1_pt1 | contig 10442 bp, 9 predicted proteins | sample 1691561 | NCBI WGS metagenome assembly OQVT01 (sample SAMN03418260, study PRJEB22391) | human gut metagenome | biome: human-gut; feature: organic feature; material: feces | host: Homo sapiens | place: Tanzania | collected 2013-01
GGAACTGGATCAATCTCTTTGGCGAGATAACCATCAACTGGGGATTCTGGCTGCATGATGAACTCAACTTCTGGTACATCCCGGCAACGATGATGCTCTATCTCTTTGCCCCTGCCTATATGGAACTCATCAGGCGCCATCCTATCTACCGCTGGCTGCCGGTGGTGATGATCATGTGGTGCATCCTGGTACAATATGTCACCCCGATACATCAGGCAGTAGGACATCTGGAGATTTTCTGGAGCCGCGTGCCTATCTTCTTCATCGGCATCAACATGGGTGAGATGGTTAGACAGAAACAGACGCTCGACGGCACTTCGATATGGATGATATGGCTCATGTTCCTGATGACGCTGCTGGCGAGCATCTTCCTGGAACAGGAGAAGCACGGTATGTTTCCGCTCTTCCTGGAACGCATGCTCTATATCCCGCTTACCATCACCAGCATTCTGCTGCTGAACCGCATCTTCCGCCGCACACCGAGCTGGTTTAACAAGGGGTTCATGTTTGTGGGAGCGCTGAGTCTGGAGTGTTATCTGCTACATATCCACTTCGTTCTGAAATACATTGAACCATATCATTTAGGCTATTGGCCTACCTTCTTCATCTGTATAGGCATCACCCTGCCTGCAGCATGGATTCTGAGCAAGATAGCCGGATGGATTTCTAAAGAGTTAGCTAAGTTTATCAAGTAAAAAGGAGTTTATTTATTAAGAAAATTGGAGTTTTATGAACGAGAATAAATTGGAAGACAGTAAAGGGTTTGCAGCGCTGCTGCGACTGGTTCGCCCGAAACAATGGATCAAGAATGGCTTTATCTTCTTACCGCTGTTCTTTGGCGGCGCCCTGTTGCATACAGATGCTCTGCTGGCGGGTCTGATTACTTTCTTCGCCTACAGTTTTGCCGCATCGAGCATCTATTGTTTCAACGATATCTATGATGTGGAGGCCGACCGCCGACACCCTGTCAAGTGCCATCGTCCGATAGCATCGGGAGCGGTCAGCATCAAACAGGCATACGGACTGATGTTCCTGATGTTTGCCCTTTCTATGGGTATATGCAGCCTGCTCGGATCATGGGAGACGATGGGAATCATCATCTTCTATTGGCTTCTGAATCTCGGCTACTGCGCCAAATTCAAGCAATATGCCATCATCGATGTGTGTATCGTGGCCTTCGGTTTCGTACTCCGTCTGCTGGCAGGTGGTGTAGCAACGGGCATCGTACTCAGTAAGTGGATTGTGCTGATGACCTTCCTCATCACCCTCTTCATGAGTTTTGCCAAGCGCCGCGATGATGTGCTGCGCATGGAGAAGACGGGCGAGGCTCCCCGCAAGAATACCATCCGCTACAACCTCACCTTCATCAACCAGGCTATCACGATTACGGCTTCCGTAACCCTGGTATGTTACATCATGTATACGGTGAGTCCGGAGGTAATTGATAATTTCCATACTGATTATCTCTATCTTACGAGTGTCTTTGTGCTGGTTGGTTTGCTGAGATACATCCAGATAGCTGTAGTAGACCAGAAGAGTGGTGATCCTACGAAGATTATCCTGCGCGACCGCATCACCCAGTTTATCGTGCTCGCCTGGTTGCTCTCCTTCCTGATCCTTATTTATATCGTATAAGAAAATGAAGAAAAAATTATATTGTTTCGATTTCGACGGAACGCTGACAACAAGCGATACCCTGCTGGAATTCATCAGATATGCCAAGGGTACCGGCCGTTTTCTGATGGTTTTCCTGATGTATAGTCCGCTTCTGGTACTGATGAAGTTGCATTTTTTTCCCAACTGGAAGGCGAAGCAACTCATCTTTGCCCATCTTTTTGCCGGCATGCGTATAGAGAAGTTTGATGCGCTCTGCCGCGATTTTGCCGAAGAATACCAGCATCTGTTGCGCCCCAAAGGCGTTACGCTGGTACACGAAGCCCTGGTTGCAGGTGCTCAGGTTTTCATCGTGAGTGCCAGCATCGACAATTGGGTCCGCCCGTTCTTTAAAGTTCGCGGTCTGGATGGAGTCAGGGTTTTAGGCACCCAGATAGAAGTGATTGACGGCAGACTTACCGGCAAATTCAAGAGCAACAACTGCTATGGCGAGGAAAAGGTGCATCGCATCACAGAGGCACTTTCAACATCCACCTCCTCTCCTGCATCTGCCGCTCCCTTCGTCCGCTCCCAATACGAGATAGAAGCATTCGGTGACAGCCGAGGCGACAAGGAGATGCTTGCCTTCGCCGACAAAGGTCATTACAAGCCCTTCAGAATTTAGAAACGAGCCTGTATCTTGCCAACTACCCATGTACGGTGAAACGCCGTATCAAGTATACCAACTAACTGATTTACAACATATTATTTATTATAAAACAAATAAAAAAAATAGCCAAATCGAAGAATTTTAACTCGATTTGGCTAAAGATGGAACATTTATTTCTTCTTGGCGCGAGGGACGACTGGGTGTGTCCAAAAAACATCATCCGCACCAGTAACACGAGCATTATAGCTCATTTCATGACGTTTGTTATTCTTATCTATAAAATAAACCTCATCTGTCGGAATTATAGTTTGTGGACATGCCACAGTTAACAACTTGTTAAATACCTCAGCAGGAGCAGATTCAATATATTGCGCTGCCTTTTTCAACATGTCAACATTACTTTTCATGTATACTTTGAAAACCGTCTCAGCTTCGCCCATATCATTTTCTTGCATCTCACGAATACCAGTGAATTCGCCATTTTTCATGTTAGGAGCATACACAACTTCGACTGAGATGCGAGCCACCAAAATATATCCATTACACAAGAATGGCAAACAAACTCTAACAGAATTATTTTCTGCATCAGGAGTTGCCATCACTCTAATACCATTATCTCGCTGATGGATATTTGTAAAAGCCACCTCTGGTCCATACCCCATTCTATCATGTTCTGCGTCCCATTCTTTGTACCTTGGTATAGTGATTGATGATATCAAGGTCGCAAAATCAGTATTTGCATCTACAGGCTTGCAGAAATCACCTTTCAACCAAGCATATTTTGCATTAGCTTTACCTGGATTTCCAGCATACTCGTCAGCAGTCACCACAACATTATACCATCCATTTTTAGGCTCAGTCTGTGTGTAAGGGACTGGCAAGTAACTGTTTTTTGCGGGATGATACACATCAACATAAGCCCCAGTTGCCGCATTAGCCCGATAAAGTTTGGCTTCGGTATCCGAATAATATAGCTTAGCGTAAGTTTCTTCCGAACCACCATCAGAATTCCACACCATTACCTTTCCGCTTTTAGCATCTGGTAATCGGCGTAGATTCACCCCATCAGCTGTAACCATAACAAAACGGGCAGAGCTTGGAGTCGAAGCAATAAAAGCTTGTGCAGAAACACTCTGCCCCATTCCCAAGAACAATGCCATTGCTGCCATCTTAGCAGAAAAAGCTTTAGAAAGTCTCATCTGTTTCATAATCATATGCTTTTTAGTAAGTGAATATTATTGATAATATACGATGGTTCTGAACTCAATCCATGACGCACCTGCTGATGGGGTTGCCTTACGCTTAGTCCAGTTGCCCTTGGCATCCGTATTTTGCACTTGATAAGTTACCGTAATGCTTTGATTTTTATCTTGCATCATATCTTCTATAGAAGAAGTAGAAGAAGACATTTTGCCATCGGCATCATACAGGAAGGTAGTTTCCACCATTGCACCAGCATCCTCGTATGTAAACTTAGCCAGTTTGCCCTTGTTATTATACTCAAAAGTCTCTTCACCCGAACCTGGAGCGTAGAAGCCATTATACAAAGAGCCAGACACAGTTCTACCCTTTGCATCACGCTCTACACCATTATGGAGAGCATTACCACTTCTGCCTTGGGCTGCAAACAAGATGTCATTCCATTTTTGGCATCGTCCAGCCTGTGTGAATGTGACAACTTCCTTATTGGCAGTCTTGGAAAAGCCATATTGCAAGCAACCAGCCTTATGGTTAATCCATGTGCATTGCTTTACCTTGCCCTTCAAGTCAAACAGAGCTAAATCACCTTGCGCACTGGCAACACTTGGCAACACCGTAAACAGTAATGCCATTACCATTTTCATAAATTTCTTTGTCTTCATATCTTTCTTATTTAAAAGTTATTATTTCTTCAAAGGAGTAGCAAAGAGACGGAAACCTACATTCGGGTCGCCGACGCTTAAGTCTATCCAACGCTCTTCATCGCCCACCATATCAGAGGTTGCATCCATATATCCCATGCCTGCCACCGACATCTCTACGTTTTTCGTAATCAATGCACGTGGGTCTAGAGCCTCGTACTGTACGGTCTTGTCCTCCTTCACTTCTCGCCAATCCACACACATCTCTGCCACGCCACCATACATATCATACAAGCCAGCCTCTTCAGGAACAGCATTAGGGTAACTCTTCACTGGATGCAAAACATTGAAACTATTGTCTGCTGTCCATCCTTCCCTACATTTACCATTAATATAGACTTCATACCATTCCGCTATATCAGGTAACCTAAAACGCAAAGGCCAATTCTTGACCTCGGCATAATGATTAAGCGTATTGACAAACATCATGACACTCTCAAAAGGAAGTTGTGCAGCAGGGAAATTGCTGTCCTTTTTCCATTGATACCAATTATTTGGATAAAGCGCCGCCCACAATCCTTCTGTAGTCTCGGTCTCTGCCACATACGTCACGTCACCTTCCTTATTTATGACTCTATGCATTATTAATTTTACACCATTTACATCCAAGGTAAGTGTCCTTTCACAAGCATCTGCATCTTGGATTTCATACTTATCAATATAAGTATCATAATAATCCACTATACCACACTTAGAGCACTTGCTCATTACATCAGAAACCTTCTTCATATTGTGATGCGGACAAGGGGCAGGGGCACCATACCACACGATATTGCTATGTTCCCCCAAGAACTTACGATTTCCTGTTTCATAATTCACCTCATACAGTTTCTTATGCAGTTCCTTGATCTCAATGCCATTGACTGGCGCAAGTTCTTTCTCTTCTTGGTCTTCCTCGTAACCGATGAATGAAGTATCCTTACTATTTTGAGAATCATCAGTTGCGCCCATATTCGGAACCGTTATTTCGGTTTCTTCCGAAGAATTGTTTCCACCTTTACAATTTGGATCTCGGTAAATACGCCCATAAGGTATCGAATATTTAGCCTTTATTTCGGTCTTACATTTCTTACATTTCTTACATGGATAATAAGCATGTCTAAAGTGACATGAACCTAGGTATTTATTAGGGGCATTTTCATCACGAAATCTCTCCCAATCATGCCAACAGGTTGACTTTTTGTTCATTGCCACAACAGTATGCCAATACGACAAAGGATACTCACAATAATTAATGCATTCCCCTTTGGCATCATATATATCCGTAAAGATATAAAGCGTATCTCTATCAGCAACCTTTTTTCCTGCTTGCCAAGCTTCCTCCATGCCTACATGATTGAAGAATCCCTCAGGCAACCTAATAAAAAACTGTTTCCAATCCTGACGTACCCGTTCTATATATGACACTTTGAAAACCGTTTCACCAGCAGCTAGGCGGTCTTTATCAGGCTCATCAACAGAAATTACAGGAAAGCCATCCATGTTTTTCTCTTTAGAATACTGATAGAAATGTACAGGACATTGTCTCTTCTTGTCACGATACAGACTTACACGCACCTTAAAATCACTCAAGTCGGTAGGTTTGTTCGTGTAATCAAAACCTTTACCTATCATTGGTAGATAGGGACTATACGACACCATCATATTACCATAATACTCATGCGCCATAGGAAAGAGATACCAATACTTAAAGCTATATGCATTTTCCCGCTTATCCGTCTTTGGCGAGAAGTGGTATTTGCTTCTGAAATCCTTTCCTTCGAATTTCTCTATTGGATAATTCCTTTCATCCATAAGACCAGATTCTCCTTTGTAAACATCCAGGCTGAAATACAGTTTGATGGGACCATAATAGTCGGCACCATAATACTTTCTCATACCTGCTACCATATCCTCATAGTGGATATACAAGGTCGTGGTATCTGGCATAGCCTCAAAAGTATAGACACTAGACGAGAAAAGCTTCGTCATCTCTCTGTCGTTCCATATCTTCAGCACCATCTTATAGTCCACCTTCGGATATTGCGATTCATGTATTCCATGAAACTTTATTCCTAGCCTATAATCATAACATTTCTGGGTTGGGTTAAAGGTAACTCCATTGTGGAAAGTATAAGACACGGAATATAGAGCCGCCTTACTTGGCAGCAAGGCGAGAACTATGAATGCGAATAGCAATAAATATCTCTTCATTATATTTTACTTTAATGATTTAAAAGTATTGGATGATTCTAACCTCAGTTATCATCGCCCCCTCGCTCTCTACCAGTCGCTTAGTCCAGTTGCCTCTGGCATCTATCATGAGATAAGTATATACCGAGGTGCGATTCAGCTTCATTGGCTCTTCGGCTCCCATTTCCGTGAACTCTCCGACTTCCTGCTTCTTGACCACAAAGCCGTTGTCATCGTATGTGTAGGTCGTTGTCATATGTCCTTCAGGGTCTACGTCCTTTTGCTTTACCAAACGACCAGTCTTAGAATCGTATTCGTATGTGGTTTCGATTATGCTATACTCCTCTTCACGCTCAGCCGATACCAAACGCCCCTTGTCATCAAAATTCATCTTGGAATAGATGTTCTGTACAGGATTGTCATCATACTTAATTAACTTGTACATATTATCAAACTCCAGCTTGTGACTTTCGCCCATCTCATTCTTCTCCAAGCACATCTTTACATTGTCCTTTAAGTCGAATGCAGCAAGGCATCCATTGCCAGCTCCTGCCTTTTTACTTGCCTCCTGCCCTTGCTTGTTCATGAGCTTTACATACTCCTCCTCATCCACTAGATTGATTTTTACAGTACGGTCGTATGCCTGGTTCAACTTCAAAAGAGGATACCACTGAAAAGATTTGACATAAGGGTCTCCCTTTCCTACATCTATCCTTGCAAGAACCACATTATAAGATAACAAGATTTGATTATCCTTGTCTAAAAACAAAGTATAAAGAGCCTGTCCTCTTTTTACTAAACTACGATATTCCTCAGGATATTTCACGCTATAAGAAGCACTACATATCAAAGAGATAGGGTCGTAATCCATGAATTTAAGCTCTAACTCACTGCTGAGTGCCACCTTACCATTAACATGCAGTTCAAATGGTACTTTTATGGTTTCTTTCTTCTTGATTTCCTCATATCGGCTACGGCAATCCTCTCTAAGTTTTTCTCTTTCTTCCTCAGGCAACTTACCATTCAAAGCTTTTTCTTTGATGTTCTCATTAAACTCTTTCAGATACCCCATGCATATGTAAGGTATGTCACCAAACACGCCTTCACCTGTAAACTCAACACCATCAATCTCTTTAGAGGAATAACCTCCACTACATGATGCCAAAAGAAGCAAGACTGCTCCAAGGCATAAACTAAATACTTTCTTGTTCATAGTTAGTTGTTTATTAAGTTATTAAAAAACTTCATTACTCCAAGAGCCAAAATACAAAAAAGCGTGAACCAGTCTGTCACCCGTTCCGCACTTCGAGGCCTTCGCATTGCCCAATGTAGTTGAACGAGCAACGTCGAAGCCCACGCCGATATGGATACAATTCACCCTAGATATGACATACGCATGATTGACACTATGAAGGAATCCATAATGCCACATACGAGCTTACTAGGGGAAATGAATATACATATCCCGGGGCATCTACCGCTGCTAAGTCCATGACTACATCTGAAGTTTGCGAAGTTTCGAAGTGCCAAGAACAAAGCGTCAAGTAAACGCCTAATTCATATGTCGTGATTCTCACACCCACCCTTTAACTTCTTCTCCCAAAGGCTTGATGCCATAGGGCGAATCGGCGCAGAGCTTCGATGTCGGGGTTAAATGATTGTTCTGAATCATTGCAACTTTAAGCTGCCCCAACACTAAGAATCAGTGCAAATATAGAAAGATTTATCGAAACCACAAAACTTTTGAACACATTTTTTATGCTTTTCATGTATTTTTCTTGTATATTGTGCAGATACAAGGTCTGTCTATCGAACGAGGACTACCCATCGTAGGTAGTCCTCGTATTTGTTTATACGAACAGGTCGTCCATTGTAATTTGTACTTGAGCCAAGGCTGCATACTGTGTAAGGCGCACGCCAAAAGTAGTAATCATCGTTGGGATAATGCCACTTTTTATCCCTGTTTCTGCCACGAAATCAGCCATACGATTACGAATGCGCATATCCTCCTCCTTAGTGATCGTGTAAGGCATCTGCGAATACTTGATTTCACATAGATTCACGAGATTATCGGCACGTTCTATCAGTAAGTCGATTTGCGCAGCTGGCTTTGAAACCTTACTTCGCCAAGAATAATACTCGGTATGGATTTGGTCTATCCCCAAGAAATGCTTGATTTGAGGAATATGCAACATGCAAACTCGCTCAAAAGCCAAGCCATACCAAGTATTTTGACGAGGTTTTCCCATCAAGTGAGTCCAATATTCCGTGTCCGTCGTACCAGGATGGCAAAACGTCATATAAAATAATGTATAGAGGTCGGTGAGCTGAAAGATTTGATCTTTCTGCTTTATCTTCTTATCCCTGGTATTATACCCTCTTACGAAATCGCAATTTATCAATTCACTAAGAACCTTTGTCAAAGTTCCACCCGATTTCAGCTTCAATTTCTCCGTGATTTCCTTTCGGGTCATACCTTGTCTGCATGAGGCAAGTGCCTCTATGACACGCATATAGGCCTCGGAATTTCTAAACAAGGACGAATAAAGTCTTCCATATTCTCGCTTCAGCTCAGCGTGGGATGAGAAAAACAATCTGTCGACATTCCCTTCCACACCTTGCTTTTTATCCAACAAACTGAGATAATAAGGCACCCCACCCAGGATGCTATATATCTGGCCCTAAAGCAGGAGCTGGAGGATATGGGCATGTTTGCACAGGAGTACAAGCAGCCCATCCCGGAATTTGCCCACAGGGTAGGAATCGTAACCTCTCCTACAGGAGCTGCCATCAAGGATATTATCAATGTTTCCAGCAGAAGAAATCCTTTTATCCAGAGCATTCTTTATCCTGCCCTTGTGCAGGGAGAGGAAGCAGCAGACAGCATTGTACGCGGAATCCGTATGCTGGATGAGGCTGGTGTGGATGTGATCATTGTAGGCAGGGGCGGCGGCTCCATTGAGGAATTGTGGGCCTTCAATGAGGAGAAAACTGCCAGGGCGATTTTTGAGTGCCGCACCCCTGTGATCTCAGCAGTAGGACATGAGACGGATTTTACCATTGCGGATTTCGTGGCAGATCTTCGGGCGCCAACCCCGTCGGCTGCGGCGGAACTGGCTTATTTTGACTGTCGGGGCATTCTGAATTCCATGCAGGGATATCAGGAGCGGATGGAGCGTGCAATCTGGAATAAAATTGATGTGAACCGGGCAAGACTGGAACGATACCGGACGGAGCTTTCCTATCTGAATCCGGAGAGCCGTCTGCGTGACCGTCAGCAGTATGCGGCAGATGTGCAGGAACGGATCCAGTCTGCCATGGAACAAAAGATAAAAGACAAAAGACACAGGCTGTCCCTTTATCTGGAGCAGTTTAACGGACTTTCCCCACTTCGCAAGCTGAATCAGGGTTATTCCTATGTTTCAGATGAGAAGGGAAAGACCGTTACATCTGTTTCCCAGGTAAAACAAGGGGATAGTCTGCTGGTTTATGTGACAGACGGCACCATCAGTGCCTCTGTACTGGATACAAGAAAGGAGGAGCGGGACGATGGCTGAGAACCAAAAAGAAGAGAAAACTCTGGAGGAGGCTTTTTCAGAGCTGGATGTTCTGGCAGGAAAGCTGGAAGACCGTGAAACCTCCCTGGAGGACTCTTTTCGCCTGTACAAGCAGGGAATGGAGCTTCTGAAATTTTGCAACGAGAAACTGGATACTGTAGAGAAGAAAATGCTGCAGATGAATGAGGATGGTAGCCTTGGTGAATTTTCAAGATGAATTAAAGAAAAGAACATTTGGGCTTCTTGCAAGTGAGCAAGTGATATGTATAGAAAACACATGAAAGAAAAAGAAGATGCTAAAAAAGAGGATAAATAAATATGCCAAAAGAAAGGATGATTGATTAATGAAATTTGACGATTTCCTATATTGTTAGTAACCTGTGCCAACCAACGTACAAAGTCCTCTGCATATTGCTCAAACTGCTGCACTTCCTGTACAGATATATTCAAATCACTGAGATAATCCATAAACCATGGATATTTATATCCCTCCAGCTCACCTCAGCCAAACGGTAAACGTTAGCCTCACGAGCACGGTAGTCACCACCC
>OQVT01003272.1_pt1 | contig 10441 bp, 6 predicted proteins | sample 1691561 | NCBI WGS metagenome assembly OQVT01 (sample SAMN03418260, study PRJEB22391) | human gut metagenome | biome: human-gut; feature: organic feature; material: feces | host: Homo sapiens | place: Tanzania | collected 2013-01
AACTATTCACATAGTCGCGGCCCCCGGATTGTTGTTTTTTAAACCAACGCTATATTATGAAACAACAAATTATTGCTTATAGAAATGGAGCTCACCTACAACTGGCTTGTTGGAATCAGCTCCATATCGAATACCAGCGTAGCACTTCCATGGGATAAACTTCACATACTTGCAAGTAACGGCGCCGTAGAAGTTTACACAAACCTTAGAACGTGTGTAACCATACTCGAGCTCGCCGCCAGTCTGTGAAGTCCAGTTCTGACCGTCGTCGCTGGTGAGTACCTCAATTGAATAAGGACCATAAGTAGCATAGTAACCATAACGGTAAGCGATACCAATCAGTGGTTGTGGAGTGTGGAACTCACAGAGGATTGGAGCGGGACCATTATACATATTTACATAAGTATATGTAGCATCGTCGTTGAGGTCCTGGGTACAGTCCGCACCGTCGAATGTCATGGTCATTTCGTCAGTACCAATTCTGGTCTTAGACTCCAGTTCAGAAGTGCTGAAGTTCTTGAAGTTGGTAACCTTCTTGTTGACCAATACGAAATATGCATTGTGGTCTGAAGCAACCTCAACAACAGCAGCAGACTTGATGTCGGCTACCTTCAGGGCCATAATACCCTTGCCGTTCAAGTTCTTAAGAGCATCGCTTTCAACGACTCTGAAGACAACAGGCTCAGAAGAAACCAGCTTGCCTGCAGGAATGGTAACAGTAGCCTTCTCAAAAGAGATAGCACCTGTTGACATTGCGTTATACTGATTGGCGGCATCGCTATAAACCTTGGCAGATGCAGCAGCAGCCTCAGCATCCTCGGCTACAGTAACAACCACATCGTTATCTACCGCACGGTTCAGACGAACATAGAACTCAGTAGCATCTTCGGGAAGAAGCGTGCCAATAGGAGTCTGTGCAGCGTCAATCTTTGTGGCATTGGTAGGTATCGCCACCTCATTGATATATACCTTGGGGGCATTGCTTGGCTGCTCTTCGGGGTGAAGGAGCGTGCCCACTTCGGGCTCGCCCTGACATGCCGTGAAGAGGGGCAAAGCGGCTATCAGCGCAACGGCTGATTTAATTATCATTGATTTCATAATCTTCTTACGTTTTTACAGTTTATTATTTACCATCAATACGTACATCCTGAATCCATACAGGAGTTGTGTTGTCCTTGGTTGTGGCATCGTTGCCGTTGCCAGACCAGTCCTTGAACCTGTTGCCCTGACCCTCGTTGAACTTGTAGTAGAAGATGAAGCCTGGAGTGGCGGGGTCACAAGAGTACATATTGTTCTGAATCTCCTTCTGTGAGCGTGCCTTCTTCCACAGACGAACCTCGCTGTAGAAAGAGTTACCTCTGTTGTAGGAAGAGTTAGAGCTGATAGATACAGAAGAAACGCGGGTCTCCTTGCCAGGCATGTCCATAGAGTTGTCGAGCTGACCGTTGACATAGAGATACAACTTGGCACCGGTGCATACGTATGCGATGTGATACCATGTATTGGCGTTGAAGAGCGTCTGGCTGTTCATCTGAGTACCCTGAGTCTTGATCTGCAGACGGTTACCCTCGATAGGAGCGTCACCGAAGCGAACGTAAACCTCATCGGGACCGGTGCTGTAGATGGCCTGGTTGTTGTACTGGCCGATTTGTGTACCGAGAATATCCTTCTTGATATTCATCTCCATAGTCCACTCAGTAGTGGTATAAGTCTCCTTGAGGTCCTGGCCAATGTAGGAATTTACGTTGAACTGGACAACAGGCTGGATAACCACCTGGTCGAGAACGAATACCATAACGCTACCAGACTTGAGGACATTGGCGTTGCCGCTAACCTTCTCAAGACGGAAGGCGAGCGCATACTTCTTACCGCTATTCTTGAGCTCATCGTTGTAAGGATTGATGGTGAGTGTAGCGGGGTTAGATACAGAAGTACCGGGCTCAATGGTCACCTCATTGGCAGAGAGTGAGAAAGAACCTTCGGGCAGAGCAGTATAAGAAGTCTCGTTCTTGGAGTTGAACTGCTCGAGAGCCTGAGCATCGTACACCAGCTTGAAGCTGCTTGCCTCGGTAGCCTTTTCAGACAGACGTACGTTGATGTCTGTAGAGACAAACTCGTTGCCGACAGTAAGTTTCTGCGAAGAATTGGCATTGGTCGCTGTCTGCAGGATGTATGCCTGATTGGTGAGCTGGTCGTATTCGGCATTCTCACAACCTGTGAGGGCTACGGCGCCGAGAAGGATGCCACCATATATGAATTTTGAAATCTTTTTCATTATTGCAGTTATTATGAAATTAAATACTACTTAATCGCGGGATTCATAATCTGGATACCCTTACGCAGAGCGGGATAAGAAGGCTGCTTGCCTGCCATATACTCATACTCCATGTGATAGGTACCGATACCACCCTTCTGGACTTTCTTGCCATTGATGATGGGCTGCCAACGTGCCATACCCTCAAGACTCATCATCTCGTTGCCATTGCGGTCAGTAAATGAGACGCCACCAGCAAGAGCAAAGTTCTCGAAGTTCTCGGTAACGATGTACTTCTTGGCAACCTCTTCGGGCTCGAGTACGCCATTAAAGTTCATGATAGTTCCCTGAAGACGACCATCGAGGTTGGCGTCACCGGTACATTGGTAAGCCTGAACGATGAAGTAGTTGAAGCAAGGACCGAGCTCAGAGTTGATAGTCTGAGGCTCACCGTCGATGACGAGCATCTTGTCTGTACCCGACTTCGGACCAAGACGGCGGCTGAGAGCCTCTACGAATACCTTCTCAGCAGCGGGTACACCAGAGATGTTACCACGATGACCGTAGTTAGGCTCATAGTCATAGTCGAAACCATCGTAGCCATACTTGTCGATGGTATCACAGATGGCATTGGCATACTTCACGATAGCCTCGTCGCCTTCACCCCAGAATGTAGTGGCATCCTCGCCCTCGGGAGTGAGCTGGTCGCCCACGTTCTGTACGATAAAACATACGAGAGCACGTGTACCCTTTACAGTCTGTACATATTCGAGGTCGGCCTTGCGCTCGGGTGTGAGGTTACGCCAGTTACCCCATATTGAAACGAAGTCTACGCTGTCGGGGAGACCGCGGAGCGAGTTTTCGAGAGAAGCACCGGCACCTACCCAGTTACCAAACCATCCGAAGGCTACGGGGTGGTCGCTCTTCTTGTATGCTCTCAGAGCCTCATAGTACTCTGGAGTGCGCGCAGGGTCGGTGAGATTGACGGGATTCTTTGTCTCGACATCTGTGTCACAGGCAGCAAACATAAAGGCAACTACCGACACGAGCAGCATTTTGAATATATTTTTCATTGCTTTTGTCAATTTATTAGTTGATAATATAGTGATTACTTCTGCCACCACATCTTGGTAGCATAGTCATCGGCACCACCGAGGAGCTGAACAGCCTTCTGATAGTTTACAGGGTTGTTGGTAGGCTCAGTGTAGTCGAAAGGAATACGGTTGGGCACCTCAATGCTGTAAGAAGTAGTCTGGGCTACAGGGAATACCTTAGGATAGCCTGTACGACGGATCTCACACCATCCCTCCTGACCGTCGGGGAAGAGGGCAATCCACTTCTGGACGATAAGGCGCTCAAGTTTCTCGGCAGCCGAAGCGCTTTCATCCCACTTGATGGTGATGCTTGTCATCTTGCCATGTGAACCACCGTAACCATCGGTAGCGTCCTTATAGTCGGCAGGAGTACTTGTGTTGTCGTCGAGGTAAGAATCTACGTTCTTGGCACCCCACTGCTCGAAAGAGAGCTTGATGGCCTGATTGTAGAGAGACTCTACGCTGCCACCCATACCAGACCAGTTGGCCAGCGCACCTTCGGCACGGCAGAATGTCATTTCAGCTGCTGTGAGCCATACACCACGAGAATCCTTCTCGATGTTGGCAGCAGAGTAGAGACCACCGGCAACAGCCTTGTTACCAATGTTGGCACCGGCACGACAACCGATGATGGCGCGGTCGCCCTCGGTAGTTGTGGCGCTGAAGTACTTGCTGATACGTGGGTCACCATAACCGTTCATATAGCTCTCGATGTCGGCACATGCGCGGCTGTCGCCCCACTCTACAGAGGTCTTCCACTGACCGTTGGGGTTGTAGTTGATGGCACAGTTGTCGTCATTAGAGGTGATGACACCAGCTGCAACAGCTTCCTCACCTACCTTCTTGGCATAGTCGGGAGCCACGAAGCGCATACGGATAGCCATACGCAGTTTGAGAGAGTTGGCAAATTTCACCCACTTGGTGAAGTCGCCACCATAGACCTGGTCGGCGTCCTTGAACTGTACGAGGCTACCACCGTTGGCGGCGATCATACCGTTGATTACACCGAGGGCGTGGTCGAGGTCAGCCACGAGAGTCTTGTAGATGGTCTCCTGTGAAGAGTAGGCATTGGGATCCTCCTCAGCACCGATTGGCAGAGGACCATACATATCGGTAAGACGGAGGAAAGACTGAGCACGCAGGATCAGAGCCCATGCGTAAGGCAGACTCTCCTTGGTAGAGAGACGGGCAATCTCATTGAAAGCCGAAACGGTCTTCTTCATGCTGTCTGCAAAGGGATAGCGAACCCATCCTACAGGAGCATTCATCTTGGCGAAGTTGCTACCAGCAAAACCGTTGTTGGCATAAGTCATGAAACGGCCGAGGTAGTTACCGATAAGGTCTTGGTTCATCTGATAGGTATTCTCCTGCTCGGGGAAAGCCTCAGTCTCCATCTGAACCATGAAAGAACCGGTGCTATAGTTATCGCGGTTGATTTCTTCATTGTTGAGGGCACCACCGGGACGGTTGGCGTCTTCGAAGCCATCAGTACATGAAGCTGCGAGGCCCATTACTGCCACTGATGCAACAGCGAAGGTTATTGTCTTTATAATAGTTTTCATTTTGAAAGTCATTTAATGTAATTAGAACTTCAGTTTAACATTGAAACCTAACGAACGGAGACTTGGCTGCATGAAGTAGTCGAGCGCCTGGTAGAAGGTACCGGTAGAAGCTGTTGACTCGGGATCGAAAGGAGCCTTGCAGTAAATCATCCAGAGGTTGTTGGCTGTAAGACCGAGAGAGAGGTCGAGGCCAGCAAGCCACTTCTTGGGAACATCGTAACTGATGTGGGCCTCCTGCAGACGTACGTTAGTAGCACTGTAGGTATATTCAGACCAGATGGGGTTGTCACCACCTACTACAGCATAGTAGTTTTCAGCAGGTACGAGACCTGTATTGACTGGGATACCTCCATTCTCACGGGCTGCGGCAGAAGCCTTAGACACACCGTAGTAGTCCATGATGGCCTGGGTCTGGCTCATTACGATACCACCGAGACGGGCAGTAAGGAGGAAGCCGAGGTTGATACCCTTCCAAGAGAATTCGTTAGAGAAACCGATGTTGCCCTTGGGCAATACGCTACCCAGATACTTGGGGTTAGAGAGAGTTTTGCGGATTACGTTGCCGCTGGCGTCGAGAGCGATGTTGCCTTCGCTATCACGAGCAAAGTCCGTATAGCTGTACACGTCACCCATGGTACCACCCTTCTTCAGGATTACACCCACGCCGTTAAGACCGGTTGTGCTGATTGTCTCCTCAGGATCGGCGAGCAGGTCGACAATCTTGTTGCGGTTCATACTGTAGGTAAGAGAGCTGCTCCAAGAGAGCTTGCCAAACTGGTGGTTGTAACCGATAGAAAGCTCAAGACCGCGGTTGCGTACGTTACCGGTCTGAACATACTCGCTACCATAACCCTCAGATACTGTGATAGGACGGAGGAAGGTCTGCTTGCGGGTGTTAGACTGATAGAATGTCATATCCAGAGTCAGAGCGTTGTTGAAGAAGCGTGCGGTAAGACCGGCTTCCCATGAGTTGGTACGCTCAGGATAGAATGTCTTGGGGAACTTATAAGTTACAGTCTCATAGGTCTGAGTGTTGGGCTTGAAGTTGTAACGCCACTGAGAAGTGATGTTGGGGCTGATAGCCGAACCTACAGATGCCCAAGAGCCCCGTACCTTCAGGTAGTCGATAAACTCGGGGAGCTTCACCATCTGAGAGATGATGGCAGAAGTACCTACTGAAGGATAGAAGAACGACTCATTCTCGGTGCCTGCGAGGGCAGAATCCCAGTCGTTACGGCCTGTCAGAGTCAGGTAAACCATGCTGCGCCATCCCAGTTCGACGTTGGCGAATACCGAGTTGATGTTATGCTTGTTGAAAGCATAGATAGGACGGTTGTCGTTGGTCGCATTGGCATAGTCAATGGCGTTGGGGCTGAAGATGTTGGAAGGAGCACGCAGACCACCTTGGAAACCATTGTTGTCATACTGTGTGCGAGAGAAAGAACCACCGACGTTGGCGCCGATAGAGAACTTGTCAAAACTCTTGTTTACGTTGAACATCACGTCACCATAAACGCTCTGGTCTACAGCGTTAGAGTAAGCGTAGAAACCATAGTCAGAGTGAGCGAAGAGGTTGATGGTAGAAGCATAGCGCTTGTCCTCAGACTTGCTGGTGGCACGGTCGAAGCGGATACGGCCCACTACGTCCAACCAGTCGAAAATCTGGTACTTCAAGCTGCTGTTGATCATATAGCGATGCTTCTTGGTAGTACGGTTCATGCGATTGGCAATCCAGTAGGGGTTCTGCATAGACAGAGCGTCACCGAAGTTCCAGTTCTGAACATAAATACCACGAGACTGGTCAAAGACCTCAAAGGTACGGATAGCGTCAAAGCTCTCGCCACGTGGGAAGAGGTAGAGCGCTACCAGCGGGTTGAAGTACTGACCCTGAGCCATGAGGTTCATGTCGCTCTGCTTCACATAGTTGAGGTTGAAGTCGAGAGTCAACTTGTCGTTCAGGAAGTTGGTAGAGTTGCGGAATGTGAAGTTGTAACGGTCATAGCTGTTGTTGGGCATGATACCGTTGGCATTGGTAGTACCTACCGATGCGTAAGTCTGGTTCTTGCCGTTACCTACTGTCAGAGACACGTTGTTCTGAACGTTGGTACCGGTGTTGAAGAAGTTTTCAGGATCGAAACCTGTAAACTCTGAACCACCCTTCTCACCCCAAGAGCGAACCTCACCGGGACGGTTGGCATACTCGTTCTGGAACTCGGGCATCTTGAATACGTCTGAGAACTGGGTACTGTTGCTTACTACAACAGACACGCGGCCTTCCTTACCCTTCTTGGTAGTGATCATGATCACACCCTGAGCGGCAGCCGAACCGTAAAGAGCGGCAGCAGCAGGACCACTGAGCACGCTGATGCTCTCGATGTCCTCGGGGTTGATATCGGCGATACCTTCACCACCAGGCTGGCTGGCATAGATACCCTCAGCAGTACCGTTGTTGCGGTTGTTGATTGGCACACCGTCTACTACATAGAGAGCAGAGTTGCTCTGGTTGATAGACTTGGGACCACGCATTACGACACGTGTAGCACCACCCATACCGGCAGAAGAGGCGTTGATATTTACACCAGCCACCTTACCAGCGAGAGAGTTCATGAAGTTGGTGCTCTTTACAGTGGTCAGGTCTTCGTTGCCCAACTGCTGTACATTGTAGCTCAGCGCCTTCTCCGAGCGCTTGATACCCAGAGCGGTAACGACTACTTCATCGAGAGTCTTCTCGTCCTGAGCCATGTTGATAGTCATGTCTGTACCTGCGGCAGCCACTTCCTTGTCGGCATAGCCCAGATAGGTTACTACCAAGGTACTTCCGGCGGGAACTTTGAAAGAGAACTTACCGTCGATGTCAGTGACTACTGCGGTTTTTGTTCCTTTTACCGTTACGGTTGCACCAATGACAGGTTCGCCATTTTCATCGAGTACCTGTCCTCCGACTGTCTTCTCATTAGCCTGCTCCACCTTGTTGAAGGGAGCTTTCTCACTGGGCGCTCCTACTGCAAATGCAGAAACGCTACCAAGGCACAATGCCGATGAGAAAAACAATCTTAGCAAATTAGATTGCATTCTGTCCATAGGTTTTTTGTAAGTTATAAAATTAAACAATATGAGAATTTTCACTCAATATCTATGTTAGTTGTTTCCCTGTTGGGTCGCAATTGGTTTAATACCGTCCTGAGAGAATTCCCTCTGGCTTGGGCGCGTCGCTAACGACGCACCTGCACCATAGTATGCTTTGTTCAGTTCACAAACTCATGCTCGAGGGTCTGTTATCATCAGGTTATGTTGTTTAGGTTGTATGTATCATCTTTATTTCGATGCAAAGTTAAACCTTTTTTAGCAATTGCGCAATTATTTCTGCCATTTTTTTATATGCCGGTGCCAAAAAATCAAGGTTGGTGGTTATCTCGGCTGTCATTTTGCTTATTTTCCAAGGAATTTGCGTTTTTGCGACACCCTCTGCCAGGGCTGAAACTAACGCACGCGTGCGCGCGTATATATTAAATAAGGTATAAACACCGGGCGTAGGCATGACGAACCCGACAGACAGAACGGGAAATGTCGCCACGGTCGCCGCGATGGTCGTATTCTGCCGCGCCATCGCGATTTTTTACGTTTCAAGGTGCGAATTGAGTGTTGCATGGGCTGATTTGTGCATTGCAAACCTTGAATTTCTGATATCATGCCACGCCGTTCGTTTTTCTCGCATGGGCAGAGGGATGTATTGCCACGCCAACAGAGAGTAGATGATGGTGGGCGCCCTCACTCGTTGCTCGTGGATGGCGGGCGAATGGCCGGTCAATGCGAAGGGAGTGATGGCGGGTGGCGAAGGGAGTGATGGCGGGTAGCGAAAGGAGCAACGCTTTTGGCGAGGGAGTGATGACAGATGACGAGGGGTTGGCGGCTTTTGGCGAAGGGAGTGATGGGGGATATCAAGGGGGAGGGTCTTGGGCGCTGCGGACACGAAGAAAGGGACAAAAGCAACTGCTGGTGTTTGCTTTTGTCCCTTTGTGGTGACTGTGCTTGTCGGCTGTAGGCTGAAGGTATGGGCTGCTGCGCTCCCCTGCCCTATTGTGCCGACACAGTTATGTGAGAAGGAGCTTTAGATTGTCGATGAGCTTTTCTACAGCGTGATGGTTGGCGCGCAGATGGTCGAGCATCTCGCGGCGGGTAGGCATACGCTTTATCTCCTTCGCCTCTGCCACGCGCACGCTGAGCTTGAGGTCGGGACAACCCAACGCGATTTGCAGCGTCTTCTCTATACGCGGCTTGATCTCGATGATTTCGTTGGCCAGGAAGGTATTGTCTGCCACCGCCTCGACAAGGGGATAGTCGGTGATGACGGGGTCGATGTTCTTCATACGCTGCGCCAGCGCGACATACTTCTTGGGCATACGGTTGCACATGCCTCGCCACTCCAGTCCGAGCTGGGCGTCGTCGAAGGGCTTCCCCTCGGGCTGTGCGCTGTCAGCGTCGGTCTTGAAGGCGTCATCCTCGCTCTGCGCCACTTTCTCCTCGTTTTTGAGTATCGAACTGAACGAGAGCGACGACATGCCCAAGAGGGGATTAACCATAGGTTGCGCCGCTCTGGGTTGGGTCTTGGGCGCTTCAGAAGGAGCCACAGCCACTACTGTCTGCACCTCCTTCTGTGGGCGGCGGACAGGGGGCTCAGCCACGGCCACCTGTGCTGCCGCTTTAGGCTGAGACGCTGTGATAAGTCTGAACAGGGATTTCAATCGCTTGGGGCCAGGCCCCACGCCGGCGGCATCGTCGGGCTGGGTGATTTGTGCCACCTCTATCAGGGTGATTTCAGCCAGCAGACGCTTGTTAGAACTCTGCCTGTAGTTGACATCACACTGGTTGAGGATGCGCAGCGCCTTGTACAGGAACGGTACAGAGCAACGCTGAGCCTGCTCTTTGTAGCGCTGTTGCTGCTGTTCGCTCACCTCGAGCAGGGCTATGGTCTCGGCATCGCGCGCCATGAGCACGTTGCGCACATGGGTGGCAAGTCCGTTGACAAATCTGCCTGCGTCGAAGCCCTTGGAGAGCACCTGGTTGAACAGCACCATGATGTCGGAGGCCTTGTTCTCGAGCGCCTGGTCGATGACCTTGAAGTAGTATTCGCTGTCGAGGATATTGAGGTCTTCGAGCACCTTCTTGTAGGTGATGTCGCCCTGGCTGAAGCTCGCCGCCTGGTCAAAGATAGACAGCGCGTCGCGCATACCGCCGTCGGCCTTCTCGGCGATCATGTGCAGCGCCTCTGGCTCTGCCTTGATGCCTTCGCGCTCTGCCACCATCTTGAGGTGGTTGACGATGCCGGGCACGGTCATGCGGTCAAAGTCATAAATCTGGCAACGGCTGATGATGGTGGGCAGTATCTTGTGCTTCTCGGTGGTGGCGAGGATGAAGATAACGTGGGCTGGCGGTTCCTCGAGCGTCTTGAGGAAGGCGTTGAAGGCAGCCGTAGAGAGCATATCTGGCACGCCCAACTGAGCCTTCACGGCACCATCAGCAAACTGTACGGC
>OQVT01003273.1_pt1 | contig 10440 bp, 9 predicted proteins | sample 1691561 | NCBI WGS metagenome assembly OQVT01 (sample SAMN03418260, study PRJEB22391) | human gut metagenome | biome: human-gut; feature: organic feature; material: feces | host: Homo sapiens | place: Tanzania | collected 2013-01
GCTGCAGGCTGAAAAGCCCCAGGTCAATGTTGGCGCCCGCCAGTCCGTCCGCAGGATCATAGGAGCTATGTCCACATCCGCCAGGTCCTTGCGCTTGGTACGCTTTTGAATGATAAGCTCCCGGCGGCTCAGCAGCTCTTGCAGCCGTCCGGCGGCGTTTTCCGGCACGCCGCTGTCATATTCAAATGTGACCTCCGCCTGCAGCGCAGCCAGCTCCCGCACCGGGCGCTTAGCCTCATAGCACTCCAGCACCCGCAGGCCCTCGGGCATCCCCTCATTGAGCTTTTCGGCGATGCCGCGGCCATCCGTATCCTGGGTCACCTCGAAATCCAGCAGCTCACACCGGCTGCTCTGCCCCACCGGCAGGGGCAGGACAATGGAGATGATGGGGTGCGGATGATACCCGTTGCTGTGCTTGATCTCCAGCTCCGTCCGGGGAAAGGCCCGCTGCACCGTGCGCAGCAAGTCCAAGTGGGAAATGTAGGCCGCCGGCCCCTCCTTGATGAATAGCAAACGCAGTTTAGACATGGCAAGTCCCTCCTACCATGTGATTGGCCCCGCAGCCGTTGCAGTGGGTACGGCAGTCCGGGGTAGTCACCCCCGCCTCGGCCCGCTGCAGCTCCCGCCAAAGGTATTCCTCCGTGACGCCGCTGGAGATGACGCTCCAGGGCATGATCTCGTCTTTTTCCCGCTGGCGGTTGGCGTAAAAATGCGGGTCCAGGCCACACTCAGCAAAGGCCTCCAGCCAGCGGTCCAGGGAAAAATACTCCTCCCAGGCGTCAAGCTTAGCGCCTTTACGCCACGCGGTTTCCAGGACCTTACACATTCTTCGGTCGCCTCGAGCCAGCACAGCCTCCAGGAAGCTGGTGTCAGCGTCGTGCCAGTTATAGGTAACGGTCTTGGTGGTGATAGCCTCCCGCAGGAGCTTCACACGGCGCTGGTATTCCTCTTTAGAGATTTGGGGCTCCCACTGGAACGCCGTGTGGGGCTTAGGCACGAACCAGGAGGTAGAGACTGTGATGCGCACGCCCCGCTGCTTATTGGACGCGCTCTCCCGCCAGGCGTGCATGACCCGGGCGGCCAGGTCGGCAATGCCCAAAACATCCTCATCGGTTTCCGTGGGCAGACCCAGCATGAAGTAGAGCTTCACAGCACTATAACCTCCGGCAAAGGCCGTGCGGCAGGAGGCCAACAGCTCCTCCTGGGTCACATTTTTGTTGATAACATCCCGCAGGCGCTGGGTACCAGCCTCCGGAGCAAAGGTCAGGCCGGACTTGCGTCCCTTGGCCAGCCGCTGCATAAGGCTCATGGAAAAATTATCCGCCCGGAGGCTGGGGAGCGACAAATTCACATGGCGCGCCCGGCAAAATTCCTCTAGATCGTCGCACAGCTCTGTCAGCTGTGGATAGTCGCTGGTGCTGAGGGAGGAAAGGGTCACCTCCTGATAGCCGGAGTCATTGCAGGCCTCCTCGCCGTAGCGCACGCACAGATCCTTGCTGCGGTTTCGCACCGGGCGGTACACATAGCCCGCCTGGCAAAACCGGCACCCCCGGATGCAGCCGCGAAACAGCTCCAGGGTCACCCGGTCCTGAACGATCTCCGTAGAGGGAACGATGGTCTTGGCGGGGTAATAAGACTTGTCCATATCCTCCACGATGCGCTTGCGTACAACCCTGGGCGCGCCGTCTCGGGGAACGATCTCCTTTACGGTGCCGTCGGGGTTATACGCCACCGTATACAGACTGGGCACATACAGACCCGGCACCCGGGCAGCTCTACGGAGGAATTCCTCTTTACTCCACCCTTCTCTCCTAGCCTTTCGGTGCAGCTCAATAAGCTCCACCGTCACATCCTCTCCCTCGCCCAGGCTGACGATGTCCACAAAGTCGGCAATGGGCTCCGGGTTATACATGGCGGTGCCGCCGGCTACGACCAGGGGCGTAAGGCCTGTGCGGTCTGCGCTGTGCAGGGGTATACCCGCCAGATCCAGCATATTTAATAGGGAAGAAAACGCCATCTCGTAGCCCACGGAAAAAGCCACTATGTCAAAATCCGTGATAGCCTCGCCGCTTTCCAGAGCGAACAAGGGTATCTGTGCTTTGCGCATCTCCTCCTCCATGTCGCCCCAGGGGGCAAACACCCGCTGACACCACACGCCGTCCATGTTGTTCATCACGCCGTATAAAATGCGCATACCCAGGTTGGACATACCGATCTCATAGGTATCCGGGAAGCAGAACGCAATGCGCGTATCCACCTGCGCCGGGTCTTTTTTTACCGCATTGTATTCGCCGCCGGTGTACCGGGCCGGTTTCTGTACCCGGGGCAAAATGCGCTCTAATCTTTTATCCAATGTATACTCTCCCACTATGTATAATTTCTTATATTCTACCCCCTATCGCCCGGATTGGCAAGCATAAATTCCCGTACCGTGCAGCAGGCCGCCCCCGCCACGCCCACCAGCAAAAATCCCGAGCGATGCCGCAGCCACAGAACCACGCCCAGAGCTATCAGGGCCATAAGTACCGCCAGGGTCACCGCCCGGCACGCCCTGTCCGCCAAAAAAGGGTCCGTTAAACAGGCTATCCCGATCCACAGAAGCCGTCCGCCATCCAAAGCTGAGAGCGGCAGCAGGTTAAATGCGCCCAAAACGAGCTGCGCCCCGGCGAAGAGATAGGCACTCTCGCAGTAGGCTCCGGCCAAACTCAGAAGCCACCACAGGGCTGCGTTTACCAGAGGCCCCGCCAGTACGCACAGAGCCTCCCGGCCATAGGAGAGCCGCTGCCGGTCACGAATGCGCATCTGTGCCCCGAACGCCGAGACGGACACCCCCTCCAGCCGACCGCCGCACAGCCGCAGGGCCCCATAGTGCCCCAGCTCATGGCACAGGGCCGCCAGCAGTACCGCTCCCAGGCACAGAGGCGATGCCGCCGCTACAAACACCGCTATAAGCAGCAGCGCCGTAGGCGACACCCGAATCTCCACCCCCCTGCTACGCCACATAATAAATAGGATTAATATATTCCCGGCCCCGGTGCAGCTCAAAGTGCAGGTGCGGCCCGGTGGCAGATCCGGTCTGCCCCACCTCCGCCAGCAGGTCGCCCTGGCGAACCGTCTGTCCGGCGGAAGCCGTAACGCTGCGGCAGTGGGCATAGAGGGTACTGAATCCTCCGGGATGGTCCACCGTCACATAGTTTCCCAGGGTGCTGCTCTGCCCCACCACAGCTACGGTGCCCCGGGCAAAGGCGTGGATGGCCGAGCCCTCCGGGGCATCCAGATCCACCCCGTAGTGAAACAGATCCGTCTGCGAAATGGGGTGGATGCGATAGCCAAACCCGGAGGTCACCGTCCCCTGTAAGGGCGCCCCATAGGCAAAGCCCAGCACCTGTTGCTCCAGCTTCACCCCCTCCGGCAGATTCTCCGGCCCATATACCCCCGAGAAGATCTGCGCCGCCGTCTGGGCCGGTGCTGCCGCCTCCTGGGGCTCCTTTTCTCCGAATACCGCCACATAGGCATCCTCCAGGGTGTCCCGTATGCCCCCCTGGCCGGAGAAAGCCCGCCCCACAGCGGAAAACGCCGCCACAAAGTCTGTATTCTCCCCCATAAGGTGCAGTATTTTTTCCCGATACTGCCCCATTACATCCGGCATCAGCAGCTTCACGGCCACCACCAACACCAGCAATACGCCGCTGACCGTCAACCGAAGCAACCGTCTCCGCTCCCGGCGAGTCATAGGCTTTTCCGTTTTGCGGGCTGGCTGGCGTCTGGTATTTTGATAGTCTGTCACAGTTTCGCCCCCCTTTCAAAAAAATATATGCACCGCCGCCTCCCGATAGTCCGAATCAGGTAACAGTCAAAATGCCAAATGTTCCCCATACAATTTTAGTGATTCATCCAAAAATGCCGAATCCCTCGGCAAATAGGCCGTTTTTTTCATTTCATTTGTTTACTTTTGGGAAAATTTATGCTTAAATAGGAGAGGATCAAGTATACGGAGTTCGCTCCGCTTCTTGCAACTTAGGAAATGGAAAAGTAATTTAGGAGGAAAAGTTTTATGGTACAGTTTGCATCCAGAATGGACCTGTTGAAAGGCTCCGAGATCCGCGAGCTTCTGAAGCTCACCGCCCGGCCCGACATCATCTCTTTCGCCGGCGGTATGCCCGCCCCGGAGCTGTTCCCCGTGGAGCAGATGATGGAGGCCTCCGTAGCCGTTCTCAAGGAAAACGGTCGCGCCGCCCTGCAGTATTCCACCACCGAGGGCTTCCCCCGTCTGCGCGAGCAGATTGCCGAGCGTATGCTGGCTAAGAACAACATTCACACCGATGCCGACCACATCCTGATCACCTCCGGCTCTCAGGAGGGTCTGGATTTTTCCGCCCGCGTGTTCCTGAATCCCGGTGATGTCGTTCTGCTGGAAAGCCCCTCTTATCTGGGCGCTGTGAACGCTTTCAAGGCCTGCGAGCCCAAGTTTGTGGAAGTGCCCACCGATGACGGCGGCATGATCATGGAGGAGTTGGAGAAGATTCTGGCCACCACTGAGCGTGTGAAGATGATCTATGTCATCCCTGATTTCCAGAACCCCACCGGCCGCACCTGGGACCTGGAGCGCCGCCACAAGTTCATGGACATTGTCAATAAGTACGAGATTCCCGTGGTGGAGGATAACCCCTACGGCGAGCTGCGCTTTGAGGGCGAGTTCCTGCCCGCGCTGAAGAGCCTGGACACCAAGGGCCTGGTTATCTATCTGGGCACCTTCTCCAAGATCCTGGCTCCCGGCTACCGTCTGGGCTGGGTCTGCGCCGATGATGAGATCTTGGCGAAGTACAACTTCATGAAGCAGGCTGCTTCCCTGCAGGCTTCCACCATCGGCCAGATGGAGACCTCCAAGTGGATCGATATGTTCGATCTGGATGCCCACGTCAACACCATCCGCGAGTGCTACAAGAAGCGCCGCGCCGTGATGCTGGAGACGCTGGCCAAGGAGCTGCCCGAGCCCTGCACCTTCACCCGTCCCGAGGGCGGTCTGTTCGCCTGGGTGGTCCTGCCCGAGTACATGGACGCCAAGGAGCTGCAGATGAAGTGCCTGGAGAAGAAGGTTGCTTTCGTTCCCGGCGGTTCCTTCTTCCCCAACGGCGGCCACGAGAACACCCTGCGCCTGAACTACTCCTGCATGCCCGAGGATAAGATCATTGAGGGTATCACAGCTCTGTGCCAGACCATCCGCGAGAACCTGCACTAATTCTCATAAGCTACATAAGGCACTGATTTTGTTCACGCACTGAACCGCTCCCTCTTAGAAGGGTACTGAAAAGATTATTGTTTTCCCGTCCGGCAGCCAAGCGCTGCCGGACGCTTTTCATTTGCCCAGGAATACTCTGCCTGATAATATAGCCGCTCCCCCTATGCCCGGCAGCTTTCCGCTGTCGCCCATAGAGGGAGCCTATCGTCACGGGCACAAGGCCGTTTCATAATTTTTTCGCAATTTGTTCTTAGTTTGTTTTTATTATTTTTAGATTTCTTTACCATCGGTTGACAAGGGCAGACATGGTTTTGACGGGCAGAAATACGCCCATACCGCGTCAAGCCCCTTGGAAATACGACAAGTATTCCCTGCGGGTCTTTCCTTGTCTGGACGTATTTCTGCGCGGCAAAACTGCTTCGCACCTGCCAGCGATGGATTTCCGAGCGATTTTTGGCTTTTGAGCCGCAGGTGGGCTGGCGCCCGCCAAGGTGAGAAGGGCAAAAAGCGCCGCAAAGGCGCACTGGCAGGCGTGTTTGCCCTTGTCAACCGATGGTAAGATTTCACCTGTATAGTAAGGACAAGCAAAAGGAAATCAAAGCTTTACAAGGAAAGCCCCGGGTCGCTGCCCACCCGTTTCTCCAAGTGGCAGACTACCAGCCCAGCCGCAAGGCTTTTTCATAGATAACACACTTTCTTCTTTTTCATTCTTTTCTCTCTTTTCGGTAAAAGCGGAGCCCATCTAAGGCTCCGCTTTTACTGTATAGTTTTATTGCTTTACAGGTCTACTCTTTCATAAAGTCGGGCTGAACGGCGATAGGCCAGTATCGTCAGGACAGCAAACACCGCCATGCCGAAAAGCAGGATGGGTATTTGGCGCAAATTCGCCCGGACATCCACCCGATTCAGCCACATGAGGGACGGAAAATGCGGCAATACCTCGGCCAAAAGCATCATCGGCCACAGGGCCAGATTCGCTTTCAGATATGCTGCCCCCACCTTATAGCCGCTGCGGTACAGGCAGATGAAAAACACCAGGTTGAACACGCCGTAAAGCACAAAGCCCGCGCCCAGGAGCATGAGGTTGGCGTCCATACCCACGGCGTTATCCTTGCCGAGCTGCAGCTTTGCCGACAGCAGGCAAAACAAAGCTGTGATGACCACCGACAGCAGCTCCACCAGCACCGTGAACGCCACTGCAGCGCGCACCGTGTCCCGCTTGCGAAGGGGCAGCAGGGCCGAGTAATAGATGTCCTTTTGCTCCCGCATATTCAAAAATGTAAAGAAAAGGCCCAAGGTAACATAGAAAAATGCCACCGAATAAGGATAGTTGGGAATCAGCAGCATGATCCCGGATAGGCAGAACACCGGCGTCATGGGGTGGCACGCCAGCCGAAGCTGCTTATACAATAGCGTTTTCATCCAGGGGCCTCCTCTCTACGGCAACAATAATATCCTCCAATGTCATAGGCGCATCCCCCTGCCGAAGATAGGCGTAGTGCGCCCGGAAGCCGTCCATAGTGCCGGTATACTGGATCTGTCCGTCCTTAATAAAGGCGATGTGGCTGGCGCATTTTTCCAAATCAGAGGTAATATGGGTGGAAAAAAGAACACTGCGTCTCCCATCGGCGGCGATCCTACCCAGCAGCTCTGTCAGTTCATCCCGAGATACCGGGTCCAGGCCGCTGGTAGGTTCGTCCAGGATCAGGAGTGCAGCGTTGTGACTCAGCGCCAGGGCGATCATGTATTTCACCTGCATACCGCTGGAAAGCTGATCCACCCGCTTCTCCTCGTCGATGCCGAAAAGGTGCAGATAGTGGCGATACTTCTCCTGGTCCCAATTGGTGTAAAAGCGGCGGGTCACATCCGTAAGGACGGCAATTTTTTTCTTGGGATAAAAGTCGATGCCGCCCAGAACCACGCCGATATTCTCCTTAATGATCTTTTCCTCTGCGACAAAGCTCCGGCCCAGGATCTCCACCTCTCCGGCGTCGGGATGCACCAGGCCCAGCATAGACTTGAGTGTGGTGCTTTTGCCCGCACCGTTGCGGCCTATGAAGCCCATTACCGCTCCCTGAGGTACGGAAAAGGACACATCCTGCAGAGCAAAAGTCGGATATTTTTTGCAAAGGCCCCGGATATCTATGGCATTCATTCCTCTGCCTCCTCTGCTTCCTCTGCCTCCGTCTCCTCAAATACCCGGCGCATCATAGGGTTGAGCTTGTCCGTGGTTTGCAGGGCGATACCCTTTTTGCGATCTGCCAGCAGCACGAGCTGATCCCCGGCCTCCAGGCCGAACATCTCCCGAGCGTCCTTGGGTATCACGATCTGACCCTTGGGTCCCAGGCGCACAGAGGCCATATAATAGCGCTCGTTATTCTTTTTAAATCCCATTTTGTCCTCCCATTTTAGTATAACTTTTCTTACTTTTCCTATATAGTATATCTTTTCTCCGCAACTGTCAATAGGCTTTTTCCTTTACGGAGAGAGAAAACTATGGTATACTGAGAAAAAAATCAGGAGGTACAGGGATGGATCTGTGCAACCGAAATGACATACAGGCACTGCTGCTGCGGCACGGCTTTCGCTTCAGCAAGAGCATGGGGCAGAATTTTCTCATTGCGGACTGGGTGCCCCGGAATACAGCGGAGGCCAGCGGCGCAGACAAAAACAGCGGCGTATTGGAGGTAGGTCCCGGCATCGGGCCGCTGACCCGGGAGCTGTGCAGGCGGGCCGGGAAGGTCGTCTCCGTGGAGCTGGACCACCGGCTCTATCCGGTGCTGGCGGAGACTCTGTCCGAGTATGACAACTTCACCTTGGTGGAGGGAGACATTCTAAAGCAGGACCTCACGGCCCTGGTCGCGGAGCATTTTGCGGGGCTTCGGCCTATTTTGTGCGCCAACCTTCCCTATAACATCACCACGCCTCTCCTCACCGCCTGCGTAAAGGCAAAATGCTTCACATCTATAACCGTACTGATTCAGAAGGAAGTCGCCCAGCGCATCTGCGCCCAGCCCGGAACAGCGGACTACGGCGCCTTTTCTCTCCTGATGCAGTACTACACAGAGCCGGAGCTGCTGTTCACCGTACCCAACACCTGTTTTCTGCCCATGCCCAAGGTGACCTCAGCGGTGATACGGTGCATTACCCGGGAAAAGCCTCCGGTTGCGGTGCAGTCAGAAGACATACTTTGGCGAACGGTAAAGGCCGGGTTCGCCCTGCGGCGTAAAACCTTGGCCAACTCCCTGCAAACAGGCTTCCCCCTCTCTAAGCAGGAGCTGACGCAGATCATAGCAAGCTGCGGCCTCCCCGGGGATATCCGGGGCGAGCGGCTGTGCTTAGCGGACTACGCCAGACTGGCCGATGCGCTGTATGCCGCTACCGACGAAAACTGAAAAAGCAACAAGCGCAAAAAGGCAGCGTGTGCAAAGCTCGCACACGCTGCCTTTTTCATGCTCAATTTTATTTTCCGCTCAGGTCTACCCCATGGCGGACAAAGCTCATGGGCGGCACCGGCCGAGGCAGACGCATCTTAAACTCCATTTGCGGCGTTCTCGGCTCCTCCAGGGGCAGGCCGTCGGCATCCTCCATCAGGGGGACAAGCATCTCAAATGGCTTCAAATCCGGGCCCACAATCTCCACCCTATCCCCTGCCTTAAATTTGTTGCGCAGACTTAGGGTGGCAAGGCCATCCGCTTCACAGCTTAACACCACAGCGCAGATCTGCCACTCCCGGATATACCGGGAATTCTCGAAATACTGGCCCGGCTGCCCGTAGAAAAAGCCGGTAGAGTAGTGTCGGTGGCTCACATGCTCCACTTCGTCTCGCCACACCGGATCTGCGGGCCGTCCGGCAGCTATGTCGTCCAGCACATGACGGTAGGCCCCGGCCACGATGGCGGCATAGTATGCCGATTTGGCCCGCCCCTCAATCTTCAGGCAGTCCACCCCGGCATCTATAAGGTCGGGAAGATGGTCTATCATGCACATATCCCGGGAGTTAAGGATGTAAGTGCCCCGCTCATCCTCAAAAACAGGGAAATATTCACCGGGGCGCTTTTCCTCCATAAGAGTATACTGGTAGCGGCAGGGCTGGGCGCAGGCGCCCCGGTTGGAGTCGCGCCCGGTCATGTAGTTGGAAAGAAGGCATCTGCCGGAATACGACACGCACAGCGCCCCATGCACAAAAATTTCAATCGGAACTTTTGCTTCCCTGCGGATTTTCTTCGCTTTCTCAATATCCACTTCACGCGCCAGTACCACTCGCTCTGCACCAAGCTCCTTCCAAAACAGCGTTCCGTCTAAATCGTCGATTCCCATCTGCGTCGAGCAGTGCGCTTCCATATCCGGAAAATGATTTACGATATAGTCAAACACCGCCATGTCCTGCACGATGACGCCGTCCACGCCGATTTCATTGAGAAACGCAAGCTGCGCCCGCATATCTGAAAGTTCCTCTTCAAACACAATGGTATTCATCGTGACAAATACCTTTACCTCCCGCAGATGTGCATAGCTGGCTGCCTCCCGCAGAGTCGTTTCATCAAAATTGCAAGAGTATGCCCGTGCACCGAATTTCTGCATACCAAGATAGACCGCGTCGCATCCGTTTGCGATCGCGGCCTTCAGTGCCTCCATATTTCCTGCCGGAGCCAGTAATTCCGTCATGTGTTCCTCCTATTTACTCCCACTCTATTGTGGATGTCGGCTTGTCTGAAATGTCCCAAAGCACTCTGTTTACACCCGGAACTTCCGCAATAATTCTGTCACGAATTGTGCTGAGTACACTGAACGGAATTTCAACGGATTTTGCGGTTACAGCATCTACCGTATCGATAGCGCGGATAATTGCCGCCCATCCCATGTATCTCTTTCCATCCTTAACACCTGTTGACTTAAGATCCGGAATCGCAACAAAATACTGCCACGGTGTCGGATTCAGCTTGCCGATTTCTTCTCTTACGATTGCATCCGCTTCTCTTACTGCTTCGAGTCTGTCTCTTGTGATTGCGCCTGTGCACCTTACGCCAAGGCCGGGCCCCGGGAATGGCTGTCTGTATACCATGCTGTCAGGAAGACCGAGCGCTTCGCCAACCACACGAACTTCATCTTTATACAGAAGCTTCACCGGCTCTACCAGCTCAAACTGCATGTCTTCCGGGAGTCCTCCTACATTGTGGTGTGCCTTTACGCCGTCGCTT
>OQVT01003275.1_pt1 | contig 10438 bp, 7 predicted proteins | sample 1691561 | NCBI WGS metagenome assembly OQVT01 (sample SAMN03418260, study PRJEB22391) | human gut metagenome | biome: human-gut; feature: organic feature; material: feces | host: Homo sapiens | place: Tanzania | collected 2013-01
CCATCTTCCGGCGCATGCTCGACCACCCCAACATCGAGGTGCGGCTCAACACCAACGCCGCCGACCTGCTCGACCTGCGGGGGGACGCCATCCTCTTTGAGGACGCGCCCTTTGCCGGCAGCGTCGTCTACACCGGCGCGGCAGACGAGCTGTTTGGCTGCGTCTACGGCCGTCTGCCCTACCGCACCCTGGACTTTGACTTTGAGACGCTGCCCGTCGACTCCTTCCAGAGCCACGGCACCGTCAACTACACCGTGGACGAGCCCTTCACCCGCATCACCGAGTTCAAAAAGCTCACCGGGCAGGTCCTCCCCGGCGCCACCACCATCGTGCGGGAGTACTCCCGCGCCTACACCGGCGCCATCGAGGAGACGCCCTACTACGCCATCATCAATGAGGAAAACAACGCCCTCTACGCCAGATACGCCGCCCTGGCCGCGCGCCACCCCAACCTCATTCTGCTGGGCCGGCTTGCCGAGTACAAATACTACAACATGGACGCCATCGCCCTCCGGGCCCTCACCGTGAGCGATGCGCTTCTGAAAGCGAGGTAATCCCCATGAACAAGCTTATCACCTTCGCTGTACCCTGTTACAACTCCTCCGCCTATATGGACCATTGCGTTGAGACCCTGCTTGCCGCCGGGCCGGAGGCCGAGATCATTCTGGTGGACGACGGCTCCACCAAGGACGACACCCCCCAGAAGTGCGACAGCTGGGCTCAGCGCCACCCGGACATCATCCGGGTCATCCACCAGGAGAACGGCGGCCACGGCGAGGGCGTGAACCAGGGCATCCGCAACGCCACGGGCCTGTACTACAAGGTGGTGGACAGTGACGACTGGCTGGACACCGAGGCCCTGAAAAAGGTGCTGGCCCGGCTGGCTGCGCTGGTGGAGCGTCACACCGCCCCGGACCTGATGATCTGCAACTATGTGTATGAGCATGTGGAGGATGGCACCAGCCATACCGTGCGCTACACCAATGTGTTCCCGCAGAACCGGCTGTTCAGCTGGATGCATGTGGGCCATTTCCGCCCGGACCAGAACCTGCTGATGCACTCGGTGATGTACCGCACCCAGGTGCTGCGTCAGTGCGGCATGGTGCTGCCCAAGCACACCTTCTATGTGGACAACATCTTTGTGTACCAGCCCCTGCCCTACGTCAAGAGTATGTACTATATGGATCTGGATCTGTACCGCTACTTCATTGGCCGCGCAGACCAGAGCGTGAACGAGAGCGTGATGATCGGCCGTGTGGACCAGCAGCTGCGGGTCACCAAGCACATGATCGACTGTCAGGATCTGGACGCACTGAAAGACCAGAAGCGTCTGCGCGCCTACATGGTGCACTACCTCTCTGTGATGATGGCGGTCAGCGACATCTTCCTGCTGCTGGACGGCAGCGCCGAGGCACACGCCAAAAAGGCAGAGCTGTGGCAGTACCTCAAGGATCACGTTACCCCCGGCGTCTACCGCGCCGTGCGCGTGAACCTTGGCGGCCTGACCGACCTGCACTTCCCCGGCGGCGACAAGGTGGTCATTTCCACCTACCGCCAGCTGCGCAAGATCTTCAAGTTCAACTGATTCTTTGAAATTTACTCCTTCCGTCATCGCGCAGCGATGACGGAAGGAGTTTCTTTTTTGTCTGCCCGGCCTTATTTTCTCTACTTTTCCGCGTAAAAGGTTGCTTTTTGTCGAAATAGCACGGAATCATTGACGAACGCTGTTCTTTTTTGTATACTGAGCATAGCGCCACTGGAACAATTTTCCTATTGTGTCACAGACTGGCTATCACAGGAAAAAGGAAAAGGATAAAGGAGAATAGAATACTATGAAAAGTACCGGAATTGTCCGCGGCATCGATGCGCTGGGCCGCATCGTTCTGCCCAAGGAGCTGCGCACCAGTATGCATCTGGACACCGACACCAAGCTCGAGATCTTTGTGGATGGGGATTCCATCGTGCTCAAAAAGCACCGTCCCGCCGGCAGCTGCGATTTCTGCGGCGAGGTGGACGAAGCCTCGGTGCAGTTTGCAGGCTACTGCATCTGCCCGGCCTGCCGCCGCAAGATCAGCGCCCTGTAAAAAACGCAAAAAGGAGGCTCTGCCATGAGCCAGATGATCGATTTCACCGTCCCGTCCACCGTGCCGGGGCGGTCTCTGCACGCCTTCCGCTGCGTGCCGGACGGCGAGGTGAAAGCCATTCTGCAGCTGTCCCACGGCATGGTGGAGTTCATCGACCGGTATAAGCCGCTGGCAGAATACCTTGCCGGGCGGGGCATTCTGGTCACCGGCCACGACCATCTGGGTCATGGCGGCTCCATCCGCACCAGGGACGATTACGGCTATTTTGCCGAGCCGGACGGCAACCGCGCCGTGCTGGCCGACCTGCACGCCATGACGGTGCGCACCAAAGAGCTTTACCCGGGGGTGCCCTATTTCCTGCTGGGCCACAGCATGGGTTCCTTTTATGCCCGGCAGTATTTGTGCGAATACGGCCATGAGCTGGATGGAGCCATCATCATGGGCACCGGCTTCCAGCCCAAAGCGCTGGTGCAGTTTGCCAAGACCCTCTGCCGGGTGCTGGCGGTCTTTCATGGCTGGCACTACCGCAGCAATTTTGTGGCGCACACCTCGTTTCTGGGCTACAACAAGGGGCTGGAGGGCCGCACCACCCACGACTGGCTCAACCGCGACTACGCCGAGGTGGACAAATATCTGGCGGACGAGCGCTGCACCTTCACCTTTACACTGAACGCCTACTACAGCATGTTCAGCGGCATCCTGCGCCTGCACGACCCGGCTTTCCTTGCAAAAATGCCCAAAGACCTGCCGCTGCTCTTCCTTGCCGGTGACGCCGACCCGGTGGGCGAACAGGGCAAGGGCGTGCGCCGCGCCATCCAGAGCCTGAAAGACGCCGGTGTGCAGAACATTGAATGCAAGCTGTACCCCGGTGCCCGGCACGAGCTGCTGGTGGAAACGAACAAGCAGGAAGTGTTTGCCGACATCGGCAACTGGCTGGACAAACAATTACAGCACTGAAAAAAATCCCCCCGTCAAGGGGCTTTTCCGGCCTCTTGACGGGGGAATTTTGTTTTACGAACGACCTTCAAAAACCTCGCCCTCGACGGTCACGGCGCTGACGCGTTTTCCATTATGCTGGAATGTTGCCTGCATTTTAAATTCTTTTATAATTTCATTTAATTGCTCATTGGTTTTGATATCGGCATTCCATCCATAGAGGAAAAAGTCTTTATCTCCCGTGAACTGGATCTCGTTCGGCACATTATCCCTGTGCAGAACATTCAAAGCATATTCCGTCAGTTCCGTTCCGTTGACCACTATCGTAAAATCATCTTTTTTCAATGTAATGGTCTGCGTGGCGTCTTTTGCTTTTATTTTGACCGTACAGCCGAACAATGCACCATTTCCGAGGCCTTGGATATCTTCGGGGTAGATATAACATGCTCTGGAAAATCTTATCCGCAGATCGTCCATGTCGATCCACTCGCCAAATAAGGTCGGGTATTCTCTGCAGCAGCCGGTCATCATCCCGGCAGAAGTCAGCAGCAGCGCTCCGGCACCGGTCAGTTCCATAAATTTTCGGCGGGAAATTTCTTGCAGCATGGTGTTTCCTCCTTTGGTCGTAAAATGTTTCTCTTTTCTTTAGTATACCGGTTCTTTTCTCTTTGCACAACGGACATTCACGCCGTTTTCAGGGCCATTCACGCAGGGGTGCCAAACTTTCAAGCCTTTCTTTGTACAGTTTTGCCAAAGCAAAAACATCCACAGCCTGAAAGACGCCGGTGTGCAGAACATTGAATGCAAGCTGTACCCCGCATCCCGAAACCGCTGCACAGCGTTTTGTGCGGCGGTTTCTTTTTTTCTCCGGTTTCCGGGCGTATTTCACTTTTTCACAAACATTTCACATTTCAGCCTTCCGGTGGTTCTGCAACAGCACCGTCTCAAGCCGTCACAGCAGCATCACAGTACCGTTTCAAAAGCGTTTCAAACAGTCTCTCTCAGTCTACCATATTTTCCCATTTTGTTGTCTTTTTATGCTATTTGTCGGGATTATATTTGTATTTTTTGGGCATTCTATCCATTTTTGGGTATTTTTTCAGGCACTTTCCCCCTTGTTGACAGGGCCCAAAAAGTGTGCTATACCCAAATCATAAACATAAACTCTGGGATCGGCCAATGCGGGCCGGGCGGTTTATGTTCCTTTTATAACATGTGAAGATCTGGAAGGAGAGAGTGATCATGACCAACAAAAAATTCAAGCTAGCGGCAATGTCTCTGGCTCTGACCGCCTGTGTTGCGGCAAACCCTCTGGCGGCAAATGCAGAATCTACGGACACTGAGACAGAACCTCCTGTAACTGCGACTTCCGGTGAGAACACTCCTGCTGCCGACAACGGCAATCAGGATACTGACGACGACGGCAATCAGAATGCTACCAACAACGGCAATCAGAATGCTACCAACAACGGCAATCTGAATACTGCCGATAACGGCAATCAGAATACTGCCGACAACGGCAATCAGAATACTGCCAACAACGGCAATCTGAATACTGCCGAGGACGAGGCTCCTGTGGAAAATCAGGAGGGCGATCGGGCCGAGGGCATGCTGGAAGACCGGGAAACCGAGGACAAGAAAATTACAACAGATGTCGTGTACGATAAGCGCGACATCACTTACAATGAAGACGGCACCCCCAAAACCGAGGATGCATCCGGCAAGGTGGTCCAGAAGGAAGAGGACAAGACGCCCGAGGAACCCGGCGAGAGCGAAACGCCCAAGGCCCCGACGGAGATCTCTTCTGACGAGACCATTACCGATATTGTAGGCGATGCCGGTAAAGAGATCGGCACGGCCTCCAAGAAAGAGACGACCGAGCAGGAAACGACGATCACGCCCACCGGCCCCGACTCTGAAAAACTGGTGGACAGCACGGTAAACGAGGACGGCTCTGTGACCAACCGTTACGAGACCTCTCACACCGCCGAGAAAAAGACCACCAATAAAACCACCGGTAAAGCCACTGCAGATACCAAAGAGATTACCCCGACCGAGGGTTCTGAGGTTGACCTGGTCAAGGAATTGGGTGACGACTATCAGGACGCCCTGAAGTGGGATACCGAGATCGGCAAAGACATCAACCACTATAAGGTGTCGGATGTTGCTGTCCTTGAAAACGACAAGACCTATACCCTGAAAAAGCACACCGAGAACGATAATCTGGAACTGACCGGTGAAGATATCGCCAAGCTCATTGAGGCAGACTATACCAAAACCGAAAATGAAGATGGCAGCTATACGCTGACCAGAACCATCAAAACAGCCGCCGGTGAGCAGACGGTGTATATCAAGGTCACCGGAAACAAGGCATCCAAAATCGTTGATACCGTCCTGACAGTCGATGTCAAAAAGGGCGAACACACCGAAACCGGTGAAGTGAAGCAGGACGAGGTAAAGCTGCCCAATGCAACGGACAGCCGCCTGACCTTTAAGGACAAAGACGGCAACGATATCAATGTAGACCTGAACGACCTCCTGAAAAAGGAAAATACCGAAACCGTCAACGAAAACGGCGACAAGGTCATCACAGTCAAGAATGGCAGCAAGACATACGAGATCGTTTACCATGAGACCAATAAATACACCGATGCCCAGGTCAAAGACATAGGTGCGGACAAGCTGGCCGACCTGCTGAACAGCAATCCGGCCAACGGTAAGTTTACCGTGAAGAACGGCAAGGTATGCAAAGAGGTCAATGGTGAGGTCTGCGAGATCAGCTACAATGAGGCGACCCAACTGCTGAAAAAGGTGCAGATCACGGTCTCCATGACCGATGCCGACCACCTTGTAGACAAGAACAACGGCACCCTGGAAGCTGCCATCAAGCGTGCCAAGACCGAGGCTCTGCAGAAAGAACTGGCCGAGGCCATTTTCGAAGCGACTGGCATAACCGTTGACTCGGCTTCTCTGCCCATCTCCGATGCGGACATCACCGTTCCGGAGGACAACGATTGGGACAGAAATGATCAGGACAAGCTAAAACGGCAGTACACCTACACGACTTCGGACGGCAAAAAGTACACATTCACCTACAATTTTGTCTATGACAATGTAATCACCAACGTAGATGGAGTGCAGCAGCCCGGTTACTTTAACCGCGGCATTCGCATTGAAGATGTGACCCTGCCGGATGAAGACGGCAAAACCAACCGCACCGGCAAGGAAGTCAAGAGCGGTGTGCAGATCGGTTTCTCCGTTATCACAGAAAAAGACGGCGCTTACACCACCATCTCGGAGGACAGTCCCATCTTTGGCATGGGCGTAGATTTCAAGACCGCCCCGGACAATGCCGTGGCAGGCTCCATCAAGTACGGCGAGGATGGCCGCATCATTGAGTACCAGACCACTGACGGAAAGACCATCAAGCTGTCTTATGAGAATGTGAATCTTTCGGACGATAAGCTACCGGATGAAAACATCACTGACAAGCGCTTTGTCAAGGTCAGCTGGGAGATCTGGGATCTGGGCGAAATCCACAACGAAGAGCAGGCCGATGATCAGTGGACCATGGCTTCCAATAAGGATGACAACGGCGGCCTGACCTACACCATCACCGACAAAAAGAACGGCGTCACCTACGATGGTCTGGTTCGGACGGGCAGCAACTGCTTTACCAAGACCGCGGAGAAAGACGGCGTCAAGACCACCTACACCATCACCATTGAAACCGGCAGCCTGGGCACCGGTGAGTCCCTGAGCCAGCTTGCCGAACGCTACGGCGTGGAGGCCACCGCGATCACGGTGGAAGATGGCGTGGCTTCCTTTACCAAGGACGGCAAGCAGTATCAGGTGGGCTACGGCAGCCAGCTGAGCATTGAAACCGTTCTCACTGCAGAGAGCACCGTCACCTCCAACGAGGACGAAAAGGATCTGCTGGACAAGATCCAGCAGATGCAGAAGGAGCTGCAGCACGGTGAATCGCTGGATGTCGGCGGCTATCAGGTGACTGAGACGACCACCGAAGATGAGATCATTGAGATCATCCACAAGGTCAGCGAGACCACCGACTATACCCGCCTGACCCGCGAAGAGCTGAAAGCTCTGCTGGAAAAGGAAAAAGCCGAAGCCGATGCTGCCGGCAAGAGCTATACCGGAGACATCGATGTCTCGAAAAAGAAATACAGCAATAAGAACGTCTCCAAGATTCCGGATAACAGTCCTTTGGCCTCTTTTCGAGACTCTTATCTATCCTACGACGGCGATTATATCCAGCATCTGGAACTGAACGCAGAGGCCAAGGCCGACCTTATGAAGGATGCCAACGGCAATGTTCAGCAGACCGACTGTGTTCTGACGGATAAGAAGCTGGAATACAGCGATGACCTGGATAAGCTCATCGACAGCCAGGGCACAAGCGTAGTCAACCTGCAGGACAAGATTGGTTATGATATCCCCATGGATCGCTATGAGTATGCCCGCACCAGCTTCAGTGACGGTGATAAGCTGAACTGGAATTACCGCAACAACCACCCCACCGCCAGCACCTACTATAAGGTCACCGGCACCGTTGCCTACAACCAGTATAAGCCCGAGGACGGCAAGCCGGAGTTCACGCAGGAAGAAGCCGAAGCTCTGCTGAAGAAACTGCAGGAAGAAGGCTATGCGGACGCTTCCATTGTTGCATTCTACAGCACCGAACGTCCGCACCAGCAGACCGATAAGAAGGCCACCTATCGCATCTATCTGAACAAGAGCAAGCTGACCTCTTACGGTTATCTGTCTTACGACAGCAACACCTGCACCAACGCCCACAACTGGAACCAGCCCATGCTCGGCCTGTCCAACAGGGTCTTTAATCCGGACGCTTACTGCGGTGGTTACGACCTGGGTCTGGTAGGCTTCCGGCAGGTAGACGACCAGAACTTTGTGGCACAGGGCAAAAAGACCACCACCATTACCAAGGTCATGCCCAAAACCATTCTGCAGAACAACCATCTCACCATTACCGATGCCGCAGAAAAGAGTGGCGAGGGCAGTGCCATCAGTGGCCGTTACCGTTACACCTCAACGGTCAGCACCAGCAAAGGCATCTCCGGCCTGGGCAAGGCAACGTATGAGACCTGGAAGGAAGCAGATCATCAGACTGCCGAGTGCACCGGCGAACAAGTGGACGGCACGCTGGATTATACCTACCACACAGAGCAGGATGCCACGGTTGACGCCGACAGCGCCCACATGGAAGAGACTGTCCGGCGGCACGGCGAGGTGACCTACGAGTACACCTATACGTCCAGCAGCGAAGAAGTGGATATCAAGACGGACGAGCGTACCGAGACGATCACGCCCGATACCCCGGATACCCCCGTCACCCCGGAAGAACCCACCAATCCTCCCGTGCAGGACGCCACCCCGGACGAGCCGGCCCCCGTCACCCCGGAAGACCCGCAGCTGCCTCCTGTACAGGACGCACGGGCCGATACGCCGGACTCCCCTGTTCTGCCCGAGAGCCCCACTAACCCCGCTGTGCAGGACGCTCACGCCCTGCCGCAGACCGGCACCAGCCTGTTTGCTGCACTGGCAATGGCCCTCAGCGGCGTTGCACTGACGCTCGCCGGTGCATGGGCAAGCCTGCTGGGCAAGAACAGCAGACACTGAGCCTTCGGCTCCTTTCGGGGTGGGGGCCGGGGTGGGAGCGTCGGGCCCGTCCGGGTCGGGTTTCGGCTCAAGCGGCGCGTCATGGGCGGCCTTCAGGGCAAGAGCTTTGCTGCCGATGGTGATGATGTAGCTGCCACCTTCGCCCTTTTCGATCACGTAGTCTGTGCCATCCAGCAGGGCATCCAGATTGGTGACGAACTTCTTTTGGCTGTCCGCATCCCAGCGGGCATCCTTGCCGTCAAGGTACCAGCCATCAATGGGATGACCGCAGTCGTCCAGAACCCAGTCATCGCCGACCGGACGCAGGATGAGCGTGCTGCCGGATTTTTCCTTCAGGTACAGGTCATCACCGGCGCTTCCGGCGTGGTTGTTGTACACGGAACCGGTGCGCAGATCGATGGTCGCTCTCTGTCCGCCGTAGATGCCGCCGCCGTTGTACTGGGCCTGATTCTCGGAAATGAGCGTGTCTTCGCCCACCACGAGTGTTGCGCCGGAAGCCCACAGGTAAGCTCCTGCGCCGGAATTGGCGGTGTTGCCCTTGACGGTCACGCCGTTCAGGGTAATGGGCTTTTTGGCCGAAGCATGGTAGATGCCGCCGCCAACCTTGGCGTTATTGTAGGAGATGGAGCCGCCGCTCATGAGCAGCTCGGAACCGCTGGCAACATGCACGCCGCCGCCATAGGATGCAGCTTCGTTGTATTCAATGGTGTCGTTGAGGGAAGTCATGATCTGATTCGCGTTGGCAAGGTGGATACCACCGCCGGTGCCCTTTGAGGTATTGTAGGTGATGGTATTGCCTTCAAGTGTAATGGTGTTGTTGCCGCTTGTGCGGTTGGTGTCGCCACTGATAGAAATTTCTTTTCTGACCGCTGCCTGTGGCAACCCTGTAATACTCCAGGAAGTCAGCAGTGCGCCCGCGACCGGAAAGGGTTCCTTCCGTCTCGGCTATTACCGCCGAACCTTCAAGCAGGCTCAATTCGGTCGTAAAGATAAGTCCAGCTCCGTGTCCGAGGCCGCCAAAAAGCCATCCGAGAGGTTTCCACGGGAATTTCCACGACAGGTCCGTCACCCTTCTGAGATGGTCGCTTTCGTGAATTACAAGATGGTCACTCCACGGCGTGGCAAGCGGATCATAAGCATCCGGAATAGTGTACAGCTCCATACGAAGAGGAGGAAGCGTGACCATTCCGTTCGAATATGACAGTCTGTTGCGCAGGAGCACCGGTACGCGCTTGGCGTGTGCCGGTGCTATGCTCTCAAGCTTGAGAGCATACACTCGCGCCAGCGAGTCCTGCCCGCAGGGATATATGACATCGAAATGCTCTGTCTTTATATGCATCCACTTGACACGCGGAGAATCGCTTCCTGTCGTATAGAATTGGGCCTTGGCGCCGAATGCGCACAAAAGACCAAGTATTAGTATGCTAAAACCTCGTTTCATAGTGGCAAATATAGAATTATTGAGTGGATTTTCGGCTTACGGACACAATTTTTGTGCAGTATCGGTGCCATAAAGGGGCCTATTGCGGCACATCTATTTCATTTTTTGCATTTTTACTTTTGTAAATTGCAGCTGCGGACACAGCAACTGCTGCAGCACTCGTAACACCTGCTAAAAGCTTCATGACCGACAATATAATGTTTCCGATGATCGTCACTGAGAATGCTCCTGCGATAGGGATTGGTGCGATCATACTCGCAGTGATCGGCGCGCTTGATGGATTTTTCCCGGTTGAAGGATTTCAGCTTTGCGATGACCT
>OQVT01003276.1_pt1 | contig 10436 bp, 6 predicted proteins | sample 1691561 | NCBI WGS metagenome assembly OQVT01 (sample SAMN03418260, study PRJEB22391) | human gut metagenome | biome: human-gut; feature: organic feature; material: feces | host: Homo sapiens | place: Tanzania | collected 2013-01
CTGATTGAAGAAACCTTTCTTGCAACGGCAGCGTCATTATTTTTTCGCTCGCTTCTGCAATATGACAGGAACGCATAGGCGTCGGCAATTTTTATCGTTTTGATGAAATCAAGGCCGATAAAGTCGATTGCAATTTTTTCAAAGTCGCTGTCCTTGGGTACAAGTCCGTGGTAGACAAGAAGAAATCTGAAAAACAATCGCAGGTCGGAAGCGTACTCAAGCACCGTAAGCTCGGACTTGCTTTTAACGACAGAAAGATAGTTGAGAAACCCGCTGCCGCCGCTCTTGCCCTGCGGTATGACTGGGAAAACCTGAACGATGATGCCGCCTCCGCGATCTACGACGATCTGCGGGATCTGTACCGGCTGGTCGCCATGCTGTCGCTGGAGGTCTTTGACTATACCGGTGCGGAGCAGGCGCAGGCGCAGTCCTATCTGGAGGGCCGCATCGGCATGGACGCCGCCACCGCCCGGCTGGTGCCGCCCCAGAACATGAGCACCGAGGATATGCTGCAGGAGTACTATCAGCTGTCCGCCGGCGTCCGGGCCGCCCTGCAAAAGACCTGCGGCATCTATCTGGACGGCACCGACCTCTTCTACAACTTCACCCAGCTGGTGTTCCGCACCGAGCGCAGCATGGACGAGCAGGGCGGCGGTCAGACGGATTACTTCGACCGCGTGACAGAGGCCATGCGTGACGCCGGCTTCACCGCCCCCTCAACAGACCGGGTGAACTTTGTCTTTCCCGAGGGGCTGGTGCGCGGACAGGACTACGACTATACCTACGATACATCCACCGGCGACCTGCGCATCACCCTGATGAAATACGAGGACGGCAGCCACTGGATCGACGCGTTCCGCAATATGTACACCACGGACGGCAACCTGCGGGTCCGCGTTAAGATCACACCGGAGGATAACGATGTCCGTGCCGACATCCGCAACGGCAACGGCGGCTTCGAGTCCCTCATTGATCTGACCAGCGTGGAGAGCAACCATATCAGCTATATGTGGGACGATGATGCCCAGCAGCAGATCCGCTGGGTGGACGGCTCCGCCGAGATCGGCATCGTCAACCGCGTGGATGGCTTTGCGTCCATCGTCCCCACCGACCGCATGGGCCGCCACCGCTTCGCCGTGGTGTGGGGCGATGCACAGGGTCAGATCACCCACCGCCAGATGGTGAACGTCTTCATCTCCATCGACGGTGACCGCTTCCGTCTGGATACCACCTATCCCGTGGCCACCCCCGTGGCTGCCGACAGGCTGCAGGCCGCTCTGACGATGCAGGTCACGGACTGGACCGCCGCCTATGAGGAGGGCCGCATCTTCCTCACCCCCGCATCCGACAGTCAGCTGGGCCAGTCCGACACCTATCTGGCACAGCTGGCGCTGGACAGCCTTGCGCCCGCCGGCTATCAGCTGCAGCGCTGGATACGCAGCGATGACCCCGCCGGCTCGTACAGCACTGATCCTTTTATCCATGTGTGGTCGTGGCTGAATGATTCTGCCAGAGGCTTTCAGGCCGACTATGAGATCACATGGGTCAGCACCTCCGATGCCTCCGACGTCCGGCTCCAGACCCTGTCCGTAATGCAGGGCGCTTCCGTCCCCTACTACGCGCTGGTGGGCAACGGCAGCATCACCGGCTCCCCCGCGGCCACTCTGGAGCTGGACACCGCCGCGCTGGCCAACAGCGGCATCCACGTGACCTACGACCCCACGCTGGGTTATTTCCACGCCTCCTATGATGACCAGCGCATTCCCGACTTCGGCGCACTGGTGGATACCCGCATCCCGCTGCCCGTACCGGAGGGCGCCGTCACCTTCACCGCCACCCACGAGGACGGCAATCAGGACCCCCGTATGGGCGGCACACAGATGTCCAACCGCACGTGGAGTATGCTGCGCAGCGGGCGGGCCTACCGCGTGGATGATACCAGCGAAGAGGCCCTGCGGTGCCGCTCTCTGGAGCTGGTGCTTCCGGAGATGGTGGGCCTTGCCGGCCTCGACATCTGTGTCTCCGCCACCAATAACTACCGCAGCCTCGTGGTGGCGTGGTGGGACGCTGACGGCGACCTTGTGGACGTCAGCTATGTGTACGGCCAGAACGATGACTTCGTCTACCGCACCCGCACCGCCAGCGCCGCCGCGCTGGACGACATCACCGACCTTGACGACAATGGCGAGGTGCGCGCCCCGGTGGCCGTGGGCGCGGAGAACATGGAGCTGATCTGCTCCCGCTATCCCCAGAACGGCGATGGCCGCTCCCTGTACTTTGAGCTGTATCTGGCCAACGATCAGGGCGGCGTCAAGACCATCTGCCTGCCTTACAGCTATTTCGGTCTCTCCTATCAGGACATCAAGGACGATCTGGACAACCAGCCCCCCGTTGAGGTCTGCCACTACGACAGCGACCGCCAGCTGCTGGAGAACGGCCGGTTCTACGGCCGCTATGAGCCGCAGGGCATCGTGTTTGAGACGGAGACCTTCTCCCCGTTCCTTGTCTCGCTGGGCGGCTCCGGCGGCAGCTTCGGCGACAACATCGACGGGCTGGACATCGCGGACAACGGCCGCATCGCCGTGGTCAACGGTCTCCGGCTGGATGACCGTGACGTGGTGGAGCTGGGTGTCAACTGGCGCGAGGAGGCGGGCGAGGCCACCCGCGTGGGCCTGCCTCTGCCCATCGTCTCCGCGCTGGCCGAAAACGGCAGGCCCGTCCAGCTGTACACATGGTGCGGCACCTCGCTGCTGCTGACGCCCGACGTACTCGCCCACATGAACGCCTCCCTGACGGCCAGCGATTACAGCGGCGACACCATCGTTTGGGTGGTCACCGACTACGTCAACTGTGACGGCCCCAACGGCAAGGGCCAGGCCCTCCGCACCCGCCTGTATCTGGGTGAGGACCGCTATACCCTGCCGGCAGGCAGCGCCTACACCTTCGGCACCGGCGCCAACCTGACGGACGACACGGATTACGTGGTCTACTGCCCGGATGACAGCAACACCTCCCTTGAGGCGCAGGACATCGCCGTGGACTGTCAGAAGTACTCTGACGACGGGTATCAGTTCCTCACCTTCTCCGCCGGCCATGACGGTATGTTCGTCGTGGCGCCCCGTGGCTACTCCCTCATGCAGAGCTGGCCGTGGTACGGTGCCGAGGGAGACTGGACCCCCAGCGACGAGGCCACCGTTCCCGACAGCGCCTATCCCGCCCTGCAATACCTCTATGACAACGGCTACAAGTTCCCCTGCATCGGCAAGGACTTCCATCTCTCCTTCCCCCGGCAACTGAAGGAGTGGACGGAGGGCTGCGGCGACGACTGGGATTACCGCTGGCGCGTGGACGAATCCCGCGGCCTTATCACCGTGGAGATCAACTACGGCAGCAAGACCCGCTGGGATGACGCCGTCCGCGGCAGCAGCAGCGACCAGCTGGCCGACGGTGTGTTCCTGCGCTACTACTTCGGCAATTCCGATGACCGCCGCCCCATGACCTACGGCTACGACTGGCAGGGCGACACCATCCCCGACTCCTTCTCCGGTCTGGACAGCACGCTGTACGAGGGCTACTGCCACAACAACGGCGTCCATCTGGCCACCATCAACCGTATGTCGGCCACCAGCAGCCTCCTGACGCTCAGCAGCGAGAGCTCCGTGTGGACCTGCGCGCTGTCCATGAGCAACGAGCAGACCACCGCCGACAAGGCCGCCGTCCGCTATGCCCTGTGTCTGGAGATCCATGCCACCGAGGACCGCTCCTACTCCGTCTCCATGGACAACGGCGATCCGGCGGCCCGCGACCGTCTCCACGTCTCCGTCACCCACAGCGACTGGACCGCCATCACCCCCTCTGACGGCGCTGTTTTCCTGCGCACGGTATCCGGCAAGACCATGGACGAGGCCGGCACCGATGATGGCCGCATCGCCGCCCTGACGGCGGATGCTCCCGCCGCAGGCTACACCCCGCGCCGCTGGACCAACTCCTCCACCGGCGACGGCGGCAGCTTCCCCGTGGAGCTGACGAACGACCGTTTCCAGACAGTGCGGCTCTACTGGCAGAAGGCCGGTGCACCCGACCTGCTGGAGTATATCAGTGTGGAGTGCCAGAACAGCACCGAGTGGTTCAATCTGCTGCCCGGCACCGTCACCCATCCTGATGAACTGCTGGACAGCGCCGCCGATACCACGCTGCGCGGCAACGGCATCACTGTGATCTACGATCCCGACACCGGCTACTTCAGCACCTCCGTGGACGCCTCCCAGCTGACCGATCCGTCCCTGCTGACCAGCTGCTTCACCATGCCGGTGCCTGACGGCGCCGCCCGGTACAAGGCCATCTGGCCCGGCGGCAACGGCAACCCCGCTCTCAGCAGCCAGATGGATGCGGACAGCGCGGTGGAGATGTTCTCCAATATCCCCGAGACGTTCTCCGTCAGCGAGCCGCCCACCATCGACTTCATGGCCCTGCGCTGGCTGGAGCTGGACGGCCTGACCGTGTACTACGCCGACAGCCAGATGTACCGCTGCCTGCTGGTACAGTGGCTGGACGCTGACGGCGGCATTCTGGGTTACAGCTACGTCTATGGCCGCAACGGCAGCCTTGCCACCGCGGTGGACACCGCCTGCGTGGACGCCGCCCCCACCGAGTCCGTGGCGCTCCCCACGCTGGTGGGCGAGGATGTGACCTTCTTCTGCGACAGGAACCCCCAGACCGGCGACGACAGCCGGCGCCTGTTCCTGCGTCTGGATGTCAGCGATCCCGACCGTTTCGCCGATACCGGTGCCGAGATCTACCTGCCTTACAGCTACTTCGACATGACCGTGGAGCAGGGTCTGGCGCTGGCCGCGCAGCAGATCCGCCCCCTGATCCGCCACTACCTCAGTGAGGACTGCACGGTAAAGGAGACGCTGCTGGGCGAGTACACCGCCGCCGGCATCCGCGTCGTCACCCGCAGCTTCAGTCCGTTCCTCATCGACGCGGGCAACACCGCCGCCATGGGCGACCTGAACGGCAACGGCCTGCGGGGCGTGGAGGATATGCAGTCCCTGTACACCTTCCTGTCCACCGGCTCCACGATGGAGTCCGCCTTTGCCGACCGTGATGACTTCCTTGCCATGGCCGACATCAATGGCGACGGCAGCGTGAACATTCTGGACTACCAGTACCTGTACGAAACGGTGAAGGCCGGCTGAGCCTCTGCCGCACACAAAGAAAGAGGGCGGTGCGCTGTCGGCGCACCGCCCTCCTTCTTCTCTCTCACTCGATCTCGTAATCGTCCGTTTCAATGACATCCGGCTGCTGATGGCTCACCACCTTCACGGCGCACAGCGCCACGCTGAGGTTCAGCGCACCGTCCAGAAACAGCGACGCGCCCATCAGCATCACCAGGGCCTGAGCGCCCTCCGTGGGCCGCAGCACCAGCAGCAGCCCGATCACGCCTGTCAGCACCGCCAGCAGCAGCACCAGCCACCACTGGGGGATGCCGAACCGCCGGGCGTCCACCGCCACCTGGATCTTGAACAGGCCGTCCGCCAGCACCGGGATACCGAACATGACGCACAGGAACGTCATGGCCTCCCCGGGATGACACAGGGTGATGATGCCCACGGCCATCAGCAGGATGCCGAAGGCCAGATCGTACTGGAACGCCAGCCGGAACAGGTCCTTGGAGAAGTATCCGCCCAGCTTGATGATACCGCAGACCACCATGCCGATGCCCAGCGCCCGGCCGATCCACGGCACGCACCGCTCCGCCATGATGAACAGCACCACGCCCAGCACGCAGAACAGTGCCGACACCGCGATATATCCCGTTTTCACGGCCCACAGCGGCCCTGTCGCCCTTACCTTACGCATAAACAGCATCTCCTCCCGCGCCGCAGCGCCTCTTTTCTCATAGCGTAGCATACCCCTCCCCGGCGGTCTGCGATACGGGCAGAAAAAAAAGATGCCCGAAAACCGGGCATCCCTGGGCATCCGTCTGATTTTTGGGCATTTTCGCGGCTTTGTCCGTCGGACATCACGCCCTCTGCTGGTTGCTGTGGGCCACGATCAGCTCCGGCACACCGCGGCACAGCTCGATCATCCGCTGCAGGTCGGCGAAGGACTCCTCCTTCATACCGCTGCTGACCCAGTCGATCCACATGCCGAACAGCTGGCACTTCATGAACTGCACCACCACCCGCCGGTCGTCCACGCTGATGCTCTCGCCGGAGAAAGCTGTGGTGATATAGGTGCTGACCACATACTCGCACAGCCGCAGCGTGTCCTGCAGAAACATATCCCGGTTGGCGGAGTTGAAGATGTGCATGACGGCCCGGCGGTTCTCCCGGGCCGTGCGGAACGCCACGGAGAAGCACTCCTCCATGGAGGAAATGGACGGGTACTGCCGGATCAGGGCGTCCGTCTGCTCCGTCACGATCTCGCCCAGCAGAGAGGGGATGTCCTGAAAATGGTAGTAGAAGGAGTTTCTGTTGATGCCGCAGTCCTCCACGATATCGCGGACGCTGATCTTATTCAGCGGCTTCTGGCTCAGCAGCTTCATAAACGACGCCTTGATGGCCTGTTTCGTAAAATTCGCCATGATACTCCTCCTGTTTTCTGTGGTACAAAGCCCGCCCTACGGCTGTTCGCCGAGGGCGGGCCGTATGTAGTCCCTTTTATTTGGCGCTCAGGTACTCGTCAATGGACTTGGCGCCCAGCTTGCCGGCGCCCATGGCCAGAATGACGGTGGCCGCGCCGGTCACGGCGTCGCCGCCGGCGTACACCGCCTGACGGGAGGTAAGCCCCTCCTCGTTGACGATGATGCCGCCCTTCTTATTGACCTCCAGGCCCTTGGTGGTGGACTTGATCAGGGGGTTGGGGGTGGTACCCAAGGACATGATCACAGCGTCCACGGGAAGCTCAAACTCGCTGCCCTTCTTCTCCACGGGACGGCGGCGGCCGGAGGCGTCCGGCTCGCCCAGCTCCATCTGCTGGCACTTGAGGCCGGTGACGTTGAAGTTCTCGTCAGACAGCACCTCGAGCGGTGCGGTCAGGAACTTGAACACAACGCCCTCTTCCTTCGCGTGGTGGATCTCCTCGAGACGAGCCGGAAGCTCCTTCTCGGAACGGCGGTACACGATGTAAACCTCGTCAGCACCCATGCGCTTTGCGCAGCGGGCAGCGTCCATGGCTACGTTGCCGCCGCCGACAACAGCAACTTTCTTTGCGTGGTAGATCGGGGTGTCGGAATTTTCCTTGTATGCCTTCATCAGGTTGATGCGGGTCAGGTACTCATTCGCGGAGTAAACGCCGTTCGCGTTCTCGCCCGGCACGCCGATAAAGGTCGGCAGACCGGCGCCGGAACCAACGAAAATTGCTTCAAAACCGTCGCCGAACAGCTCGTCGATGGTCTCGGAACGGCCGACAACGAAGTTCAGCACGAATTCAACGCCGAGATCCTTCAGCGTGTCGATCTCCTTCTGCACGATGGTCTTCGGGAGACGGAACTCCGGGATGCCGTACATCAGAACGCCGCCTGCGGTGTGCAGCGCCTCAAATACGGTGACCTCGTAACCCATGCGCGCGAGGTCGCCGGCGCAGGTCAGACCCGCCGGGCCTGCACCGACGATGGCAACCTTGTGGCCGTTGGATTCCGGCTTGACTGCCTTCTCGGTGCTGTTTTCGCGCGCGTAGTCGGCAACGAAGCGCTCCAGACGGCCGATCGCGACCGGCTCGCCCTTGATGCCGCGCACGCAGTGGCACTCGCACTGGCTCTCCTGCGGGCAGACACGGCCGCAGACTGCGGGCAGTGCGGAGGTCTCCTTGATCTTGGCAGCCGCTTCGAGGAACTTGCCCTCAGCGACCAGCGCGATGAACTCCGGAATCTTAACCTGCACCGGACAGCCGGTCATGCAGGGCTTGTTCTTGCAGTTCAGGCAGCGCTGCGCCTCCTCGACCGCCATTTCGGCGGTATAGCCGAGCGTTACCTCTTCAAAGTTCTTATTGCGGACGTCCGGCGCCTGCTCGGGCATCGGGCACTTTTTCGGATTCATATTCGGCATCTTACTTGACCTCCATCTTGTACAGGTTGCAGTGCTCCTCGCGGCGTGCGACAGCAGCCTTTTCCTGTGCCTTGTACATGGCGCCGCGGCGCATTGCACTGTCGAAATCGACGAGGTGGCCGTCGAAATCCGGGCCGTCAACGCACGCGAACTTGGTCTCGCCGCCGACGATGACGCGGCAGCCGCCGCACATGCCGGTGCCGTCCACCATGATGGGGTTCATGGAAACAACGGTCTTAACGTTATAAGGCTTGGTGGTCTTGACAACGAACTTCATCATGATCAGCGGGCCGATGGTGATGACCAGATCGTACTGGTTGCCGGCGGCCACCAGCTCGTCCAGAGCGGCGGTAACAACGCCCTTGGTGCCGTAGCTGCCGTCGTCGGTCATAATGCGCAGCTCATCGCTGCAGGCCCGGAACTCGTCCTCCAGGATCAGCAGATCCTTATTGCGGAAGCCGACCACGCTGTGCACCACACAGCCCTGCTCGTGCAGCTCACGGGCAATGGGCAGGGCAATGGCGCAGCCTACGCCGCCGCCCACGACACAGACCTTCTTCAGACCCTCCACCTCGGTGGCACGGCCCAGCGGGCCCACAAAATCGTGGACGCTCTCGCCGACCTTCAGGCTGTTCAGCTCCATCGTGGTACCGCCCACGATCTGGAAAATGATGTCCACAGTGCCCTTTTCGCGGTCGTAACCGGCCACGGTCAGGGGGATGCGCTCGCTGTCCTCAAACGGGCGCACAATGATAAACTGGCCCGGCTTTGCCTTTTTGGCGATCAGCGGGGCTTCAATGACCATCTTTGTCACGGTGGGGTTCAGCGCGACTTTTTCAGTGATCTTATACATCGTGTTTGCTCCTTTATGCTGGCATTTCCTATTTCTGCGCACGAAAACGCGCCTGCATGCCCTCGGCGGCATGACAGACGCAGCTTTTGCAGGCGACAAAATGACATTCTTATTATAATGGTTCCTACAGGAGAAAGCAACTAAATTTTCCTCGTGTCTGTTGCGGCAAACATGAATGAACGGCGGCGTCAGCCGGTGCAGAGAAGGCTTTTTGTGCGCAGACAGGCCTGTTTTGAATTTTTTTGCAAAAAATGCAAATTTGTGGTTGACAATTGCCGGGCAGTACGGTATAATAATCAGCGTCGCCGGTAAACAACCGGCACGAACACATGGAATGTGCGGCCGTAGCTCATCTGGTAGAGCGCCACCTTGCCAAGGTGGAGGTAGCGAGTTCGAGCCTCGTCGGCCGCTCCATTGGAGTGGTATTCATCACTCCCTATATGGTGACGTGGCCAAGTGGTAAGGCAAGGGTCTGCAAAACCCTCATCCACCAGTTCAAATCTGGTCGTCACCTCCAAAAGATTCCCGGGAACTTCGGTTCCCGGGATTTTTTGTTATTTCCCCTTCCCGTGAAAATGCAAAACAGCCAGGTCCGCAGACCTGGCTGTTTTGCTCTATTAAAATAAATTTTCCGCTATTATGGATGCCCAGAGCAAAGCGGAGGGCATTTAAAACGTCAGCCGCATCTGGTACCACACCACGCCGCCGTGGGTGGAGCCGGAAACGCCCTCGTTCACAAAGCCGAACTTTGCATAGTAGTGCACCAGAGCCTCCTTGCAGGTCAGTACCAGCCCCTTCCGGCCCTGGGCACGGGCATCGGCAATGGCCTGCTGTAGCAGCTGCCCGGCGTACCCCTGTCTGCGGCAGGCCGGGATGGTGTTTACCCCAAAGATCATCTGCCAGGCACCATTCTCCCGGTGGAGGGAGGCATCGGCGTACATCTCATCGGTCAGGTCCGGCCAGTCGGTGCAAAAGCCGTCCACAAAGGCCAGCAGCCTTTCCCCCTCCCACAGCAGCCAAAAATGATCGCCGTACTGCTGCAGCCGCCCGGCAAACTCCTCTGCCGTAGCCGCCTCTGCCGCCGGGAAGCAGGCCGCCTCCACCGCTGCAATGGCCTCCAAGTCCTTTAAGGTCCCCTTGCGGATCTCCATACATATTCTCCCTCTCTTTTTCTTCCGAGTGTACCACAGTTTCTGCCCAAAGGCAAAGGTCCTGCCGTTTTTTCCTTTTTGGGCCATTTGCATCCGCTGCCGCTCCGTGTTACAATGGCTATATTGCATCCAGGAAAGGAGCTGACACGCCATGCCTGCCGAAACCCGCATCACCCTCACGCCGGACACGCCGGTGCGCTACCTGAAAGGGGTAGGCCCCAAGACCGCCGAGCGGTTCGAGAAGCTGGGCATCGTGACGCTGGCCGACCTTCTGTGCCATTATCCCCGTAAATACATCGACTTTACTAAGCCCTACTCCATTGCGGAAGCCCCTGCCGACACGGAATGCGTGGTCAAGGCAGAGGTGTTTGCCAAGCCCGG
>OQVT01003280.1_pt1 | contig 10422 bp, 12 predicted proteins | sample 1691561 | NCBI WGS metagenome assembly OQVT01 (sample SAMN03418260, study PRJEB22391) | human gut metagenome | biome: human-gut; feature: organic feature; material: feces | host: Homo sapiens | place: Tanzania | collected 2013-01
GCTGATGATAGCTTCGGCGGCGAGACAGAACCGCGCCCGGCGCCGCCGTCAGGCTGCGCGCAGGCGTCGGTATTACGAGGACGAGGACAGGTAAAAGGCTTGAGCCGGCCGTAAAATTATCTTCTATGCCAGAAGATCGATAGGCGAGGCTTTGTATACGAAGATCATTGCGTCGTAGAGCTCAGCGGGGACGTCCTGTACCCTGTGGGAGGTAGGGATGAGCTTCATAAGGAAGCTGTAGCCCTCGCCGAGGCTGCCCATGGTCATCGGGCTGTGCAGAGTGGAATATGTCTCGCTGTCTGCGGGAACATCGGCGAAGCTGAGATAATAGCTTCCGCCCAGACGCTTCGCCTGTGCGGCGAGCGGGTCGGCGGAGCAGAAGCTGTGATCGCCGCGGCCCGAGCCGTCGGAGCTGTTGATGTTGCAGACGGTCTTGAAATAGTCCGTGCCTATGATGAAGTATTTGTCCGCATACTGAGTTTTCAGCTGTGCGCCCATCGGCGTGTAGTACGGGGCCTTTGCCGCAACATGCCCGTCGTGACCGGAGATCATTATCGCCGCACGGCCAAGGCTCTGCTCATGCTCCAGTATCCACTGCACGTTTTCCGCCATGAAGCCGTCGCGGATATTGTTGTATTTTATGTAGTCGTCCCCGGCGTGGGCCTGCGCAAGCGCGGCTGCCTGCAGGATGCAGTCGGCCGCACGCAGGATGCGGGCGCGGTTGCTGCCGTTTTCGTATTGCGCGGAATTATCCGCAAGCTCGTCACGCACGGCGCGCACGATGCCGAAAGCAGAGCTCTCGCATAATGCGGAGAAATCTGCGCCGTCTGCGGCGAGAGCGGCAAGCTTATCCGCTGCATCCTGATCGTCGAGCACGGAGTTTTCCGCGCAGAACTCACTGAGCAGACGCAGGCCGCTCAACGGATTCTGCATGTCAAAGCCGTAGAATGAGAGCTTGCCGTCCTCGGGAGCCGCGTCATTGTATTCGCGCATCCACTGCACAAGCTCCGCCATCTGGACGGTATGATATATCGTGAACGAGAGCGCGCTGACGGCGTCCTCTGCCGTACCTTCGCCGCCGAGAATATAGCGGTCGACTATCATGGCCTCGCTGAAATCGGCCTCAAGCGCAAAGGCGCGCACGCCGTTATTTTCAACGAGCTGTTTGAGCACGGTGAGCCGCAGCGTCTGAAAGTCCGCGTTGCCGTGCGACGCCTCGCCGAGCGCGATTATCTCCGGGCTGCCCGGTACCGTGATGTCGCCGGTGCTGCGCGCGTATGCGTCAACGTCGCCGGCCTTTCCGGCAGCCTTTATCTGCGGGACGTATATCCATGCCGCGTCCGCCGCTGCAATGAGCAGCACGGCCGACAGCAGCAGTAGCCCGAGTACCTTGAATATTTTCCTTATGATCTTCATTTGATCCTCCTGAAACGATGCGAATAACACAATAAATGTAATAATGTATAAAGATGTAAGCTAAAAATGCTTTTTAAATGCCTCCGGTTCTGGCCGGAGGCATTTAAAGCTGTTGCGGGTTTTATGCGAGGTTGAGCTTTTTCTTCAGCAGCGCCGCAGTGGGGAAGTAGTAGAGCGCGGAGAGCAGCGCGGCAATGATCGCGTTGGCGGTCAGGAGAACGTGCATTATCGGGATGGGATCGCTCCTTACGCGCATGCTTTCGGCCGCAGCGTTGAGCGCATCGAAAATGCCGATGTCATTTGCAACTGTGCCGGCAAAGCCGGTCAGAGCGAAGACGGCGACGCTTATGACAAAGTAGAATATGATGCTCCACATTGCCTTGTGGTTGGCAAAGCTCTGACCTATCGCCATGGCAAAGTAGAAATGCAGGCAGGTAGAGACGGAGTAGAGGAATATAGCCGCAATGACTTCAACGACAAAGCCGGTGATGTTGCCGGCGCCGATGCTGCCGGCGATCTCGCATATTCTCTGCCAGATGAAGCTGAACTCGTCGATGGTGAAAGCATGGGACGCGCTGATGGCCATGAGTATCAGCACCGCGAGCACGCTTACCGCGGCGGTGACGAGGAACCATATAAAGGACACGATGAGCTTTGACCACACGAGCGCATCCACGCTCACGGGCAGGGTGAACATCAGATAGCCCTCGCTGCCGAGAAGGTTTTTGTAAAAGCGCTCTATCATCATCACGAGCGCCATCACGCCAAGCGCGAAGATGCAGGCGAAAAACGCTATAAGTATCAGAACGAATATGGCCTGAAGAATACCGTAGGAAGTTTCGCGATCAAGCAGTATGACGGACATGCCGGAGAGCGCTGCCAGCACCAGCACTGCCGCGATCAGCGGCAGCATAGTGCGGCCCGTGGCCTTGAATTCGTATTTTATGAGTTTTCCTAGCATTTGAATACCTCCCTGAAGAGCGCGTCGACGCTCTTCCCATGCTTTTCTCTTATCTCATCCACACCGGATTGAAGCAGGATCTTTCCCTGATTGACAAATATGACCTCGTCGAGCACGTTTTCCACGTCGCTTATGAGATGCGTTGATATCATGACCACGGCGTCGGGGTCATAGTTTCTTATGATAGTGTCGAGGATATAATCGCGTGTTGCCGGGTCGACGCCGCCGATCGGCTCGTCGAGCAGATACAGCTTAGCCTTGCGGCTCATGGTCAGGATGAGCTGCACCTTTTCTTTTGTACCCTTTGACATCTGCGAGAGCTTCTTCCTGCTGCTGAGATCGAGACGCGCCAGCATTTCACCGGCTTTTTCCCGGTCAAAATCAGCGTAGAAATCGGCGTACATATTTATGAGCTGCTCTGCGCTCATCCATTCGGGCAGGTGGAGCTTATCCGGCAGATAGCTCACCAGCGCTTTTGTCGCGGGACCGGGTCTCTGCCCGTATATGAGGATCTGCCCCTCGCTCGGTGTGAGCAGGCCGTTTGCAAGCTTGATGAGAGTCGTCTTGCCGCTGCCGTTCGGCCCCAGAAGTCCGACAACACGGCCGGGCTGGAGCTGGATATTCACGTTCTCCAGAGCGCGGACGCTGCCGAAGCTCTTTGAGAGGCTTACACATTCAAATGCTGCTGCCATTTTCTTTTTCCTCCTTTTCGCTGCTTTCCAGCAGCTTTATGATCTCTTCTCTGCTGAAGCCTATGCGGCGCATCGAGTCCATAAATGAACGTATGCTCTCCTGCGCCAGCGTCTGCTTGGTTTTTTCTATCACTGTCATGTCCTCCGTCACAAAACGTCCGTTGCTTCTCTGCGTGTACACAAGACCCAGCCGCTCAAGCTCCTGAAAGGCGCGCTGAAGCGTGTTGGGATTCACGCCGGCCTCCGATGCAAGGTCGCGCACCGCGGGGAGCCGCTGCCCGCGTACATATTCGCCGGAAACTATCGCAAGTTCTATCTTGTTTATGAGCTGCGTATAGATCGGCATGCTGTTGTCAAACTGCCACTCCATAATACACCTCCTATGTGTTATTGTATTAAGCGATTAGTACAATAACACGGTGACACGGATTTGTCAAGGCCCTGTGTGAAAAAAATTAAAAAAGCCTCTCCGTCAGGAGAGGCGCAAATCAATATGCTCGAAAAAAACCGGTTCAGTGGCAGTGCTCGCAGTCGTGGATCTTGTGACTGAACAGCTCGGGGTCGTATGCGATGCCGTTGCGATCGTAGTAATCCTTAACGGCGGCGGCAACTGCCTCCTCGGCGAGGACGGAGCAGTGGATCTTGTGCGCGGGCAGACCGTCAAGAGCCTCGACGACGGCCTTGTTGGACAGCTCAAGTGCCTCCTCGACCTTCTTGCCCTTGATGAGCTCGGTCGCCATGGAGCTGGTCGCGATGGCGCTGCCGCAGCCGAAGGTGTTGAACTTGCAGTCGGTGATGATGCCGTCCTTGACCTTGATGTACATCTTCATGATGTCGCCGCATTTTGCGTTGCCGACTTCACCTACGCCGTCTGCATCGTCCATCTTGCCGACGTTGCGGGGATTCTGAAAATGATCCATTACCTTATCACTATAAAGTGCCATAATTAAGTTCCTCCTGTATTATCGATCAGATCGTGAGTGTTATTTATCAGATGAGATGGGGCTTGCTGCCGTTTTCGAGCTCCTCCCATACCGGGGAGATGCTGCGCAGGTAAGAAACGACCTCGGGGACGACCTTTATGATGTGGTCGATCTCCTCCATGGTGTTATACTCGCCTATCGACAGACGCAGCGAGCCGTGAGCGACCTCGTGGGGCAGACCGAGCGACAGCAGCACGTGGCTGGGGTCGAGCGAGCCGGAGGTGCAGGCAGAGCCGGAGGACGCGCAGATGCCCTTCGCGTCGAGCAGAAGCAGCAGGCTCTCGCCCTCGATGCCCTCAAAGCACATATTGACCGTGCCGGGGACGTGATGCTCAAGAGAGCCGTTTATCTTGGAGTGGGGGATCTTGCTGAGCTCGGCAAAGAGCTTGTCTCTCATGGGGATTATCTTCGCAGTGTTCTCCTCCATGTGGTCAACGCTCTCCTTGAGAGCCGCAGCCAGAGCCATGATGCCGGGCATATTCTCGGTGCCGGCGCGCTTGCCGCGCTCCTGGGCGCCGCCCTCGATGATGTTGAACAGCGGCATACCGGTCTTTGCGTAGAGAACGCCGACGCCCTTGGGAGCGTGGAACTTGTGACCGGACATACTGAGCAGGTCGATGTTCATCTCCTGCACGTTTATGGGCATATGGCCGGCAGCCTGAACGGCGTCGGTGTGGAAGGGGATCTTTCTCTCGCGGCAGAACTCGCCGATCTCCTTGATGGGCTGCACGGTACCGATCTCGTTATTTGCAAACATGATGGTGACAAGTGCGGTGTCCTCGCGGACGGCTGCCTCAAGATCCTCAAGACGGACCACGCCGTCCTCGTGAACGTCCAGCAGAGTGACCTCAAAGCCCTCTTTTTCGAGCTTCTTGAGGGTATGCAGGACTGCGTGATGCTCAAACTTGGTGGAAATGAGATGCTTCTTGCCCTTGATGGCGCCGACCTTTGCCATGGAAACTATGGCCTGGTTATCCGCCTCGGAGCCGCCGGAGGTGAAGTAAATTTCCTTCGGCTGTGCACCGATGATATCGGCGACGGTCTTTCTCGCCTCCTCAAGGCCCTCCTTGGCCTCCTGCGCGAATGCGTACAGGCTCGAGGGGTTGCCGTACTGAGTGGTGAGATAGGGCATCATTGCGTCAAGAGCGGTCTTGCTGACACAGGTAGTTGCTGCGTTATCTGCGTAAACAAACATATTTATCTTCCTTTCAGGTAAATCCTATTAAATCTGTGGGAATTGTAGCACCTTACAATAGATTAGTCAAGAGCCTTTCGCCATTTTTCGCCCGTTAGCAGGTCATTGAGCGAAACCGTGTCGAGATAGGCGTTTGTTATGTCGTCAAGCTCCTTCCACATCGGCACCGTCAGGCAGCCGCCCGAGCGGTCGCACTGTATCTCGCCCTCTTTAATGCAGGCGACGGGCGCGAGGTTGTCCTCGATGCAGCGCAATATCTCGCCTATGCTGTACTCGGCAGGGTCCTTAACGAGCTTATATCCGCCCTCCTTGCCGCGAGTGCTCGCAACAAGCTCGGCTTTTTTAAGGTTTCCGACGATCATCTCAAGATATTTCATTGAAAGCTGGGTGCGCTCGGATATCGTCTTGAGCGACACGAAGCCGTCTTCCCTGTGCTGTGCAAGGTATATCATTATGCGCAGGGCATATCTGCCCTTGCTCGTCACATTCATCTTTTCTCGCCTCCTAATTCCTATGTTTACAGTGTGATATTGTGATATCAATATACCACTTTGTTTATAGGAATTAAAGAGCAAGTGCGACATATCGAGGCTTTTTACGGTGCATTTTTTGCACAGCGGCGTCATTTGCGTTTTTTTAATCGCCGTATTAAAAACGCTTATCGCCGGAGCAAAAAATTAACTTGCTTTTCCCACGTCAAGCGCGTACAATCCGCTTTGTGTTTTTGAAAAAGGTCTGAAAAATCTAAGAAATTGTAGGAGTTTTAACAATAATGGACTACAGCTTTATTTTGGTAATTGCAATTATCATGCTCTCGACGAAGGTCCTCGGACTTGCCAGCGAGAGAGTCAATATGCCGCAGGTCGTCGGCGCGCTTATAGCGGGTCTGCTGCTCGGGCCGAGCTGCCTCGGTCTTGTCGGCGAGTCGGATTTTCTGGTGAAAACCGCCGAGATAGGCGTTATCATACTCATGTTCATGGCTGGGCTTGACACCGACGTGCAGGAGCTCAAGCACACCGGACTTTCCGCCCTCGTCATCGCCACGGTCGGCGTTATCGTTCCGTTTATAGGCGGCGCGGCGTGCTATCTTCTTTTTAATTCCGCTCCCGACAGCCTCAAGATGATAAAGGCGGCTTTTATAGGCGTTATTCTGACGGCGACCTCGGTGTCGATTACGGTCGAAACTCTGCGCGAGATGGGAAAGCTCAAAAGCCGCGTGGGTACGGCTATCATGGCGGCGGCGGTCATTGACGACGTGCTCGGTATAATAGTCCTCACGGTGCTCACGGGCTTTACCGACAGCACGGTCGAGCCGGCAATGGTATTCGTGCGCATCATCGCCTATTTTGCCTTCCTTGCCGTCACCGCCGTCGTGGTGCGCAGGGTATTCCGCGCCCTGAGAGCCAAGTTTGACCGCATCCACAGGCGCGTTGCCATCTACGCTCTGGCGTTCTGCTTTCTGCTCAGCTTCGTTTCCGAGCACTTTTTCGGCATTGCGGACATAACCGGCGCATACTTTGCCGGAGTCATGCTCAGCGACCACAGCGAAACGCGCACCTACATAGTCAAGCGCATAAACACCATGGGCTATATGCTCTTCTCCCCCATTTTCTTCGCCTCCATCGGCATCAAAACCGAGCTTGCCGGACTTGACGGCAGTCTCATCCTCTTTGCCGTCGTCCTCACCGTCGTTGCTATACTCACCAAGATCATCGGCTGCGGCATCGGCGCAAGGCTGACGGGCTTTAACGGCTATGACTCGCTCGGCATCGGTCTGGGCATGGTGTCCCGCGGCGAGGTCGCGCTCATAGTCGCGCAAAAGGGCAGTATAGCGGGACTTATCGCGGGAAATATGTTCCCGGCGGTCGTTCTCATGGTCATCGTGACGACGCTCATAACCCCACTGCTTTTGAAAACCGGCATGAAACGCCCCACCCCCGGCAACACGGAGCCCGCCGCAGCTCACGCATAAAGCTCAACCAAAACAGCGTATCGGAAACGGTACGCTGTTTTCTTGTTATATGTATATATGTATTTTGGGCATGATTTTCGCTGTGCAGAAATTGCACTATGAAATCGCAAAAAAGTTCTTGCTTTATTTCGCTAATGTGCTATTATAGCAGTGTGATAATTAACTAAACGAAATTTTTAGATTTTGGAGGAAAGAACAATGAAACGAATTATTGCTATGTTACTGGCGCTCGTAATGGTCTTTGCGCTTTGCGCCTGCGGCGGCGACAACGATAAGAAGACTGACGATGGCAAGACTGACGACAACGCTCGCACTCTTGTGGTCGGCATTGATGCCGAGTATCCCCCCTATGCCTACATAGGCGACGACGGCAAGTACACGGGCTTTGACGTTGAGACCGCACAGGCCGTATGTGATCTGCTCGGCTGGAAGCTCGAGATATTCCCCCTCAACTGGGACCAGAAGCTCGTTCAGCTCGACAACAAGGAATGTGACTGCATCTGGGCAGGCATGACCATTCTCGACAGCATGAAGACCGCAGGCTACGTCATCTCCGAGCCCTACTACGACAACACTCAGGTGCTCCTCGTTAAGTCCGACAGCGGCCTCAAGACCTCGGCAGACCTCGCCGGCAAGACCGTTGCGGTTCAGCTCGGCACCTCCGGTCAGGCTCTCCTCGACGGTGATCTTGCAGATCTCAAGGCAACCTTCAAGGAAGTCGTCATCTGCAACAGCTTCCTGAGTTGCTTCACGGAGCTCGGCGGCGGCAGCGTTGACGCAGTGTTCGTTGATTACCCCGTTGCGGCTGCATACGCTGCCAAGAACGAGGGCTACACCATTATCAATGAAAACCTCGGCGCAGAGCAGTACGGCATCGCCTTCCGCTCCGGCGATCAGGCACTTTGCGATGAGATCCAGGCTGCCATCGACAAGCTCGTCGAAAACGGCACCTACGAGAAGATCGCGGAGAAGTACCCCGACATCATGAACAACCTGCTTTTCCTTAGTAAGTAATAAAGCAAGTCTTTACAGCACGCTTCCCGAAGGTGCACGCCGCCTTCGGGAATATGTGCGTTATAAGCCAAACCGTATTTCAGAGGATATATAATGAAACTGACAACAATGATAAGCCTTATGCTCGAGGGCATGGGCGGAACCTGCTCGATATTTTTCCTGACGCTGCTGTTTTCGCTCCCGCTCGGCATGATAGTCGCCCTGCTCAGAATGAGCAAAAGCAAGGTCGTTTCCAACGTGACGCGCGCCGTCATATCCGTTCTGCGCGGCACCCCGCTCATGCTGCAGCTTATTGCGGTCACATACGGACCGTATTATCTGTGGCAGCTTTCCGTCTCCAAGAATAAGCTCATACCGGTCGTTATCGCCTTTTCGATAAACTACGCGGCATACTTTGCGGAGATCTACCGCAGCGGCATCGAGTCCATTCCCGCAGGTCAGTACGAGGCGGCGGAGATACTGGGCTACTCCAAGGTGCAGACCTTCTTCCGTATCATACTCCCGCAGGTCATTAAGCGCATCATGCCCAGCGTCACGAACGAGGTCGTCACCCTCGTTAAGGATACCTCGATGGCGTTCACCGTTTCCTACATCGAGATGTTCACCATCGGCAAAAACCTCGCAAACTCTCAGACGAGCTTCGTGCCCTTCATAGTCGCGGGCGTGTTCTACTTCCTGTTTAACGCCATCGTCGATTTTGTCATGGGCAGAGCCGAAAAAGCCATGAATTATTATCAGTAAAGGAGGTCGTGCAATGAAAATTTTAGAGATGAATCACGTTCAGAAGAGCTTTGACAACGCGAAGGATACAAAGCTGCACGTCCTCAAGGATATAAGCCTGAGCGTTTCCGAGGGTGAGGTCGTGTCCGTAATAGGCCCCTCCGGCTCGGGCAAATCGACGCTGCTGCGCTGCGCGACGCTTCTGACCGAGATGGACGGGGGCGAGCTCATCTACTCGGGCGAATACGCGGCGAAAATGGACACACAGGGCAAGGCTGTGTATTCCGGCAAGGCGGAGCTCAAAAAGATCCGCAGCATTTTCGGCCTCGTTTTCCAGAGCTTTAATCTGTTTCCGCATTACAGCGTGCTCAAAAACCTCATGGATCCGCAGATGAGCGTGCTTGGCCGCAGCAAGGAGCAGGCGCGCGAGAAGGCGATGGAGCTGCTCAGAAAGATGAACCTTGAGGAGAAGGCGAACGCATATCCCTGCCAGCTCTCCGGCGGTCAGCAGCAGCGCGTCGCCATCGCCCGCGCACTTGCGATGGACCCGCAGATACTCTTTTTCGACGAGCCCACGAGCGCACTTGACCCCGAGCTCACGGGCGAGGTGCTCAAGGTCATAAAAAATCTCGCGGAGGAGCACATGACCATGGTCATCGTCACGCACGAGATGTCCTTTGCGCGCGCCGTGTCCGACCGTGTCATATTCATGGACGGCGGCGTTATCGTTGAGGAGGGCGCCCCCGAGGAGGTATTCGGCGCAACGAAAATGGAGCGCACGAAGCAGTTTCTTAAAAATTACGGTCAGTCATGATGATACATTATTCAAAAATCGATCCCTCGGGCAACATTACGCTCATTGTCGACAGCTTCGTACCCCGCTCCGAGCAGAGCCGCATCGCGTCCGCGCTCATGCAGCGCGACAAAAGCGTCGAGCAGGTCGGCTTTCTCGAAAAGCCCGACGACTGCACCTGCATCGCGCGTCTGCAAATGATGGGCGGCGAGTTTTGCGGCAACGCCTCGCTGTCGGCGGCGGCGGTCATGCTCGGCAAGGCAGTCGCGCCCGCAGGGAGCGAATACACCCTGCGCCTTGAGGTCTCCGGAGCGCCCGAGCCGGTCACGATAGTATGCTCGCTCGGCGAGAGCGGCGATTTCTCGGGCTCTGTTTCAATGCCGCTGCCGGAAAGCCTCTCGGAGTATTGCTTTTTTGACGGCTTTGAGTGCTATGATCTCCCCCTCGTGAGATTTCCCGGCATATGCCACGCCATCGTGCACCCCGGCGTTTTATCCGAAGCAGACGCCGAGGCGCTCATCGCCAAATGGTGCGCACAGCTCGGCTCGGACGCGCTCGGGCTCATGTTTTTTGACGAAAAGGAGAGCACACTGCGCCCGCTCATCTACGTTGCCTCGACGGACTCCGCCGTTTGGGAGGGCTCGTGCGCAAGCGGCACCTGCCCGAGCATGCGCAC
>OQVT01003281.1_pt1 | contig 10417 bp, 7 predicted proteins | sample 1691561 | NCBI WGS metagenome assembly OQVT01 (sample SAMN03418260, study PRJEB22391) | human gut metagenome | biome: human-gut; feature: organic feature; material: feces | host: Homo sapiens | place: Tanzania | collected 2013-01
GATTTTACGAAAACCTCTATGGGTGCGCGCCGTCTGCGCAGCTGGATTGAAAGCCCGCTGCTCGACCTTGGCCGTATTGCTGAGCGTCAGGATGTTGTGGCCGAGCTTTTGACAGACAGCAATCTGCGCGAGGCGGTAGCCGAGCAGCTGAAGGCCGTGGCCGATTTGGAGCGTATCGTGAGCCGCATCGAGGTGGGCAGTGCGAATGCACGCGACCTTGTGGCCCTGCGCAATTCGCTGATGATGCTGCCGGGACTGAAGGATATTCTTACAGGCTGCAAGAGTCGCCTGCTGGGTAAGCTGTGCGGTGAGTTGCATCTGCATAAGGAGCTGGCCGAGATTTTGCAGCGCGCGATTGTGGATGAGCCGCCGTTTTCCGTGCGCGAGGGCGGCATGATTCGCACCGGCTATAATAGTGAGCTGGACGAGCTGCACGAGATTGCTGCGGATAACAAGACGTGGATGCAAAACTTTGAGCAGAAGGTGAAGGATGAAACCGGTATCAAGACGCTCAAGGTTGGCTATAACAAGGTTTTTGGCTATTATATCGAGGTCAGCAAGGGACAGTCGAGCAGTGTGCCCGATTATTTCGTGCGTAAACAGACGCTGGTGAACGCAGAGCGTTACATTGTGCCTGAGCTGAAGGCGTTTGAAAATAAAATTCTTGGTGCGAAGGAAAAAATTCAGCAGCTGGAATATTATCTGTTTGACGAGCTGCGCAGCCTGATTCGCGGCAAGATTGTCGAGATTCAGGAGACGGCGCGCGCGATTTCCTGCATTGATGTGCTCAATTCGCTGGCGCTGGCAGCTTATAAATATAATTATATCCGTCCGGAGCTGAACAACTGGGGCGAGATAAAGATTACCGATGGCCGTCATCCTGTGGTGGAGCGTCTGCTGGAGAAGGAAATCTTCGTGCCGAATAATACGAACCTTAATAACGCAGATGAGCGCATGATGATTATTACCGGCCCGAATATGGCAGGCAAGTCGACCTATATGCGTCAGGTGGCACTGCTGGTGCTGATGGCGCAGATGGGCAGCTTTATTCCCGCGCGTCAGGCTAATATCTGTCCTGTCGATAAAATCTTTACGCGCGTGGGTGCCAGCGATGATTTGGCGACAGGTCAGAGCACCTTCATGGTGGAGATGAACGAGGTGGCGCAGATTTTGAAATACGCCACGAAAAACAGCCTGATTATCCTCGACGAGGTGGGCCGCGGCACGAGCACCTTTGACGGCATGAGCATTGCGCATGCCGTGATGGAATATATTCATGATAAGATTAAGGCGAAGACGCTCTTTGCTACGCATTATCATCAGCTGATTGCCTTGGAGAATGTGCTGAGCGGTGTGAAGAATTATTCGGTTGCCGTTAAGGAAAGAGGTAAGGATATTATCTTCCTGCGCCGTATTGTACCGGGCGGAACCGATCGCAGCTACGGCGTACATGTTGCACGCCTCGCCGGTCTGCCGAAGAAGGTGCTGGAGCGTTCGGAAGAGCTGCTGAAGGAATATGATAATGATAACGGCCGTGTACAGCAGCCTGCAGCTGCTGCAGCGCCGGATAATATGATGGGCTCGTTGTTTGGCAGTTCTATTGCCAATGAGCTTTTGAAGCTCGATGTTATGAGTATGACACCGATTGAGGCGATGAGCGCCTTGTATAAATTGCAGGATGAAGCAAGAAAGGAGCTGGGTAAATAATGGCAGAAGAGCATGCCGTCCGTTTGTTGGATACGAATACCGCCAACCAGATTGCTGCCGGCGAGGTTGTAGAAAAGCCTGCGTCCGTAGTAAAGGAATTGGTTGAGAATGCACTGGATGCCGGTGCGGATAAAATTGAAGTAACGATTTTTGCCGGCGGTACGGAATATATCAGAGTAACTGATAATGGCTGCGGCATGAGTGAGGCTGATGCCAAAATGGCTGTGCTGCGCCATGCCACAAGCAAGCTTACGAAGGCTGAGGATTTGCTGAGCCTGAATACCTTGGGCTTTCGCGGTGAAGCCTTGCCCAGTATTGCCTCTGTTTCCAACTTTACGCTGCTTACCCGTCCGGAGAGCGAGGAATTCGCTACCTCTGTGCATATCGACGGCGGCGAAAATACGGAGGTTACCGCAAGCGGCGGCAGTACAGGTACTACCGTAATTGTGGAGAACTTGTTCTTCAACGTGCCTGCACGCCGCAAGTTTTTGAAAACCGTAAGCACCGAGGGACGTTATATCAGCGAGCTTTTGACAAGGCTGGCACTTTCGCGTCCCGATGTGCGCTTTAAGCTGGTGAATAATGATAAAGAGGTGCTCAGCACTCCGGGTGACGGTGATTTGGAGCATGCGATTAAAGCACTGTATGGCAAGAATGTTGCCGAAAACCTTCTGGAGGTAACACTGAACGATCCTAAGGTAAGCGTTAGCGGCTTTATCGGCAAGCCTACGCTGCTGAAGGGAACGCGCCAGTGGCAGACGTTCTTTGTCAATGGCCGCTGCATTGGCAGCAAAATGCTTTCCAAGGCTATGGATCATGCTTACCAGTCGCAGATTCCCAAAAGCGGTTTTCCCTTTGCTGTTATCAATATAACAGTTGATACAGCCAGCGTTGATGTTAATGTGCATCCGCAGAAGAGCGAAATCAAATTCAGTGATGACAGCCTGATTTATAAGGCTATGTATAAGGCGCTGACCGATGCGCTGACGAAGCCGATGAGCGCCCAAAAGACGCAGGTAACGCTACTGCCTGATTCAGAGCTGAATGTTTTTGTGAAGCCGCAGCCGCAAGCTGTTTCTGTGCCGGTTGCACCTGCACCGCAGCCTCAGCCTGCGTATCAGCCGCCGCAGCCAGTGTTCAAGAGCAGTACGGAGCAGATTTTCAAAACTCCGGAGCGCAAGGAAGATGTGCAGACTGCACCTGCTCCCGAAAGTTTGCTGGTGCCTGAGCAGCCTGCTATTGTTGAAAAAAAGGAACAGGCAGAGCAACAGACGATGTGGCAGCCGTTTGATGATTTTGCTAAGAGTGCCCCGACTGCTTCCTACAGTAATGGCTATCAGGAGCCTGTGCTGGAGGTGCATGAGGCACGCAGTGAATTTGCCAAGCCGCAGCCGACGGAGGCTGCACCTGCGGTCAATAGGGAAACTATTGCTTTTACTGATACTGACAGTGGTATGGATACAATCTGGCCGATTGGTCAGGTTGATAAAACCTTTATTATTGCTCAAAGTGAAAATACGCTTTATCTTATCGACCAGCATGCTGCCCATGAGCGCATTCTTTATGACAAGCTCGTGGCTTCGCATGAGCAGATTCCGTCGCAGCAGCTTTTGATGCCGCTTTATGTAGATATGGCTGCCGATGATATTGCGCTGATTGAGGAGCACAGGGATGAATTCCTGGCTTTGGGGGTGGATGCTGCCAGTGCCGGAGAAAGCCTGCTGCGCGTGAGCAGTTTGCCTGCAGATATTAAGGCAGATGCCGCTGAAGATTTTATCAACTCTATCAGCAAAATGCTGCGGGAAATGCGTAATGTCAATGGCAGTGATTTGCGGCAGGAGGTGCTGCACATGACTGCCTGCAAGGCAGCGATTAAGGCAGGACAACTGCTGAATATGCGGCAGATGCGCCAGCTGATTATTGATTTGTGCAATACTACGCATCCGTTTACCTGCCCGCACGGCAGACCTTGCATGATTGAAATTGACAGCAATCAGCTGTATAAAATGTTTAAAAGGACGGGCTTTTAATGCTTACAGGCAAAATTGGCGTAACAACGGCCAGAAATGCTACAGGCAGCACCGCTGCAGCTCAGGCCAGGGCCTGGGCGGAGCAGCTGGGCGCAATTTACGTAGAGCGTCCGCACAATATGGGCGTAGACGAGCTTATGGCGCAACATGACTTGGCGGCGCTTGTTGTGGGCGAAAAAGATGGCCCGCGTATTCACAGTGCCGCAGGCAGCTTTGCCTATCATCCGGGGATGGCGGTGCTGCGTCTGCAGCAGCTGAAGCGTGGCGCGACGGAGCATTTGCTGACGGCGTTGGACCTGCGTCCGGGGAAAAGAGTGCTTGATGCTACCCTGGGCCTGGCGGCGGATGCCGCCATCAGCTCCTATGCTGTCGGTGAGGCTGGAACAGTCGTGGGGCTGGAGGCTTCACCGCTGCTGTATTTTGCCGTGAGCTATGGCCTGCAGCATTATGTGGCAGAAGATGCAGACCTGACAGCGGCACTGCGCCGGATTCAGCCGGTGCAGGCGTTGGCGGAGGATTATCTGGCGCAGTGTGTGCCGAATAGCTTTGATGTTGTTTATTTCGATCCGATGTTCCGCCATCCCGTCAACGGTGCCAAGGGCATGGAAGCATTGCGACCGCTTTCCTACGAGGAAGCGCTGTCGGCAGAAACGCTGCAGCTAGCATTGCGTGTAGCACCGCGCGTAGTTATCAAGGAGCGCAGCGAATATATTTTGCGCGAGTATGGCTGTGAGGAATTTATCGGCGGCAAATACAGCAGGATTAAGTACGGAATAATAAAAAGGTGATTTATGTTGCAAAAACCCAAGGTAGTTGTTATTTTAGGAGCGACAGCAACCGGAAAAAGTCATTGCGCTATTGAGATTGCCAAGCAGTTTCAGGGCGAAATAATTTCCGGTGATTCAATGCTGGTTTATAAAAATATGAATATCGGTACTGCCAAGCCAACTGCCGAAGAGCTGGCTGCCGTACCGCATCATCTGGTGGATATTCTGCCGCCGGACGCATCCTTCAGCGTTGTGGATTTTAAGGAGCGTGCGTCTGCGCTGATTACGGAAATCAATGCGCGCGGACATCTGCCGATAATTGCCGGCGGTACAGGTTTGTACATCAAAGCGCTGCTCGAGGATTATGCCTTTAACAATGCGGATGAGGACAGCGAGCTGCGCCGCAGGCTGGAGGCCGAGGCACAGGAAAAAGGCGCGTTGGCGCTGCATGCGCGTCTGCAGGAGCTGGCGCCGCAGGAGGCGCAGCGCATTCATCCCAATAATGTGCGTCGTGTTATCCGTGCGCTGGAATCGGCCATGCAGGGCGAGGCTGTCAACCAGTACGGCGCGCAGGAAAGTCCTTATGATGCCGTAGTTATCGGCCTGGAGATGGAGCGTCAGGCGCTGTACGAGCGCATCAACAGGCGTGTTGATTTGATGTTGGAGGCCGGTCTGGAGCAGGAGGTGCGCAGCCTGCTGGAGCAGGGTGTAGCGCCCAAGTGCCAGTCAATGCAGAGCATCGGCTACAGGCAAATGGTGTGGTATCTAAACGGCAGCATGGATTATGCTGCTGCTGTGGATAAGCTGAAGCAGGCAACGCGCAACTTTGCCAAGCGGCAGATTACCTGGTATAAAAAAATGCCGTATATTCACTGGCTGCATCTGGACGATGAGCCTGATTATCAACAGGCAGTGGCAGATATTACCGAAATACTTGTAGAAAGTGGCATTTCGGTGTAAAATATAAGTATAAAGAGGAGTGTAGGTTTTTAGGAATCTGTACTTCCGGAGATAACGAAATGAGTAGGAGGGGCTTTTAATGATTACTTCAGTAAAACCCGCAATGAATTTGCAAGACAGCTTTTTAAACCATGTTCGTAAGGAAAATCTGGGTGTTATTATCTATCTGATGAATGGCTTCCAAATTCGTGGCTTGGTAAGAGGCTTTGACAATTTTACCGTTATTATTGAAAACGAAGGCAAGCAGCAGCTTGTGTACAAGCATGCTATTTCCACTATTTCCCCGGCAACTAATATTACTATTATGCAGCCTGAGAAAAAAGAATTTTAATATAGTACAGGTATGAAGAAAAACGGCGCAACAGCGTTGTTTTTCTTTTTCTGAAGATGAATGCATCCGAAATTTTTGCTAATGGCAGATTTGTAGGGTGGAGGCAGGTTTTTATGTTTGACTATCTGGCATTGTTCCAGGAATATCTGATGGTAGAGCTGGGATTGTCTAAAAATACGCAGCTGGCGTATATGCGTGATTTGCGCCTGCTGATGAAAAGCTTGCAGCTGAAAGCAGATGAAGAGCTGTTGCAGGTTTCGCGACAGCAGCTGATTGCCTATCTTGTGCGTTTGAAGCAGGAAGGCCGCGCTGCCTCGACGGTGGCACGCAAGCTGGCTTCGATTAAGGCGTTTTACCGTTTTCTGACGGCAGAGCGTTATATCCGCCGTAATCCTGCCGAGGTGCTGGAGGCGGCGAGCAGAGGACTGCATTTGCCGAAGGTGCTGAGCGTTCAGGAGGTCGAAAGGCTTTTGGATGAGCCTAATTTGGGAACCTTGGACGGTTATCGCGACAAGACGATGCTGGAGCTGTTATATGCTACCGGCATGCGTGTGTCTGAGCTGGTAAATGTGCCGGTGAAGAATGTTGATATGAAGATGCAGTATGTCATTGTTATGGGCAAGGGCTCCAAGGAACGCATGCTTCCCTTAGGACGCACTGCACTGCATTATCTGGAGCATTATCTGACGGTAGTAAGGCCGCAGCTGTTGCATGGCAAGCCCGATAAGGCTGCAGAGCTTTTTGTAACCAGCTGGGGCGGACCGATGACGCGGGAGCGTTTTTACGAAATAATTGTGGCCTATGGCAAGAGCGCAGGCATCAGCAAGCGCGTTACACCGCATATGCTGCGTCATTCCTTTGCGACGCATCTTTTAAATAACGGCACCGACCTGCGCATAGTGCAGGAGCTTTTGGGACATGCAGATATTTCTACAACGCAGATATATACGCATCTTGATGTGGAGCGTTTGCGCGAGGTGTACGATAAAACGCACCCACGGGCTTAGAAAGGAGAACACCTATGACGAAAGCGAGCAAGAAAAAATCCTCCGGCAGTAAATATGCTGTGCTGATTTTAACAGCGGTTATTGCGATTGTTGCCATTGGCTGCGGACTTTTTTATGCCACCAGCAACAGCAAGAAGGATGTTTTGGACAAGAAGGGTGACGAGCCGCAGACGGTAAGTCTGCTGGATGAATCTATAGAAGCACAACGATTGTTGGATAATATTTTGCTGCAGAAAAATAATTGGCAGCTGATTGAAAACGATCACGGCAAAAAGGATGTTGAGGTTGAAGAATCCGGCGCTAAGGTGCAGATTAACCAGCGTGAACTGGCGGTGGGAATTCCATCCAGCACCAGTTTGACCGGTGCCGGTGATTGGCTGCAGACGAAGGTGGAGCAGGCCGGACTGGTTTATATCAGCGGCAAGCCTGCCAAATATAAAAAATGGGATGCCTATAAGGCAGAAATAGGTATTAAGGTTAAGGCCGGTGCAGGCAGTAAGAGCTTTGTAACGGATACTGTGGTTTTCTTCCATAACAGTAACCTGACCAAGCAGGATAAGGATGTTAAGGATTTACCGGAGCAAAAGGCAGAAGCGGAGCAGCAGGGGACCGTCAGGCAATTCAGAGGAAAAGTAGCCATTATTATTGATGACTGCGGCTATGATATGGCGCCGGTGCGCAAGCTGTTGAATACCGGTTTGCCGTTCAGCTATGCCATATTGCCGTATAAGCAGTACAGCAGCGATGTTCTGGAGATGGTGAAGGCTAAAGGACGTGTGCCGATGCTGCATCTGCCGATGGAGCCTATTGACCGCAGTGCGATGAGCGAGGGTTCTGCAACAATTCGCACTGATTTAACTGCTGCCAATAAGTTGTCGCTTACGAGGCGTGCGCTTAATAGTCTGCCAGGAGTTGTGGGTGTAAATAATCACCAGGGCTCGAAGGCAACTGCTGATAAGGAAACTATGCGTGTTGTTTTGCAGGAGCTGCGTCATCAAAATCTGTTCTTTGTGGACAGTCGTACAAATTCTGCTTCGGTAGCACGCACAATGGCACAGCAGGCAGGCGTTTCGACGGCTCGTAATGATATCTTTTTGGATAACAGCTCTGACGTGCAGGCGATTCGTCAGCAGATATATAAGGCTTTTGCTATGGCGGAAAAGAACGGCAGTGTTATTGCTATCTGTCATGCCAGACCGAATACGGCTAAATGCTGGGAGATGTATGCGGCGGAGTTTAAGCGGACGGGGATAACCTTTGTGCCGGTGACGGAGCTGCTGTATTAAATTAGTATTAGTATTGGGATTCTGCTTCTTTCATAACTGAAAGAAGATAGTAAGAAATATTCGCTTGATAACTGCGCAACTAACATATCGTTCCGCTCAGAAAAAATTTTCACGTGCCCGTAGGGCACAACGCAAATTTCGTGTGGAACCAGAACGAAACGTGCGGCGCCGATTTTGTTCGCAAGTAACCTTTAGTTTTCGGTTGCCTTGTTTCTATGGTTCCAGACACTCATTTGCTAAAATTTTTATTCGCTGCACGATATATTTAGTTGCTTGCTCTGGTGTGTTGTTCAAAAGTTGTAATTCTTAAGAAAAAGTTTTCTTCTGTTTGCAAAACTCTAATTTACATAAACTGAATCGAGGTAAGAAAATGTCTAATTATGTAGAAGAAACAATCGGTAAATATGAAAAGTATATCAATCCCGCTCAGGCAAAGCTGTTCCGCTTCATGGGCCTGGCAAGCATCGAAGGTCACGCTGAGGGCTGGACTATTACCGACAGCGAAGGTCAGGAGTTTATTGACTGCCTGGGCGGCTACGGTATGTTTGCCTTAGGTCATCGTCATCCGAAAGTTGTCGAGGCTGTGGAAAAAGAGCTGCATGCTATGCCGATGTGCGGCAAGGTGCTGTTCAACCGTCCGATGGCTGATTTGGCGGAGGCTCTTGCCGAGATTACTCCCGGTGAGCTGCAGTACAGCTTTTTTGTCAACAGCGGTACCGAATCCGTTGAAGGCTGCCTGAAGGTAGCACGTCTGGCAACAAAACGCAAAAAGTTCGTTGCTGCGAAGAATGCTTTTCACGGCAAAACCTTTGGCAGCTTAACTGCTACCGGACGTGATATGTATCGCGAGCCGTTTAAACCGCTGCTGGATGGCTTTACCCGTCGCGGTGTTTACGACGAACGCGAACGCGTTGTTGCTTTCATCGAAGAGAGATTCGTTTGCTCTGCGCTTTGCCGCAAGAGGAAGGTTGCTCGTAAGGCGCGCGCCTTCTGCGATATACTTGGAAATGCTCTGAACGTACTTGGTGTAACCCTGCACTTCTTCTGCGGTAGGAATATACTTGAACGATCTGAAGCAGCCCGTGTTCTTGGTGAATTTTACAAGCTGTTCTCTCTGCTGAACGAACTTGATGAAGTCTTTGGCAACTTCAACCTGAACGTCGTAGTTAGCGTTTTTATTTTTAGCGGAAATGCAGATATAGCTGTCTGCACCTCTGCCGACGATAACTCTCTTATCTTTTCCGATATTCGTCTGATCCGCTATCCCTTCAACACCCGTAAAGTTCGGGATTGGCATAAATCTGTAATCGTGCTGACCGTAAGCGTAGTTGTCGAATCCTTCGTCGTAAAGGTCGCTGAACGTCGAACGAGCTTCGCTCTCCCAGTAGCTCTGTTCCATAAACATCGCGATGGGCTTACCGTCGGGAGTGCTTGTGATGTATTCTTCCTGCGCGGTGAGGTGATCGTTTCCGCTTACCGCTTTCTCGGAATAGAATCCTGTATCTTTAGTTATATCGTAGAACGCCTTTATAGCCGCTTTTCTTCCTTCCTGCTCGGACAGTTTCTGATAGTTGTCTTCGGTGATCTCTCCGAGCTTACTGTCGGTACCGTTAAACGTATAGTTGAGCATGAAGTTTTCATATCCTTCGTAGTTAGCCCAGATCTGCGTGTATACGCCCGAACGCTGATATTCGTGCGAAGCGTCCCAGGTGAACGGAGTAACGCCGTCGTTTACCATGTAGTTCATAAGGTTTACGAACTCGTTCCAGGTTGAGGGAAGTCCGTCGTCGGAAGTTCCCTTTTCGCCGTCGGGACCTGCGGCGCACTTTCCCGCATCAATATCCGCCTGAGTTCCGCCGAGCTTGCCGTCCTCAAGATAATAATATCCTTTTTTATTGAAAAGCTCCGCGTCGTAAGTGATACCGGGAACGGAAATCCAGAACGGAACTGCATAATATTTACCCGTGCCGTTATAATCAAAGCATTCCGCATAGCCGTCAAGCATAGTATCCTTTATGGACTGAGTTGCATCCTTACCCGTTTCGGAAGCTATATTGCCGTCTGCGTCGAGATATTTCTCGTTTACGGTGTCGGTGATATCCGCAAGATAATTGCCGCCCGCGTATTTCGTGTAGTTGCCCTGGTCGAGGAAGTAAAGCACGTTTTCGCTCGTAAGCATCGAGGTTTCGAGCGTACCGGGTTTAAGTTTCTCTTTTTCTTTATAAGGAACTATCGTTACGCCCTTTTTGCCTTCTTCATACGATTTGTTTTTTACGTATTCGGTGAAATCCTTTGCCTCCAAATCACTTTTCTGTAGAAGTGAACAATC
>OQVT01003282.1_pt1 | contig 10413 bp, 5 predicted proteins | sample 1691561 | NCBI WGS metagenome assembly OQVT01 (sample SAMN03418260, study PRJEB22391) | human gut metagenome | biome: human-gut; feature: organic feature; material: feces | host: Homo sapiens | place: Tanzania | collected 2013-01
AACTTGTTGACAAGTTCATTCAGCAAGGTCTGGTTATCCGGTGTAAGAGGCTTGACCGCCGAACTGACGGTCAACAAAGAAATCAAAAGGGTGATAATTGTCATTCCGCTTTATGTCCTCCTCCTACTGTCTGTTTTCGTATGTCCACCTGTTAGTAAACCAGAAGGTAAAGTCCTGCTGCACAGGCTGCTCCTGCGAGAGGACCAAGTACTGGAACCCAGCTGTATCCCCAGCCGCTATCACGTTTGCCCTTAATCGGAAGGATGGCATGGGCGATGCGTGGAGAAAGGTCCCTGGCAGGATTCATGGCGTATCCGGTAGTACCGCCCAGCGACATGCCCAGAGCCATAATCAGACAGGTCACAGGGAACGCTCCGATACCGCCTACTGAAATGGTGCTGCCTTCAAATGAGGCCGTATTGCCTGACGTGCCCAGAGCCATGATGCAGAAAACCAATATGAAAGTTGCAATCAGCTCGCTGAGGAAATTGATGCTCTTGTGATCGATGGCCGGCATGGTGCAGAATGTCCCGAGCATGCCGTCAGGATTCTGAGAAGAGGCCTTGTAATGATCATAATAGAAAACATAGACCAGCAGGGCTCCGACAAAACCGCCCAGCATCTGGGCTGCGATATACGGAAGGACGGCATCCCATGCGAAACCGCCTGCTATGGCGAGGCCGAGAGTGACGGCCGGATTCAGATGCGCGCCGGAATACGGACCGGCGATGAAGACACCGCACATGACCGCAAAACCCCAGGCCAATGATATCACGACCCAGCCGGCCCCTTTGGCCTTAGACTTTTCGAGGGTGCATGCCGCGCAGACGCCATCTCCCATGAGAACCAGGACAAGTGTTCCGAGAAACTCGAAAATGCACTTGGTGAATAGTGTAATTTCCATATTGTCAATGATTTAATGTTTAGAATCTTCAGTCAGAGTCCTGCCGATGGCATTGGCCCAACCCTCTTTCAGTTTCAATACCTTTTCAGCCGGAGCGAGAGGCTCGATGATGCGGGCATAAAGCTGGCCGAGCTCAAGGTCGATGGCGGCGCTTCGAGAAACAACCTGATGATGCAGTTCCAGGCCGACATTCTCGGAACAAAGGTCATCCGTCCTAAGGTTACGGAGACTACTGCAATGGGAGCATGTTATCTTGCCGGTCTTGCAACGGGATATTGGGATTCCCTGGACGACATCAAGCAGTATCTAGGCAATGAAATTGTCTTCCCTGAGCGTGTTCGAATCGACAAGGATGAATACTCCTTTACTCCAGATTATCGCAACTTATTGGGGCACCTGATAGAATATGTAAAGCATGGCATCCAGAAGGTATCGGGAGCAGACAAGCGCAAGCAGCGCTATATCTACTGGGATCTCCTGGCCTTGATGCGTGGAGTAATGTCAAGTCCTGATGCAGGTATCAGTATGTTGCAAAACAAGATAGACAAGAGAGAAGATTCGTCATCTGCAAATACTGAAGACGAATCCGAGCAGGTATATATATTCAATGATCCTCTGAAGGATTTGTTGAATGCAGACGATGTCGTTCCTGAAGCATTAGAAACAACCAGTGCTACAGACAAGAAAGAGTTCCACAGCTTCATCAAGCAGTTGGAACACATCAAGGAAACTGATGGTGATGAAAAAGTAAAACAGGCTCTTGACATTGTGAAGTTCTCTCTTGACAGTGGCATGAACCCTATCGTATTCTGCCAGTATATCCAAACAGCAGAGTATGTTGGCAAATATATTACAGACCAGCTCGCTAGCAACAAAAAGTTTAAGAAGGTAGTTGTGGGTGTGGTTACCAGCCGTTTGGCTGATGAGGAACGCAAGATGAAGATAGACGCCTTGGCACAGGAAGACCGCCACGTATTGGTTTGTACCGACTGCCTCTCAGAAGGTGTCAACTTGCAGCAAGGTTTTGAGGCTGTCATTCATTACGATCTTCCTTGGAACCCAAACCGCATGGAGCAACGTAATGGCCGTATCGACCGCTTCGGACAAACTGCCGATGCTGTCCTTATATCCACACTTCATGCCAAGAACAATCCGGTGGACGATATCGTGCTCAATGTTTTATACAAAAAGCAGGAAGAGATACGCAAGAAGCTGGGTGTCTATCTGCCTATCGCAGACAATGATGCTTCATTGATGGAAAACATCATGCAGCGAATTTTCGATGCCAAGGTTCCTACAAGAACCGACTATATGGAGCAGTCCCTGTTCGATAACGACCCGGAATGGAACAAACAGCAGGAAGAGGAGCTTGAGATTCAACTCAAAAAGATGGAAGAGAACGAGAAGATTTCTCACACCTACTTCGCTCATAACAACAAACAGATGGATCCAACCCGACTGACTGCATCCTTGGAAGAAGCCAAATCGGTAATTGGAGGTGTAGAAGATACCCGTGACTTTGTAATTGAGCAACTATTGCATGTCGGTGTAAACGTTCATACAGACGATATACCTTTATGTTACAGTTTCCAACTCCTGGAGTTACCTGCAAATCTGCGCCACTACTTCGCCGACAAGGCAACATCCAAAGGGCTTGTGCGCATATCTTTTGCTTCTCCAACTCCAAAGCATTATATGTATATAGGACGCAACCATACATTCGTAGAGGATTTGAGCCGTGCCGTTGTCAACGATTCCGTCAATGGTGGCGAATTGGGAGCATGCCGAGCTTTGGTAATGGAAACAACAGAAGTGAAGAAACGAACCACCATTCTATTGATGCGTGTTCGTAGTGTTATCCGTGACAAAAAGATAGAGAACCGAGAACTGGTGGGTGAAGAAATGATATTTGTGGGCTATCGTGGAAAGATAGAAAACCACGATTTCCTTACACAAGAAGAAGCCAAACAGCTTTTCCTGCACTCAATGGCATCTGGCGATATGGACTTGCCTACACAGAAGACTCTTCTTACAAATGCCATCCGCTGGATAAACAATGAGACAGAACTTCGCCAACACACAGATGAGATAGCCCTGGAAAGAGCTTCACATCTGGTAGAAGCTTTCGCCAAATATCGCACCTACCTAAAGGCTTCAGAGTACCAAGTGGTAGAACCCGTATTGCCAATGGATGTGATTGCTGCTTATCTGTTTGTACCGAAAATAAATATTTAATTCATAATGGAATACATTGATTTCAAAAGACTGATAGATGCTTTGACTGCCAAGCCAAAAGAGACGGAGTGGTTAGAGTTCAAACATAATTTTCATTCTAAGGAAGAGATTGGCGAAAGAATCTCTGCCCTGTCAAACAGTGCCTATTTGAGCAATATGCCGTTTGGTTACATCGTATTTGGCATTGATGACGAAAGCCATAACGTTATTGGCACAGACTTATATGGTAAACAGAAAATGGTAGGCAACGAAGAACTGGAATCCTGGTTGTCAACCCGTCTGAATCCCCGTATTGACTTCGAAATAATCGATGATTTTGATTATGAAGCCAACGGGCATGTCTGCATCTTCAAAATACCAGCTACAACAAACCGCCCTGTAAGTTTCCTGCATGAGTCTTATATCAGAGTGGGTACCATTACCCGAAAGTTGAAAGACTTTCCGGCTAAAGAAGCCAAGATATGGAAAGGTGGTCAGAAGCCATTGGAAAAGATAGTCTTGAAAAAGGGCTTGTCAGGACAGGATGTGTTTTCTTTTCTCAGTGCAGAAGTGTACTTTGACATGATGAACTTGCCACTTCCACAAGATATCAATGGTATCTTAGACCGATTCCTGTCAGAGAACCTGATTACCAAAGATGAAATAGGATATGGAATTACCAAACTGGGCGCTATCCTGTTTGCCAAACGTCTTTCCGACTTCGATGGATTGAAAAGGAAAATGGTTAGAGTCATTGTCTATAAAGGCAAAGGTAAAGTAGAGACTATCCGTGAACAATCTTTTGACAAAGGTTATGCCATCTGTTTTGAAGAAATGGTTGCGTGGATAAATAGCCAACTTCCTGCCAATGAAGAAATTGGAATGGCATTAAGAAAAGATGCTCGAATGTATCCAGAAATTGCTATACGTGAGTTAGCGGCAAACATGATTATACATCAAGATTTTTCTGAGCAAGGATTCCCTATGATTGAAATCTATTCCGACCGCATTACACTCTCTAATCCGGGACAACCTCTGATAAGCATAGAGCGTTTCATTGACGAATATCAGTCCAGAAACGATTCTCTTGCCGATATTATGCGTAGAATGGGTATCTGCGAAGAGAAAGGAAGTGGTATGGATAAGACAATCTTCTATATAGAGTTATACCAACTTCCTCCTGTACGTCTTCAGCTTCAAGAAACAAGAACGGAAGCAACTGTATTCTCTTATCGAAAATTTGCTGATCTTGATAAAACCGAAAGGGTAATGGCATGCTACCAACATGCTTGTCTAAGGTATGTTTCCAATGAGAAGATGAATAACCAATCCCTTAGAGGACGATTAGGAATTGAAGACAAAAACTATCCTATGGCATCAAGGATCATTAAGGATACCTTGGAGGCTAAACTCATCAAAGAGGAACATTCCGAGGGTAACAGTAGGCATAATTATATTCCCTATTGGGCTTAAATATAGCTGCCATATAACTGACATGTAACTGGCATGTAACTGAGCTATACAAAAATAGCTCAGCTATTATCATAAAAGTCCCTGTTTATGGGGATTTGAACATATCATCGCCATGTAACTGGCATGTAACTGAATAAGATTTATGGACTATACAAGTATTCATATATATGGTCATCTTCTCTCTGATGACATCTTACATCATATAGAGCGTGAGAACACGCTCAACGGCAACCGTGACCAGGATTTCGGAATGGATATTTCCGTATCTTCGGCCATAGACTACGTATGGAGCAGCCTGCGCAACGATTGGAACTTCTACAAGGAACGTGCCAACAACGAGCGATTGGTCAACAAGGATCCATACGGCACCCGTCGTGCTCGCGATTTGATGGAGCGACTGTTCCAAAGCTTAGGCTATTCGCTCGACCGCCAGGCTACCAATATAGAAGTGGCTGGCACCAACTACGACATCAGCTATACCTGCCACGACTTAGGTAAAATGCCATTCATTATCATAGGTGAAGGTATCAGTGCCGACGGAAGCATTGATACCCTGGACAAGTGTTCACTCGACTATCGTGCCAAAGGCGGCATGCGCAAGAAGTCGGCTCATGCCACTATGCTCGAATATCTCAACGCCACAGAGAATGTATATGGCATCATCAGCAACGGACAAATCCTGCGAATCATCCGCAACTCCGGACAACTGGTGAAGCTCACCTATATAGAGTTTGACCTCCGCCGTATGCTGGAGGAAGACAAATACACCGAGTTCTGCCTGATGTTCCGTCTGCTTCACGCTTCCCGTTTCCGCACAAGCGGTGACGAGCCATGCGTGATGGAACGCTGGTTCAACATGAGCATCGAGTCGGGCAACCGCATTCGCAATGGCTTGTCTCGTGCCGTGCAAACCACAATGGAAACCATCGGAAATGCCGTATTGACATCAGAAGGTGAAGGTAATGCCGCATTGCGCGAAGCCTTCACCAATGGAACGATGGATGCAACCCAACTCAACAAGGAACTCATCCACTTCATCTACCGCCTCCTCTTTCTGTTCATCATCGAGGATAGAGGATTGGTATATCAGATTCCCGACTCACCTGATGATCCTGATTACAAGCAATTATGCCAGTGGCAGGACATCTACAAGAAGTTCTATGCTGCAAGCCGACTGCGCCGTCTCTCGGAATTGGCGTACCTGAAACAACGCCAGTATGCCGACCTATGGCAGGGATTGATGGATACTTTCCATCTCTTCGAGCCAGATACTTTTGGCGAGAAACTGGGCATCAAGCCATTGGGTGGTGTGCTCTTTGGCACAGAAACCCTGCATTGGCTGAAGCAATGCCAGGTAAGCAACAAGGATTTGCTCGCTGCATTCTCTGCTCTCAACGAGTTTGAAGACGAGCGTCAGCAGAAAGTAAAGATCAACTATTCCTCTCTCGACGTAGAAGAATTTGGTTCTGTATATGAAGGCATTCTCGAAATGCGCCCATTCGTACAGCCGGGTGTTGCCGCTTCCGACTGGCAGTTTGGCTTCGTTGGCGGTTTAGACCGTCAAAGCACTTCTTCTTATTATACACGTCCAGACTTGGTACAGAATCTTATCAAGACTACACTCGAACCAGTTATCAAGGAAAAGATTGCTGCACAGACTACAACAGAAGAAAAGGTAAAGGCATTGCTCAACATGAAGGTTTGTGACGCAGCAAGTGGTTCCGGACATATTGTATTGGCGATGGCTCGCACCATTGCCTGGTATATCTGTACCCTCCGCACAGGTGAGGACAACCCGGCTTCGCTGGATTATCGTCAGGCGCTTCGTGAGGTTATATCCCGCTGCGTCTATGCCGTAGATTACAATCCAGATGCCGTAGAACTTTGCAAAGTAGTATTGTGGATTGAAGGTTATTGCGCAGGCAAGCCACTTTCATTCCTCGATCATCATATCCGTTGCGGTAATTCCGTATTGGGTGTTTCCGACTTGCAGATGCTGATAGATGGTGTGCCAGACAAGGCTTTGACCGCAGAGGACAAAGATACATTGAGGACTTTGAAGAAGATGAATCAGGAAGCCGTAAAAGCAGTAAACGGAACTTTAGATAATGAGCCTACATTAGGTTTGGAGGATTCCTTTGGTGTTGAGAACATGTCCGCAGCCCAGATTGGTTTAGCAGATAAGATTCGCTTTATCAACCACTTACCGGAAGATACTTTAGAGGAAGAAATCATCAAGCAGGAACGTTGGAAGGAGCTGATGGAGTCTGCACGAGTAGATTGTCTGCGCCGTGCATGCGACATCTATACCAGTGCATTTTACCATACTGTTCAAAAAGACGAACTTTATAAAGATAATGGACGCAGCAATAAAGAACTGATTCTGGAAGCTGAGGTTCCATATACCAAGACTGTGATGCGTGCACTTCAGGAAATTAGTGCAATGGAATGCCTTGAAAAAGGCAAGCCACTGCCTACTTACTATCGTCAGCTCTCTGCCGACTTCAAAACAGAAGTAAAGCGTATGGCTGATGAGCAGCGTTTCTTCCATTGGTGCGTAGAGTTTCCTGAGGTATTTGCAGCTAATAGGGGATTTGACGTCATGTGCGGTAATCCGCCATGGGATAAGATTAAGGTAGAAGACAAGAAATGGTTTGAAAGTCACAATCGTGCCGACATTGTAAATGCTGGCACAGCAAGTCAACGCAAAGAAGCGATAGAAGCCTTACAGACTTCAGACCCAACATTATATAAGGAATATGCCAAGGCTCTTGCAGATGCAGAAGCCCTTAGCCGCTTCGCCCGTTTAGCAGGCAGATTTGATTTGACTGCTACTGGAGACATTGACCTATACCCTATGTTTGCTGAGTTATGCCTTTCATTCTCTAAAGAGGCATGGGGACTTGTCTTGCCTACAGGTATAGCGATGAATGACAGCAACAAGGCTTTCTTCTCAAAGCTTATTGATGAAAACAGACTGATTTCATTATATGATTTTGAGAATAGAGAGAAAATATTTGATATCGATAGTACAAATCATTTCTGTTTATTGACTATAGGTAAGGAACAAGACACGCCTCGTACAGTAAAAGGTGGATTCTTCCTAACTCGTCTTGACCATTTGCTTGACCCTCGTCGCATATATACTTTGCAGACGAGCGACTTTGCACGTCTTAACCCCAACACCAAGACTTGTCCCGTATTCCGCACAAGCCGTGACGCAAAGCTTACGGCTAAGATTTATCGCAACTCCACCATCTTGTATAATGAGACAACGGGCGACAATCCGTGGAATGTTAAGTTCTCAAGAATGCTTGACATGTCTAACGACTCTTACCTCTTCCGCACCTACGCCCAACTGACCGCACAAGGCGCAACGCTCAATGGCAACACGTTCACCACTGTTGACGGCGAGACTTACGTGCCGCTTTACGAGGGTAAGATGATCTGGCACTACAACCATCACTATGGCACTTGGCCAACAGAAGGCGAACGCCCTAACTCCATCAATATGCCGTCAGAAGACGAACTTGCAAATCCCGACAGTTACATAATGCCGTGGTATTGGGTGCCGTTGGCGGCAGTGAAAGAAAGATTGGTAAAGTATGACAAGGATGGGAATGTTGTGTGGGAGTGGAAGCATAATTGGATGCTTTGTTTCAGAGATATTTCGAAATCGACAAATGAAAGAACCATAATAGCAACAATTGTCCCCAAACAGGGATTTAACAATAAAACACCTATTATATTTGAAGAATCAGGAATTTTGGATGGAACGATTATGTGTGGAATATTGTCATCAATAGTTTTTGATTATGTCACACGTCAAAAAGTTGGTGGTAAATCTATGAATTTTTTCTACGTCAAGCAATTCCCCGTCCTCACCCCCGAGCAAATCCCCTCTGCCATGCAATGGCAGATCGTGAAGCGAGTAGCCGAGCTATGCTATTTCAATCACGATATGGATGGTTGGGCATCAGAATTATGGGATGAAATGAACGAAGAGCAGCGAGCAGAGCTGCCACAGTTGGGAGCACAGCAGCCTTGGATTTACAATCCAGAGCGCAGAGCCATCCTCCAAGCCGAGCTTGATGCCATCTTTGCCCATCTCTATGGTCTCAACACTGAAGACCTCCGTTATATCCTAGACCCAGAAGATGTCTGTGGTAAAGGCTGCATCAACGAGACCTTCCGTGTGCTGAAAGACAACGAGATACGTCAGTACGGAGAATACCGCACCAAACGCCTCGTTCTCGAAGCTTGGAATAAATTTGGATACAATAATTAAAAAATACAAGAAAGGATTTATATGATATTATATCATTATACAACGATGGATACATTCATCTCCATGATGGAACATTCTTTGTTTCATCAAAATGACAATTTAGAGCCTACCCACTTAATTATGTGGGCAGGTCATTCTTCATATCAAAATGATCCAACAGAATGTAAATTGTATTTTGAGGGGCTTAGAAAAGCTGTCGAAAACTACAGTCTGCACAACCAATGTAACTTAATGAAAGAATACGATAAATTAATAAATGAACCCGAAAAAGGTTTGAGTTTGTATTTTATCTCCTTTTCGGAACAAGAAGATGATTTAACCATGTGGCGCGGCTATGGTCAAAATGGAGATGGCATAAGTTTAGGCTTCGACTTTGACAAATTGCCGGGTGCTCCTCTCATGCGTTTAAGAGATAGAAATAATCCTGAAAATAACAATTATCAACTAGATACTCGTCTTATATACAACAAGGACTATCCCATAAAATGTGTATATACAGAACCAAATGACATAAAAATAGAAGAGGATACATGTCGTAGGACAATACAAAATCTTCAAGATAAAGATAAAGACAAAGAATGGAGAGATGTTATTCAGCACTTAATAGACTGCCAAGAAGCTCCCAAATATAAACACTTCAAATATGAAGCTGAAAAAGAACACCGCATAGTAAAGATCGGAGAAATGCCCAAATTTCGCAAAGGAAAAGACGGTTTTCCAACACCATACATTGAAGTAGGAATACCAATAAGTTGCCTACAACAAATTATCATAGGTCCTTGCCAAGCTTCCGACAACAATGTAAAAAGAGTCAAAGCTCTCTTGTGTTCTAAGTTATTGGATATTCCTATTAAAAAGTCAATTATTCCGTACAGAAACAAAATATAATAAAAAATGAATACAGAGCAACAAAAGATAGAATACAAGAGTCTGCAAAAGATTCGAACTGGAGAGAAAGGATTCAAGGAACTCTCCACCACTTGTGTAGCTTTAGCCAATGCACAAGGAGGACAAATTATGATTGGTGTGGAGGACAAGACAAAGAAGCCAGCTCCCAATCAGGTTATACCACAAGAAGAGGCAAATAGTGCCGTTACAAGATTGCGTGGACTCTGTTTCAACGTAGGTCTTGCAGTAGGCGACGTATGCGCTGATGAAACTGGCAGCCAATACTTTGCCATCACTGTTTTCCCTTCACTTCATTCCTATGCAACCACTTCTGATGGCAAGATGTATATTCGTGTCGCAGACAAATGCGAGCCAGTACGTAGTGAAGATATCCAGCGTGTAGGAGAAGAGAAAGGAGCTTTTCAATGGGAACTTGTACCAACACTGTTTGAGTTGGAAGATGAGAATAAGGCGAATCTCTCAAAATTCGCTAATGATATACGCCAATCTGATAGAGTGAAGCAGCATATCAAGCAGCTCGACGATATGGAAATTGGCGAACAATACCACCTTCTTGATGGCAACAAGATGACCAATCTTGGTGTCTTATGGATTGGTACAGCCAAACAGCGTAGCCGCATTTGCT
>OQVT01003284.1_pt1 | contig 10411 bp, 16 predicted proteins | sample 1691561 | NCBI WGS metagenome assembly OQVT01 (sample SAMN03418260, study PRJEB22391) | human gut metagenome | biome: human-gut; feature: organic feature; material: feces | host: Homo sapiens | place: Tanzania | collected 2013-01
GCGATTGAAGAGGCTCAGGCAACCGTACAGTTTAACATCGGGCAGTAAAAAGTATAAAAAAGAATCTCCCTAATCACTTACTATACTTTTGAAGCAATAGACTGCTTGCTATGCAGGCAAAGAATAAAGCTGCCGCAGAAAGTATCTTTTGTGGCAGCTTTATTTATCAAAGACAGGAGTATCTAATATGAGAGCAAAGAAAAAAGTCAGTTTATATAAAAAACAAAGTATTACGGGATGGGCTTTCCTGCTGCCTGCAACACTGTTGATATTTGCAATGAATTTCTATCCGATGCTTCAGGCGTTTATCTTGTCCTTTAAGACAGGTATCGGAAACAATATAACGTGGGGCGGTTTCGGCAACTACCTAAGACTGCTTAAAGACGGCGTATTTCATACGGCGATCACAAATAACTTTTTTTATCTGATCATTCAGGTCCCGGTCATGTTGATTCTTGCGATATTCTTAGCATGCTTATTGAACCGAAAGGATTTGCGTGGAAAAGGCATATACCGAACGATGATCTTTCTTCCGTGCTGTACGGCTCTGGTATCATATTCCATTATTTTCAAGACTTTGTTTGCCTATGATGGTTATATCAACACGGTTTTGTTAAAACTTGGTCTGATTGCTGAGCGCATCAATTGGCTTGGCGATGTTCATACCGCAAAAGTAATTATTATTATCGCACTGATCTGGCGTTGGACAGGATACAATATGGTTTTCTATCTTGCCGGGTTACAGAACATTGATGAATCTTTGTATGAGGCAGCCAGAATTGACGGCGCAGGTCCGTTTGCGATCTTCCGCAAGATTACGATTCCGTTGCTTCGACCAACGATTCTGCTTACAACGATCATGTCGATCAACGGAACATTGCAGCTGTTTGATGAGTCCGTAAACTTAACAGGTGGCGGTCCTGCCAACTCAACACTGACAATGTCACATTATATTTATAAAGCAAGCTTTGAATACAATCCACAATTTGGATACGCGGCAGCAATGTCGTACGTCATCTTTATTATGGTTGCGATATTATCCTTTGTTCAGATGAAAGTAGGTGACAAGCGATGAAAAGAAAACTGAAAAAAGCGGGCACACATATTATTTTGATCATTGCATCGGTTGTATCCGTATTCCCATTGTATTGGATGATCGCGGCGGCGACCAATAACAGTACCGATGTTTTAGGCGGAAAACTTTCGCTTGGACTGAATTTCGTCAACAACCTGACAAAACTGACATCTATGCAAAATGTAGGAAGAGCATTTGGCAACTCCTTATTGTTTTCGACGATTTTAAGTTTGTTATCGTTGCTTGTCTGCTCCATCGCGGGATATGGATTTGAAATCTATCATGACAAGGCAAAGGACCGTCTCATGAATATACTGCTTCTGGCGATGATGGTGCCTTTTGCGGCAACCATGATTCCGTTGTTTAAATTGTTTTCGGGAATGAAACTGACAAGTACGTGGATTGCTTATGTGCTTCCAACGATTTCCACACCGTTTCTGATCATGCTTTTTCGCCAGAGTGCAAGATCCTTCCCGATGGAGATTATCGAAGCGGCAAGAATTGATGGTTTAAGCGAGTTTAAGATTTTTCTTACCATGTTCATGCCGACCATGAAGTCGACCTATGCGGCAGCACTTACGGTAACATTCATGAATGCGTGGAACAATTACTTATGGCCGAAGGTTATCATGACATCCGAGACGGCGCAGACAATGCCGATGCTGGTCGCAAACCTTTCGGTCGGCTACAGCATTGACTACGGAGTACTAATGCTTGGCGTACTGATCTGCTCATTGCCGACCGGAATCTTATTCCTTGTTTTGCAGAAGAGTTTTGCAAACGGAATTGTCGGTGCGGTCAAAGGCTAAATATATTGACAATCTATTGACTCCCAAAGGGATTCACTGCATAATTTAATGTAGAGAAAACTTTTGGGGGTCATTTTTATGATTTATAATAATATATTGGAAGCTATGGGGCACACTCCTATGGTAAAGCTGCAGCGCATGGTGGATGAGGATTGTGCGGATATTTATGTGAAATTTGAGGGGATCAATGTCGGCGGCTCGATCAAGACGCGTACGGCGTATGAGATGATCCTTGCGGCGGAGAAGGAAGGCCTGATCAAAGAAGATACGATCATTGTGGAACCGACGAGCGGTAATCAGGGAATTGGTCTGGCACTGGTCGGAGCGGTTCGCGGCTATCATACGGTGATCATCATGCCGGATTCCGTGAGTGAGGAGCGCAGAAAACTTGTGCGCCACTACGGAGCGGACGTGAAGCTGATCCACGATGCCGGAGATATCGGTGCGTGTATCGATGAGTGTCTGCAGACGGCGCTGCGCATGCAGGAGAAAGATCCGCGTGTCTTTGTGCCGCAGCAGTTTGCCAATATCAATAATGTAAAGGCACATAAGAATCATACGGCATTAGAAATCATGGAGCAGGTTGCGGGACAAATCGATGGATTCTGTTCCGGAATCGGAACCGGCGGAACGATCACCGGAATCGGAGAATCCCTTAGGGCACAGTATCCGGGCATCGAAATCTGGGCGGTGGAGCCGGAAAATGCGGCGATCCTTGCAGGCGGAACAATCGGTACGCATTTGCAGATGGGCATCGGAGACGGCATCATTCCGGATATTTTAAACCAGAATATCTATGACAATATTTATGTGATCTCAGACTCGGAAGCATTGGATACAGCAAAACGTTTGGCGCGTGAGGAAGGGTTAATGTGCGGTATCTCAAGCGGAACAAATGTGGCGGCTGCACTTAAGCTTGCAAAGAAGCTTGGACCGGGAAAGACGGTGGTGACAGTGCTGCCGGATACGGCGGAGAGATATTTCTCCACACCGCTTTTTGAAGAATAATTTAGGCGTTTGCGAATAATTAGCAGTAAGGAAAAATGGTGATATGGAAATCGAGATTGCCGGAAAGAAAATCAATACGGTCTACGCGATGGGAGATAACCATGTGAAGGTTGATCTGCAGATGCGGACGAACATTCCGGGCTGCTTTGCATGCGGTGATATTGCGGGGAAACCGTACCAGTATATTAAGGCGGCGGGGCAGGGAAATGTTGCAGCGTTGTCTGCGGTGGAGTATCTGTCGAAACGCAGGAAAATGTAGACTGCGAATTTGAAATCTATAGTAAAGAATAAAAATGCGGGCATTGCTACATGATTTTGGAGTGATGCCTGTTTTTTGTTTTACAAATCGCTGCTTTGTGTTATGATAAATAGGATTGATTTTTCTTTTTAAGGAGAATGCACATTATGAAAAACATTATTGAAAATGAAATTAACGGAATTCTAGGCGATATATTGGAGGATTACAAGCAGGAGCGCGCGATCGACAAGCGCGATATCTACAATCAGCCGGATAAGGCAGAGATTATGGATATCCTGCACAATCTGATGTCCATCGTGTATCCGGGATTTTTCCGTGATAAGAGTTATAAAATTTACAATCTGGAACATACGGTTTCTACTTTGATCGAGGATGTGATCTTCCATCTGAATAAGCAGATCATTGTTGTATTAAAATATACCAGGGCATACAACGAGGATGAGGAGGATAAGATTGAGGAGTTCGCGCAGAAGGCATCTGTGGAATTCTTAAAACGAATCCCGAAGATCCGTGAGTATCTGGACACGGATCTGCAGGCGTTTTATGACGGCGATCCGGCAGCGAGAAGCAAGGATGAGATCATTTTCTCGTATCCGGGACTTTATGCGATCACGACGTATCGTCTGGCGCATGAACTGTTCCTGCTTAATGTGCCGCTGATCCCGCGTATGATGACGGAAGAAGCACATTCCAAGACCGGTATCGATATCCATCCGGGAGCCACGATCGGCAAGTATTTCTTCATCGATCACGGAACCGGTATCGTAGTCGGTGAGACAACGATCATCGGCGAGCATGTCAAGCTGTATCAGGGTGTGACGCTCGGTGCGCTCTCGACCAAGGGCGGTCAGAAGCTGCGCGATGTGCGCAGACATCCGACCATCAAGGATAATGTGACGATCTACTCCGGTGCATCAATCCTCGGCGGCGAGACCGTCATTGAGGAAGGCGTTGTTGTCGGCGGTAACGCATTCATTACCAAGTCCGTCAGCAAGGGCACCAAAGTCAGTGTCAAGAATCAGGAGCTCATTTTCCACAGTGATGATGAGAAGCTTCATCATGGTGAGAACGATGAGTCGTGGTATTATATTATTTAGCGTATCAGGGAAAGAAAAGCAGCTTCAGCATGCATGCCGAAACTGCTTTTTTTTACTGTACGAGGTCAATTACAAGCTCGACCGGGCAGTGATCCGAACCGAAGATATCGGTGTGGATGGCTGCCTTTTCCAGTTTGTCATCCAGACGTCTGGACGTGATAAAATAGTCGATACGCCATCCGGCATTCTTCTCGCGCGCCTTAAATCGGTACGACCACCAGGAATAGATCCCTTCCGCATCCGGATAGAAAAAGCGGAATGTATCGGTAAATCCGGCACCCAGCAAGGCGGTCATTTTCGCGCGTTCCTCATCCGAGAAACCGGCATTTTTGTGGTTGGTCTTCGGATTTTTGAGATCGATCTCCTCATGTGCAACATTGAGGTCGCCGCAGAGGATCACCGGTTTGACCGCATCAAGCTTTTTCAAATAGGCAAGGAAATCATCCTCCCAGGTCATACGATAAGGCAGACGCGCCAGTTCATTTTGTGAATTTGGGGTGTAGCACGTTACGAGATAAAAATTGTCGTATTCGAGCGTGATCACGCGGCCTTCCTTGTCGTGCTCCTCGATACCGATGCCATATGCCACGGAAAGGGGCTCTTCTTTTGCAAAGATTGCGGTGCCGGAATAGCCTTTCTTTTCCGCATAATTCCAATACTGATGGTAGCCCGGCAGATCAAGATCAATCTGTCCTTCCTGTAATTTTGATTCCTGAATGCAGAAGAAATCTGCGTCGATGGTATGGAAAAAATCAAGAAAGCCTTTCTGGACGCATGCGCGCAGTCCGTTGACATTCCATGAGATAAATTTCATTTTGAGTCCTCCTTATTGTTTGCGTTTATTATACAGGATTGGGATTTTTCATACAATCATATTCTGCGGATTGAGGAATTTTGATTGGTAAGGTATAATTTGATTTTAGAGACAGACTAAGCAGGAGGATGTACCGGTGGAATTTGTACAAAAGACATTTGACGAACTGACGAACAGAGAATTATACGAGATACTGCGGGCACGGGAAGCGGTATTTGTGGTGGAGCAGAATTCTGCATCAGGCGGTAGAGTGGATTCGGGAAAACTGTGATGCGACCGGCATCTATCTTGAGGCGCAGCAGTATGCGATCGGCTTTTATGCGAAGGAAGGATTTCAGGTGACATCTGATCCGTTTTTGGAGGACGGAATCCCGCATGTGCAGATGAGGCTGCGGTTAAAAGGTTAATTTTAAAATCGACACTTTTTGAAATGTGTGTTGTTCCTTGAAAGAGCACGCCTTTTTATAATGAGGGTATCAAATCAAGGAGGCAATCAACGATGAACACAGATAAAATTTACGCAGAGCAACTTGCAAACGAATATGCACCGAAGGACACTTCCAAAGTGGTGGCACTCCGCAAACTGGACGCAAAGGCGAAGCTTCCGGCAACGGTGTTTACTTACAGTTTCGGTATTGTGGCAGCACTTGTAACCGGTGTAGGCATGTGCCTGTCCATGAATGTGATCGGCAGCGGTACGACCGGATTGTTCGTATTCGGTGTGATCCTCGGTATCATTGGACTGGTCGGAATGGGAGTTAATTATCCGATCTACAGGAAGCTGCTGGCGAATGGAAAGCAGAAATACGCATACGAGATTATCGAGCTTGCAAAAGAAATCAGCGAGAAATAAAAAGGAGACGCCTCATGAATAAATCGGAAAGCAAATATTTTAATACTGCAAGGAAGATGGATGAGGCGTTTCTTGAACTGTTGGAGCACAAAGATTTTGCCTACATTACCGTGAAGGAAATCTGCGGGAAGGCGGAGGTCAACCGCTCCACATTCTATCTGCACTATGAGACGATCGAGGATCTTTTGGAGGAGAGTATTCAGTTGGTGTTTGATCGCTTCTTAGCGCACATGAAGATGGATCAGGAGGGCATTATACAAAGCATTTATGATTGCCCGATCGAGCAGTTGAATCTGGTTACGCCGGAATATCTGACTCCGTATCTAAGCTATATCAGGGAGAATAAACGCCTTTTTCGGACTGCGGTGGAAAAAGCGACCGTGCTTCGCATGGATGAGGCGTACCGCAGAATGTTTGCACATGTGTTTACGCCGATTCTGGAGCGTTTCCATGTGCCGGAAGCGGAGCGCGGTTACATGATGGCGTTTTACATCAATGGTCTGATGGCGGTAATCACGGAATGGCTCAAGGCAGATTGTGCGGATTCGATCGAGGATCTGATCGACGTGATCATTCGTTTGGTAAGGAGCAACAAAAAATGAAAGCAGGAATTTATTTAGGAAAAGAAGCCATTGAGATCCGCAATCTTCCGATGTCGGAAGTCGGGGAACATGATGTGCTGGTACAAAACATATATTCAAGTGTGTGCGGAACCGATGTGGCAGTCTATATGCACGGACCGGGCACCGGGCATAAAGTAACGGTCGGTGGTGAGTTTGGACATGAGACTGTTTCACACGTGGTAAAAGTAGGAGAAAAAGTGACGGATTTTACAGTTGGTGAGCGTGTATATCCGTATCCGCTTTACGCGAAAGGGGATACGCGGCGAGCCGGAACAATTGGCGGATTTTCGGAATACATTTTAGTGCCGAATGCGAAAAGAAATCATTCGCTGTATGCGGTGGATGAACGGATTTCGGATCGGCTGGCAAGTCTGATCGAACCGTTTACGGTCGGATGCCGCGCCGCGAGAAGAGGCATGGTTCCGTGCGGTGTCGCGCCGGACGGCGTGCAGAGGTATGTAAGGGGACAGTCGGCGGTTGTATTCGGATGCGGAACGATCGGGATCGCGGCAGCCGTTGCATTCCAACATTTCGGAATGGATCGGGTTATGATCTGTGACTATTCGGATTATCGATTAAACCTTGCAAAAAATCTTGGTTTTATGACCTGTAATCCTGCGAAGGAAGATTTCGCTGTCTGTGCAAGGGGCTATTTTGGTGATGCACCTTCACTCTCCGGTCCGACGGCGGATATCGACTGTTGGCTGGATGCGGCAGGTTCGGAGAGTATATTGGATGATTTCCTTCGCCTTGGCAAGATTGAAAGCCGCTTCGTATCGGTTGCGGTCAACAATCAGCCACGCACGATCGATCTGCTTCATATGACATATGCGCAACAGAGCATAATCGGTTCGGGTGGTTATATGCCGGAAGATGTGCGAGATGTGCAGGAGATCATGAGCTGCGGAGATTGGAATTTGGAGAGCATTATTACACATGAATTTCCGTTGGAAGAACTGGAGCAGGCAATTCGCATGGCTGCGGATGTCGGGCATGCGGGAAATGTTGTTATAAAAATGAAGAATTGAAATCAGGAAGGCAAATGTTGAAGCATCAGAAGCAATACTGGTATAAGACTTATTTTAGTTATTTTGTGATATAATCATGTAATCGATAAATCGGAATTGGTCGAGAGATTTCCTGAACTTTCCTTTAGTCATTTCGATGTTCCTGTCCCCATAAACAAAAGGCATCCAATACGGGTTCTAATGTTTTTCCGCGGTCAGATAAACTATATTCTACTCGTGGGGGAATTTCACCATAATCTTTTCGAATAATTAAACCATCTGCTTCCAGTTCTTTTAATGCTTTAGATAAAGAACGAAAAGTAGCGGTTTCCATTTTGCGTTGAAGTTCATTATATCTTGTAGGACCGTCAAGTTGTAGACAGTATAGAATCGGAAGCTTATATTTTCCCTCAGTAATTGACTTTGTGTAATAAAATCCAGTGTTTTTAATACCGTTTAACGCAAAACGTCTTTGCTCGTCTTTAAATTTATCAGACATTCATATCCTCCATTCACTATACTTAAATATAGTACCTGCTGTTGAATATCGTACTTGTTGTAATCACATACACATGATACAATGTACTCGAAAGAATTTCAAGGGAAATAGGAAGTGCAATGGTAATGAAGGTTCTTGTTATAACCGAAAGTCCTCACAGAAAAGGTACTTCTGCACTTATGGCTGAAAAAATAGATCATTATCGAAGAAAGGTTGAAAAGATATGAAGTGTAAAGTAAAAGTAACTGTGCTGGATAAAAAACTGTACCCAGAATTACAAAAGCAGTATTGTGTTGATCCTGCTTCTGGAGCTTGTCCTTGTTATAATGTGGGTGACGAGTTTGTCTTTTATCGTGATGATGAACGGGATGACTTTTGGCATATGGGACTAAATACGCTGGTCAAGACCGATGGTGATGCAGATGCTGTTGCTGGGGGACCGAAAATGCCGTTTTGCTCTGAAGCATGGGATGCGATTTCACGATACATTTATACGGGGTTGCAGGGTGGTTCTATCATGAAAGGCTGGATGGCAAAGGAAAACGAGATGATTGCCTGCTGCTCGGATGGTACAAGACCTGTGATTTTCAAAATAGAGCGTATTGATTACGAGGAGGTTTAAGTCATGAACGATATTATTCGGGCAATGGAGGAACGCCGAAGCGTTCGCAGTTTCAAATCAGATATGCCTCCCAAAGAAGATATAGCGCAGATTATTGAAGCTGGTCTGTATGCCGCGAACGGGATGGGTAAGCAGGCTACAATTACAGTTGCCATAACAAACAAAGAACTGCGTGACAGATTGTCCGCCGAAAACTGCAAGATTGGAGGGTGGAAGGAAGGATTTGATCCATTCTATGGCGCTCCGGTCATTTTGGTAGTGTTGGCAGAAAAGAGCTGGGCAAACCGTGTATATGACGGCAGCCTTGTTATGGGAAATATGATGCTTGCGGCCCATTCTCTGGGGCTCGGAAGCATCTGGATTCATAGAGCAAAAGAGGAGTTTGATATGCCGGAATATCAGCAGCTTCTCAAGACGCTTGGTGTTGAAGGCGAATGGGAAGGCATCGGTCATTGCGCTATAGGCTATATTGAAGGTGATGTGCCGAAAGCCGCAAAGCGTAAAGATAAAAGGGTGTTTTGGGTGGAGTAAGACAAATTCCAAGAAGGAGAGCCAGCAGCTTGCCTCTAAGCTTACCCTGGAACGATTGCGCAAGGAACCGCAGTATATCGATTCTGTATTTACAGCCAAGGCAAACCGTACGAAGATGGAAGAAGAACCTGTGCAGGCTGTGCCTACCACCGAGGTGAAGAATGATTTCATCATCTCGCAAGACACCGAAAAACAGGAGTCTGAAGAAAAACACGTCAATGTTTTCAAGGAAGAAGTCTATACAGAGAATTCTTCGGCTGAAGATGTTGTTGCTTCTACTGTTACTGAAGAAATAACCACTACAGCCACTCAGGAAAGCGAAGACGAGTTTGACTTGAGTGATATCTCTGCAGAGCCAAAGGAAATGAGCCGCGAAGACATCATCGCAGCCGCCGAGGCAGCTGCCTTTGCAGAAGATAAGGAATAATCTATGATGATAGAACTGGATTAAGATAAGGGAAAGACTCTCTTGAGACTGACGGATATGGTAGTCTCAAGGGAGTTTTTTGTTTGATATTTTACATTCTTATCCCCTATCTTGCCTTTTATCTTTGGTATTGGCTTTAGTTTTCAATTTCTGTGCGCTTCGTTTCGGATGGGATGATACTTTCTATATCATGACTGGACGAATGATTATATTCATTTATCTTGGTGCCATTATTACATTATGTGGCTTGCGCGTATTGATTAAGCTGATTTTTGAAAACGCTTTAATTAGTGGTACTGCGGTTAATGCCTTGGTTTACGGCACTCGTGACGGAGCTATTGCTTTGACTAACAATGCACGTGACAAGAAACCTGTGCAGTTTGTTGTTAAGGGTTATATCGGTGATGAGCGCGAGCATTACACTGAGCGACTGATGGGTAAGCAGATTTATTCTGTACACGAAGATATGATTTCTGTATTGGAAAAGAAATGTATTAAGGCAGTTTTGGTTAGTCCGCTTAAGCAAGAGCAGTTTACTAAGAACCGTGAGTTTCAAGATTTACTGATAGATCGTGGTATTAAGATTTATATCGCTCAGAACTCTGAAGAGTGGATTAAGCATAAAGACCCTAAGGAAGAGGTTCGTCTGCGTGAGGTGAAGATTGAAGACTTGCTTCCGCGTGAAGAGATTCAGGTGGATATGGATAGCGTAGGTGCTTTGCTTAGCGGCAAGAAGGTGCTTCAACTCAGTTTGCGGCAATTCCCATGAACTTTATGAATAAAAGCG
>OQVT01003285.1_pt1 | contig 10409 bp, 8 predicted proteins | sample 1691561 | NCBI WGS metagenome assembly OQVT01 (sample SAMN03418260, study PRJEB22391) | human gut metagenome | biome: human-gut; feature: organic feature; material: feces | host: Homo sapiens | place: Tanzania | collected 2013-01
CAAAACATCGGGGTTATATTCTATGGCGGGGCGGGCAACTTCTATCACTTTGTCGGGGTCTTCATCCTGCAGTGCGTAGCCTATAAGTTGTAGGCGTGCAGGAGTATTCTCCGGGTCGAGTTTAATAACTTGTTTCAATGCTAATGTTGCGTCGGCCTTCATATTCTTGCTTACGCAATACTGGGCGCACAGCATCGATAAGTCGGCATTCTGCTGCGGACGTTTCAATATTCTCTTGAAAAGCGATACTATTTGGGTACTGTCTTTAGTAGTCTGCTCCGTCTGTATGATGGCTTGCCGCATTATTTCCATCTTGGTATCACTCTGCACATCGTCGTTCAGTAATATAGTGTCGAGCTGTGCCTGATACAAACTGTCTTGCCCTGTCTTTTGGTAGTAATTGGCCAATGACATTATAGCAGGAGCATATCCTGGTACTTCTTTCAGAATGCGGCGATAAGTGTTGTAAGCTTCGTCGGGCTTGTTATTATTCAGATACACATCGCCAAGGATGGTTTGGTAACGCATGTCGTACGGATATTCCTTCGCCAGACTTTCTATCTCGGCGAACGCTTCGTCATTCTTTCCTTGCAGCAGATACATGCGGAACTTCTCCATGCTTATCTGCTCCGACTTTCCGTCGAGCTCTTCTATGCGGTTTAGCGTAGTAACTACGTTCTGATAACTTTTGGTAGAGTTATATAAATCAGTCAGCGACAAAAGCGGTTCCAATCTGTCGGGGAATTGTTCAGCCATATCTTCGTATACAGAAATGGCTTTAGGGAAATCGCGCTTGTTCTCGTAATATTGAGCCAATGTCTGCTTATACCAGAAGTTGCTTTCGTTAGAATGAACCGCCTTCTTCAAAGCTTGTTCTCCCTTTTCTTCTTGTCCTAAGTAAAGATAGAACTTCGCCAATTCATATAATGTGGCACCCGATTCGGGATTTATTTCTATGCAATGCTGCAATAGCTCGTAGGCAGCGTCTAAGTCGCCTTTCTGCTTCATGCACATGGCTTCTAAAAAGAAGTAATCGAATTTGCGGCTTTCTTCGGGCGACAATACAGTCTCTTGAACCGAAACCTTATGGCGTGTCGTCTTTTGTTTGTTCGATGTTCCACAGCCAGCTGCTGTAAACAGGAGGCAAACCAATATGATGATTGATGTTATCTTGTTCATTTCTTGTAGTTTATCGTGAAGCGGTTTATAAAGTGCCGGTATGTCCGAATCCGCCATCTCCTCGTTCTGTTTCGCCTAATACCTCCACTTCTTCCCATTCGGCTTTCTCGTAGCGTGCTATTACCATCTGGGCTATTCTTTCTCCATCTTCTATTATGAAATCTTCTTCTGAGAGGTTTATTACTATTACTCCTACTTCGCCTCTGTAATCAGCGTCGATAGTACCTGGAGTATTTAGAAGCGTGATACCTTTTTTCAGAGCCAGTCCGCTGCGAGGACGGATTTGCGCTTCAAAGCCTTCGGGCAGCGCTATGTACAGTCCGGTAGGGACCAGCTTGCGCTGCATCGGTTTAAGTAGGATAGGAGTATCTATATTGGCGCGTAAGTCCATGCCCGCTGAAAGAGCAGTAGCATATTGCGGCAGCGCGTGTTTCGATTTATTTATGATTTGTATCTTCATGCGATGTGTAATCTTTTATATCAATCTGCGAAAATACACATTTCAATATTATTAATGTGGCTATTTACCATTTTTTAGCATCGTAGCCTTTATTTCGGCATGCGGAAGAACGTATTGGGGCATCTTCGGATATATAAACATAAAATAAATACTAAACTTTTGATACTGTAATTCATGGATATAGGAAAAAGCATTAACTTTGCAAACCAATAATGATCATTAATAATTAAGTATATAATAAGAACCATGATGGATCTTGATTTGCTCACAGCTGTGTCGCCTATCGACGGACGGTACAGAAGTAAAGCGGGAGCTTTGGCCGCTTATTTTTCAGAATATGCACTGATTAAATATCGTGTGCGTGTGGAAATAGAGTATTTTATCACCTTGTGTGAACTGCCTTTGCCGCAGCTGAAAAGTTTCGATCATACTCGCTTCGAGGCTTTGCGCGATATCTATCGCAATTTTTCAGAAGCTGATGCTCGTCGAATCAAAGAGATAGAAAGCGTGACCAATCACGATGTTAAAGCAGTAGAATATTTCATTAAGGAACAGTTCGATAAGTTGGGCGGACTTGAGTCGTTCAAGGAATTCATTCACTTCGGACTTACTTCACAAGATATAAATAACACTTCAGTGCCTTTGTCTATCAAGGATGCGCTCGATGAAGTGTATTATCCGCAGATTCAGAAGTTGATTGATCAGCTTACTGCTTATGCCGAAGAGTGGAAAGACATCCCTATGTTGGCTAAGACTCACGGGCAGCCGGCTTCTCCTACACGTTTGGGAAAAGAAATTATGGTGTTCGCTTACCGTCTTAACCGTCAGTTGGCTGCTCTGAAAGCATGTCCTATCACCGCTAAGTTCGGTGGTGCTACAGGTAACTACAACGCTCACCATGTAGCTTATCCGGAATACGACTGGAAGGAATTCGGAAATCGTTTCGTTGCAGAAAAGCTTGGCTTGGAACGCGAAGAATACACTACACAGATTTCTAACTACGATAACCTCGGCGCTATATTCGATGCCATGAAGCGCATCAATACCATTATGGTAGATATGAACCGCGACTTCTGGCAGTATATTTCAATGGAGTACTTCAAGCAGAAAATCAAAGAAGGCGAAGTCGGTTCAAGCGCAATGCCGCACAAGGTGAACCCTATCGACTTTGAAAACGCGGAAGGAAACTTGGGTATGGCAAACGCTATATTCGAACACTTGTCGACTAAACTTCCGGTTAGCCGTTTGCAGCGTGACCTTACCGACTCTACAGTACTTCGTAATATCGGTGTTCCTTTCGGTCATACTATCATCGCTATTCAGAGCTCTCTGAAAGGTTTGGGTAAACTGCTTCTTAACGAAAACAAGATATATCAGGATTTGGATAACTGCTGGAGCGTTGTTGCTGAGGCTATCCAGACTATTTTGCGTCGTGAAGCCTATCCGCATCCTTATGAAGCATTGAAGGCTTTGACACGTACAAACAAAGGAATAAACGAAGCTGCAATTAAAGAGTTTATCGAAACGCTGAATGTAAGCGAAGAAATCAAGAAAGAGTTGCGCGTTATTACTCCGCACAACTATACTGGAATGTAATTTGAAAATAGGAGAGTAAATATAAATATCCACCCGAGAAGGGTGCATTACAAAACTTTATAAAACATAGAATTTTATGGCAGATATCGAAAACAGACAAGATGGCGAAAACAGCCAGTCTGGCCGCGATGGTTACAAATCAAACAGAGAGGGTTATAACAGATACAATCGTAATGACGGAGGCAATTCATACCAGCCACGTCGTCCGCGTTTCAACTCAAACCAAGATGTAGAACGCCCGCAGCGTGCCTACACTCCGCGTCATAATAACTACAATAACGAAGGAGGAGAGCAGCGTCAGTATCGTCCACGCTTCAACAATAACAATGGTGAAGGAGGATACAATCGTCAGCCGCGTCAGTATGGTGAACGTTCTTCATACAATCCTCGTTTTAATAATAACAATGGTGAAGGAGGATATAACCGTCCGCAGCGTCCTTACAACAACCGCTATAATAACAATAACGGTGAAGAACGTCAGTACCGTCCGCGTTTCAACAACAATGCAGAAGGTCAGCAGGAAGGTGGATTCCGTCCGCGTTTCAATAATAACAATGGCGAAGGCGGTTACAACCGTCAGGGAGGCTATAACCGTCAGAATGGTGGTGGCTACAACAACCGTCAGGGTGGCTATGGAAATAACCGCGGTGGTTATGGAAATCGTCAGCAGGGAGGTTTCCGTCCGCGCACTGCCGATTATAACCCGAATGCCAAATATAGCTTGAAAAAGCAGATTGAATATAAAGATGTACTCACAGATCCGAATGAACCGATTCGTTTGAATAAGTTCCTCGCTAATGCTGGTATCTGTTCTCGCCGTGAGGCTGATGAATATATCACAGCAGGTGTGGTATCGGTAAACGGAGAAGTAGTAACCGAATTGGGTACTAAAGTTAAGCGTAATGACGAAGTGAAGTTCCACGATCAGCCGGTGAATATTGAGCGCAAGGTATACGTGTTGCTTAATAAACCGAAAGACTGTGTAACTACATCAGACGACCCACAGGAACGTAAGACCGTAATGGATTGTGTTAAGGACGCTTGCAAGGAACGTATCTATCCGGTTGGCCGACTTGACCGTAACACTACAGGTGTATTGCTGCTTACCAACGATGGCGATTTGGCTTCTAAGTTGAGTCATCCTAAGTTCTTGAAGAAGAAAATATATCACGTATATTGCGATAAGAACGTAACTAAAGCCGATCTTGACCAAATCGTTTCAGGTATCACTCTTGATGATGGTGAGATTCATGCAGACGCTATCAGCTACGCATCAGATACTGACAAGTCGCAGGTAGGTATCGAAATCCACTCAGGAAAGAACCGTATCGTACGTCGTATATTCGAATCTTTGGGATATCGTGTCATTAAGCTCGACCGTGTATACTTTGCAGGTTTGACTAAGAAAGGCTTGCGTCGCGGTGACTGGCGTTACTTGACAGAACAAGAAGTTAACATGCTTCGCATGGGATCATTTGAATAATTCATAAATAAGATACATACAATGGAGACAATTCGTAGAACAAAAGTTGTTGACCTGTTGAAGCGCCGCGATTTCGGAGCTATGGTCAATGTAAAAGGTTGGGTTCGTACTCGCCGTGGTAGCAAACAAGTAAACTTTATTGCCCTGAACGATGGTTCTACTATAAATAATGTGCAGATTGTAGTCGATTTGGCAAATTTCGACGAAGATATGCTGAAACTCATCACCACAGGCGCATGTCTTAGCGTAAACGGTGAGTTGGTTGAATCTGTAGGTTCTGGTCAGGCTTGTGAAATTCAAGCACGCGAAATAGAAGTACTTGGCGCTTGCGACAATACTTATCCATTGCAGAAGAAAGGACACTCTATGGAGTTCTTGCGTGAGATAGCGCACTTGCGTCCACGTACCAATACATTTGGTGCAGTGTTCCGCATCCGTCATAACATGGCTATCGCTATCCACAGATTCTTCCATGAAAAGGGATTCTTCTATTTCCATACTCCTATCATTACTGCTTCAGACTGTGAAGGTGCAGGACAGATGTTCCAGGTTACTACCATGAATCTTTACGATTTGAAGAAGGATGAAAACGGTTCAATCATTTATGATAGCGATTTCTTCGGAAAGCAGGCAAGCTTAACCGTTTCTGGTCAGCTGGAAGGTGAGTTGGCTGCCACTTCTTTAGGTTCTATCTACACATTCGGCCCTACATTCCGCGCTGAAAACTCTAACACTCCGCGTCACTTGGCAGAGTTCTGGATGGTTGAGCCGGAAGTTGCTTTCGCCGACTTGCAGGACTTGATGGACTTGGAAGAAGAGTTCATTAAATACTGTGTAAACTGGGCGCTTGAGAACTGCAAGGACGACTTGGAATTCTTGAACAAGATGGTAGACAAAGGCTTGATAGAACGTCTGCAGAATGTAGTAAATACAGAGTTCGTTCGTCTGCCTTATACAGAAGGTGTTAAGATTCTGGAAGAAGCAGTAGCCAAAGGTCATAAGTTTGAATTCCCGGTATATTGGGGATGCGACTTGGCCAGCGAGCACGAACGCTACTTGGTAGAAGAGCACTTCAAGAAGCCTGTCATCATGATTGACTATCCGAAGGAAATCAAGGCATTCTACATGAAGCAGAACACAGACGGTAAGACTGTACAGGGTACAGACGTATTGTTCCCGCAGATTGGAGAAATCATCGGTGGTAGTGTGCGTGAAGAAAACTATGACAAGCTGATGGCTCGTATCACTGAACTGAATATCCCTATGAAGGATATGTGGTGGTATCTTGATACTCGTAAGTACGGAACATGCCCTCACGCCGGATTCGGTTTGGGATTCGAACGCTTGCTGTTGTTCGTAACAGGTATGTCGAACATTCGCGACGTGATACCTTTCCCACGTACTCCGCGTAACGCAGAATTCTAATATCATCGCTGATATTATTTTATAAATAGAATGCCGCCTCATTCTTCCTATTACTTGAAATGAATGAGGCGGCATTACTATTTAAATATGTGAGATTTAAATCTGCTCCATTGCCTGTTGCAAGTCGGCAATGATGTCGTTTACATTTTCAATGCCTACAGAAAGACGGATAAGGTCGGGAGCTACACCGGCTTCTATCAACTGCTCGTCAGAGAGCTGGCGGTGGGTGTGGCTGGCTGGATGAAGCACACAGGTACGTGCATCTGCCACATGAGTTACTATACATGCCAGTTTCAAACTATCCATAAACTTGATAGCCTCTTCGCGAGTGCCGTTCAAACCGAAAGCGATAACACCGCACGAGCCGTTAGGCATATATTTCTGAGCTAACTCATAATACTTGCTGCTTTTCAATCCGCAGTAGTTTACCCATTTTACTTTCGGATTAGCTTCGAGCCATTCCGCTACTTTCTGTGCGTTCTCGCAATGGCGTGGCACACGCAGATGAAGTGTTTCCAATCCTAAGTTCAACAAGAACGAGTTTTCTGGCGATGGGATAGAACCCAAGTCGCGCATCAGCTGTGCGGTAGCTTTGGTGATATAAGCCATCTTGCCGAATGCTTTGGCGTAGGTCAGTCCGTGATATGATTCGTCGGGTTGAGTCAAGCCGGGGAACTTGTCGGCATGAGCCATCCAGTCGAAGTTGCCGCTATCTACAATTGCTCCGCCTACACAAGTGGCGTGTCCGTCCATGTATTTAGTGGTAGAGTGAGTCACGATATCTGCTCCCCATTCAAACGGGCGACAGTTGATAGGAGTGGCGAAAGTGTTATCTACTATCAAAGGCACTCCGTTGCTGTGAGCTATGCGTGCGAATTTCTCGATATCCAACACGTTGATGCTAGGGTTTGAGATAGTTTCGCCGAACATACATTTAGTGTTAGGGCGGAATGCTTTCTGTATTTCTTCTTCTGGAGCGTCGGCATCAACGAATGTACATTCTATGCCCAACTTCTTCATGGTTACTGCAAACAAGTTGAAGGTACCGCCGTAAATGGTAGATGCGCATACCAGGTGGTCGCCGGCTTCGCATATATTAAACACGGCATAGAAGTTGGCAGCCTGACCCGATGAAGTCAGAATAGCTCCTACGCCGCCTTCGAGCGCCGCAATTTTAGAAGCTACCGCATCGTTGGTAGGGTTCTGCAGACGGGTATAGAAGTAACCGCTGTCTTTCAAATCGAAAAGACGCGCCATCTGTTCGCTGTCGTCGTATTTAAAAGTTGTGCTCTGGTATATGGGCAGTACACGTGGCTCTCCGTTCTTAGGAGTCCAGCCTGCCTGTACACATAAAGTCTCTTTGTTGAATTTGTTTTCCATGATACTTGTGCTTTATACAATTATTCTCTTTTTTTACCAGCAACAAAAGTAAGAAATTAATCGGCTGCAGGGGCTGATTCTCATGAAAATGATTTAATTTTGGCGCTAATCATTAATAATAGATTCTATTCTTTATGGCAGAGGACTTTACTTTCCGGCATCGAATACCGGTTCAAATTCGTTTTAGCGATGTTGACCAATTTGGCCACATGAATAATTCATCTTATTTTGCTCTTTACGATTTGGCGAAGACATCGTACATACGCGATGTGTTTGGCGAACATATTTGGGATAAGTTGGGCATTGTAGTTGCCAACATAAACGCCGACTTCTTGGCTCCTGTTTTCTTTTCCGACGATTTGGAAATAGAAACTACTGTAATTCATTTAGGAAATAAGAGCATGACGCTGATGCAGCGTGCCGTGAATCGTGCTACCGGAGTGCTTAAATGCCAGTGCCGTACGGTTATGGTAGGCTATGACATCGCTTCGAAAGAACCGGTAGAGTTGCCCGAAGATTTTAAGCAGACTATCTGCGATTATGAGGGAAAGACCATAGAGGAACTTTCTAAAGCACCTAATATCTGATTGTTTGACTATAAAAATATAAGGAAATGAAAGTAGCTATTCTTGGAGCGGGCAATATGGGTGGAGCCATAGCTCGCGGATTGGCTCAAGGAGGATTGGTTGCGACTAAAGATATCACCGTTACTAATCCCAGCGTTGGTAAGCTTGATAAGCTGAAAGCCGAATATCCAGAAATCAATGTCAGTACAGATAACTCCGTGGCATCCGAAGCCGATATGGTGATTATCGCCGTTAAGCCGTGGAAAGTGGAAGAGGTGGTAAAGCCGTTGCATTTGCGCCGTCCGCAGATAGTGGTATCTGTAGCTGCAGGTATTTCGTTCGAGACGTTGAAAGAATATGTGGATAAAGACATGACACTGTTTCGTGTAATTCCTAACACGGCTATCTCTTGCTTAGCAAGCACTACGCTGATTGCTGAATGCAATGCCTCGCCCGAACAGACTCAGATGTTGCTCGACTTATTCAATGAAATGGGCCTTTCTATCTTGATAGAAGAGAAGCAGATGACTGCCGCTACAGCTCTTACCTCGTGCGGAATAGCTTTTGTGCTGAAGTATGTACAGGCTGCTATGCAGGCAGGTGTGGAAGTAGGTATCCGTCCGAAAGATGCCATGAAGATGTTGGCTCAGACACTCGACGGAGCTGCCCAGCTATTGTTGACCGACGAAAATACTCATCCGGCAATAGAGATTGATAAGGTCACTACTCCCGGAGGCATTACTATAAAAGGAGTGAATCAGTTAGACCACGACGGATTTACATCGGCTGTCATCAATGCCGTTAAGGCGTGCATGTGATATCGCCGTTATTTGATGAAGCCTTTCTTGGCCCATCGCATGCTGTTCCATCGTTTTACGAAAAGCAACGCCCTTATGTTCTCGTCGAGCAAGAATGCACACCACATTCCTACAAGTCCCCATCCCCAGTGGATTCCGAATAGATAACTGAATCCTACAGAGACGGTCCATTGTACGGCTACGCCCACATAGAACGGAAAGTTGACATCGCCTGCCGAGCGCAGTGCGTTGGTAGCGTAGATATTAACTGTGCGACCTATTTCTACTATGATGTCTACCAGCATGATGGTGACTCCCATCTTTATGATTTCCTGATTATCGGTAAGCATACTGAATATAAAGTGTCCGCTTGCCGCCCATATGCATGAAAGAACGAGCGATACAAGTATAGAGAGTCGCATAACGTACTTTCCAAGCAGATAGGCGGCGCGGATTTTCTTTTGCCCCACCAAGTGACCTATGCTGATAGCTCCTCCTTGTGCCATAGCGATGGCAAAAAGATAAACAAACATAACAATGTTTACCGTGTATGTACGTGTGGCAAGTGCGTTATTCCCCAATATGTTGATAAAGTAAGTGATAACCACTTGCGAGAAGCTGTACGACATGTTCTCTCCTGCCGATGGAAGTCCCACTTTAAGCAAGTTCTTAAGCTCCACCCACGGGAACGGACGGAAATAATTGAGTGGGAATCTTGGAATATGCTTGCGGAACAATATGACGAACAATACCACCATGCTCACCCCACGAGCCACCGAAGTCGATATTGCGGCACCTTCGGCTCCCAATGCCGGCATTCCCCATTTACCGAATATAAGAGAATAGTTGCCTATGATATTCATGATGTTTACCAATACTGTAACCAGCATGGGATAGATGGCTTTGTTGGCGCTGCGCAATGAAGCCGAGATGGTAAACGAGATAGCTTGGAAGAAAGCGAACGCACCTACTATCTGCATATAGCCGATACCGTATTTCAACAACTCAGGGCGCAGTCCCATCCATCCCAGTAGGGTAGTGGCACCATAATGCAGAATGGCACTTATTAGCAATCCCACCACCAAGTTAAACAGAAGAGCCACGCCTACCACCTGCACCATATTCTTTTGCATCTTCGCTCCCAAATACTGCGAGCAAAGCACTGATGTTCCGATATTTATGACTTCGAATATCAGAAACGCGAACATCACGATTTGATTCACCACGCCCACGGCAGCCACACTCTCGTCAGAATATTGGCTCAGCATGATAGTGTCTACAGCTCCCAGCATCATTATAAGGAGCGTTTCGATGAATATGGGGACAACCAATTTGGTTAGTCCTTTCTTAATGTTTGTTTGTTGAATAGTTTGTTCCACGACGTTGATAAAAATCTGCGTGCAAAGTTACTACATCTTATAAAAATGGGGGATTGATATAAATCATGTATTTCAAAATGTTTAATTGTTTTTAATCGTTTGCTTTGGTTTGTATACTGTCTATTTTCCATATGCGAATGGAGC
>OQVT01003291.1_pt1 | contig 10404 bp, 4 predicted proteins | sample 1691561 | NCBI WGS metagenome assembly OQVT01 (sample SAMN03418260, study PRJEB22391) | human gut metagenome | biome: human-gut; feature: organic feature; material: feces | host: Homo sapiens | place: Tanzania | collected 2013-01
TCGAACCTGCGACAGCCTGGTCCCAAACCAGGAACGCTACCAACTGCGCTACACCTCGTTGCTTTATCTAAGCGAGTGCAAAGGTACAAATAATTTGGCAGACAAAAGACTAAAAACAGAAAATTCTTTCATTTTTTAACATTATTTTAAGACTTCAGACATTTTAGTCTTTCATCTACCACTTTATTATCCGCTTATTTACTCACTCTACATCGGGTTTACAAAATGCATCCGACGTAAAAAGTGGTAAAAACCGGTTTTCTCTTTTACTTGATAATGCCTTGCTCGACAAATATCTTCTTCAGAATTTCTACAGAGCGCTCCACCTGCTCTTCAGTATGGGTAGCCATGAGTGCATAGCGCACGAGAGTATCCTGAGGTGCACATGCAGGAGGAATAACAGGATTGATGAATACTCCTGCATTAAAGGCAAGTGCTGTTACAAGGAATGTCTTCTCCACATCACGCACATAAAGTGGAATAATAGGACTCTCTGTTTCTCCAATTTCAAAACCTTCTTCCTGGAAACGCTTCAAAGCATACTTCGTTACTTTCCACAAAGCCTCGATGCGCTCTGGCTCTTTCTGCAAGATGTGCAGAGCCTCAAGAGCTGCGGCTGTAGCTGCTGGAGTGTTAGAAGCCGAGAAGATATAGGTACGGCAATTATGACGCAGGAAATTGATGGTATCTTTATCTCCTGCGATAAATCCACCAATAGAAGCCAAAGATTTAGAGAATGTTCCCATGATAAGATCTACCTCATCGGTCAAACCGAAATAGTCACAAACTCCACGTCCATGGTCTCCGAATACTCCAATACCGTGAGCTTCATCAACCATGATAGAACAGTTGTATTTATGCTTCAGCTCTACAATTTCTGGAAGTTTAGCCAAATCACCTTCCATCGAGAATACACCATCCACCACTATAAGTTTCACAGCCTCGTGAGGAAGATTCTGAAGCACACGCTCCAAATCAGCCATATCATTATGCTTGTAATGTAGCTGACGAGCAAACGAGAGACGACGTCCATCAACAATACTTGCATGGTCACGATCATCACAGATAATGTAGTCGTTCTTGCCCACTACCATTGCCAACACTCCTTGATTCACACTAAAGCCAGTTGACAAGCAGAGGCAGTCGTCTTTATGAACAAACGCCGAGATTTCTTTTTCCAACTTGACGTGAAGATCAAGAGTACCATTAAGAAAACGGCTACCTGCACAGCCTGAACCATATTGATCCAAAGCGGCTTTGGCAGCATCGATGATGCGCTGGTCACCAGTCAAACCTGTATAAGCATTAGAGCCAAACATCAGTACTTTGTGTCCGCCCATTTCTACCTCAGTACCCTGTTTTCCTGTAATTTCACGGAAATAGGGATAAACACCAGCCTCCATAAATTTCTGAGGCTCGCGATAGTTTTTGTATCTTTCTTGTAATTGTCCCATGAGAATAGTTATCTACAGCTGAGCTGTTTTTATTCGTTTCGAACTGCAAAGTTACACAAATTTTATCAATACGTGCAAAAAAAGAAACATTATTCGTTATTAAATTGTAATTTTATCTATTTTTGCATACTTTTTGAACGATTATTAGTACATTTGCATCGTATGAACGAAAAGAAAAGAATAACATTCATAGTCAATCCCATATCGGGAACTCATGGAAAGGATGCTATTCCTGACATGATTGCCGGCGAAATCGATGCACAACGCTTCGATGTTACGATCCGTTTGACCGAACATGCCGGTCATGCTGCTACAATCGCACGCGAATGTGCAGACAGCGGTGTTGATATCGTTGTGGCTGTTGGCGGCGATGGTACCGTCAATGAAGTGGCGCGATCGCTCACCCATACAGACACGGCCCTGGGTATTGTACCCTGCGGTTCTGGCAATGGCCTCGCCCGCCATCTCTGCCTGCCACTCAATCCACGCAAGGCATTAGGGGTAATCAACCGAGGTATCGTAGAAAGTTTCGACTATGGAGTCATCAACGGACTGCCGTTTTTCTGCACCTGTGGCATGGGATTCGATGCGTTCATCTCACTCAAGTTCGCAGAAGCCGGCAAACGTGGACCGCTCACCTATATAGAAAATGTGTTAAAAGAAGGTCTGAAATACAAGCCAGAAACCTATGAAGTCACCGACGATACCGGTGCACGAAGCTACAAAGCATTCCTCATTGCCTGTGCCAATGCATCACAATATGGCAACAATGCCTATATTGCCCCAAATGCAACCATGAAAGACGGTATGATGGACGTCATCATCATGGAGCCATTTACAGCATTGGAAGCACCACAGATCAGCATCGACCTGATGAACAAGACGCTGACCAACAATTCTAAAATCAAAACCTTTAAGACGCGGTCCATTCATATCCACCGTTCCCAACCTGGCGCCATCCATTACGATGGAGACCCGATCATGACAAGTTCCGATGTCGATGTGCATATCGAACCGGCAGGAATCCGTATCGTCACCAACCCCAATGCCATGGAAGACCCCTGTCAGCCCAATCCTTTCCTCAACGCATTCAGCGATTTCTTCAATAATATAAATAATGTTCGCGAGGATATTGAGAAAAGCGGCAAGGACTGGACAGTTGGTCGCAGAGCGTTTAAACTGCAGGCCCGTTATATAGTTCCGACCTTGATGGAAGTTTTTGGGCTTGAAGAAGAGGATGCAAAAAAATGGTTCCGTGATGATGAAAAATATGATTTCAGCATTGCTGCCTTAGTTGACGATATTAAATATTATATTGATACGAAGCCGGCAAATTTCCGCTTGCTGTTTATGATTGACGAAATGGGACAATATGTCGGCAGTGACAGAGAGCATCTTCTGAATCTGCAGTCTGTTGTGGAAAAAATCGGCAGTACCTGCGGTAACCGTGTATGGGTTATGTGTACCGGTCAGCAGGCCTTGGATAAGGTTATTAAGCTGCGCAATGACGAGTTTTCGCGTATTATTGCACGCTTTAAGACGATTTTGACGTTAAGCTCTGCTGCTGCGGAGAAAGTTATTCAAAAACGTATTTTAGATAAAAAAGAAGCTGCGGAAGCAGTGCTTAGTGAAGAATATGATGCTAAGGATGCGGTGCTGAAGAATCTGTTTACCTTTACTTCGGAAACAGTTGGCAGCATGTGCGGATATGAAAGCAAGGATGCTTTTGTGAAGTATTATCCCTTTGTGCCATACCAGTTTTTCCTGCTGCAGAAGGTGTTTACGGAGCTGAAGGAGCATGGTGTTATCGGCCAGCATCAGTCAGGTGCGGAGCGTTCTATGCTGTCCGGCTTTAAGGAAGCAGCGCAGAAGATTCAACTGCAGGATGAAAAGAGTCTTGCTCCGTTCTACCATTTTTATGATACGATTAAGGACGCTATCGACAGCCCGACGCGTGAAGTAATCAACAACTGTGCCAAGGCTGCGGCTGCAGGGCATGGAGTCGAGATGCAGGATACTGATGTACTGAAAACCTTGTATTTGCTGCGTTATGTAAATAAATCAGTAGGAGCGAATATAGACAATTTAATTGTTTTGATGGCAGATAATATTGATGCTGATAAGCAAAAGCTGCGTGAGGAACTGCGTCTTTCTTTGGACCGCTTGTATAAGCAGAATTTTATTGATGTGAACGGCGATGTGTATTGCTTTCTGTCCAACGAAGAAAAGGACATCAAGATTGATATAGATAATACAAAGGTTGAATCAAACAAGGTTTTAAGCACTATCGGCAAAATTATCACGGACATTTATAAATCCAACAAGGTGCGCTGCGGCAAAAAGGACTTTGATTTTGACATCAAGGTGGATGATGTTGCTGTAGGCAGAAGTGGCAATGAGATGGTATTGCAGTTTATTTCCAATGTTTATGACGTTGATCCTGCATATATGCTGAACTGTGATAATAAGGTTGTGGTTGAGCTTGGCAAAACCAATTATTATGATTTGGTGGAAGCAGTTCTAAAAATCCGCACATATAAAAACAAGAATAATATCAATGATATGACGGAAACGATGCGTGCCATTGTGTCCAATTATCAGCTGCGCGCGGATAAGTATGAGCTGGAGGCCGCAGAGGCACTGAAAAAAGCTATCGAGGGTGCCAATTTCTATGTTTCGGCTGATTTGACGAAGTTTACCGGTGATATGAAGGCGAAGCTGGATCAGGCTTTACAAAAACTTGTAGGCTTTGTTTTCAAAAATTATGCAATGCTTGATTATCAGCCGGACGGAGATCCTGATATCAGAGCGATTGCTTTGGGACAGAAGGGTGCGCATTTAGGCGGCGGTTTTGATATCAATAATGATGCAGCTGAGGAAATGCTGAGCTTTTTGAAAATGAAGTTCGATATGAAGCAGCCTGTTACTGTTTCGGATCTGCAGACAAAGTACCAGGGACTGCCTTTTGGCTGGCGTGAGATTGATATTGCTGCTGTTATTGCTCAGCTTATGTATGAGCAGAAGGTGGTTTTAAAATACAGCGGTGCCGTTATTATGACGGATAAAACGAATCTTCCGGATATGCTGCGTTCCAAACGCTTTACCGGTAATATGCAAATAGCTGTCAAGGTTTCCGCTTCTGCTGCTATGATTCGCAAGGTAAGCAGCTTCTTGGGCAACTTCTTCGGCAGAATGGATGTGCCGAGTGATGAGGATGGTCTGGTTGTTTATATCAATATGCACTTTGGTGAATTGAAAAATAAATACAGAGAATATCAGAATGAATACCGAAACGGCAAGTATCCTGACGAGGCTTTGGTAAAAGAAGCGCTGGAGCTGATCAACAGCATTTTGGCAAAGGCCAGTGATAATATCGCTTTGCTGCAGGCTGTGCTTGATAAACAGAATGAGCTTTTTGATATGAAGGAGGATATGGAGAACGTAGAAAACTTCTTTGGCAGTCAGCGCCCTATCTTTGATGAGGGCGTTAAGCTTTGGAACAAGCTGCAAAAGGATGCTACACAGTATTTATATCAGGATGCAGCAGTAAAAGAGGCGTATGACAAAATATACCGCTACACTCATCCTTCTGCCAACGGTGCTTTTGACTATAACAAGATACCGGAAATCAGAGGACTTGCTGCTACAGTTACTGCTGCGCACGATAAAATGCTGGCAGAGCGTAAAAATGAGCTTTCGGAAGTTATTGCTAACTGTGAAAAGGCATACGATGCCGAAGTGCAGAAGCATCAGGAGATTTGCCGTCACGACAGTGATGTGAAGCTTAAGGTTGAGCGTGAAATTAAGCGTGTTAAGCTTTATTTTGCCGATCAGCAGGATTTGATTGCCAGAACATCGCTCCTGTGGGATTTGGACGGCAAGGATGGTATGTTTGAGCGCAATACTGATACCAATATTTGGAGATTGCGCCAGGCTGCTACGCCTGCAGCTAAGCCGGCTGAACCTCAGCCATCGCAAACACCGGATAATCCTAAGAAGAAGGTACGCAAAACTTTCCGCAAGTTTAATATGGATGGTGCAGTGCTGAGAAACGAGCAGGATATAGACAACTATCTGGCTAACCTTAAAAAGTCACTGATGAGTTTGAAGGACAGCTGTGATGAAATTGAAATAGTATAAAAAAATATATATTTATGTCGGAAAGGATGGTGAGGGATTAGGCGTTGGCTATGGCGTTTAGCTATATGCATTTGATTGAGCGCTGGGGTACGGGAATGCTGCGCATTGCAGAGATGATTCGAGAAGCAGGCTTGGGTGACCTGGAAATTATTGATGGCGGAACAGAACTGCGCTTTAATATTTACAGGAAGCATAATACGGGACAAACTCCTAAAGCAGAGCAAGTATCAGGACAAAGTGCGGGACAAATTCCTGAAACAGAACAAATATCGGGACAAAGTGCGGGACAAACTCCTGAAGCAGAACAAGCGTCGGGACAAAGTGCGGGACAAACTCCTGAAGCAAATATACAGGAAGAACTTTTAAAGTTGTCATTGGATGAAAAAACTGTATTAAAAGTTTTGCAAACCAGTCCTCAAATTATTGTTAGAGATATAGCACAGCAACTTGATTTTAGTCGATCTGCTGTATCTAGATTAATGCGAAAACTAAAGGATAAAGGCATTATAGAAAGAATTGGTTCCAATCGTAAAGGTTATTGGAAGATCAAGCTTTAAAATAACAGAAATGTGAATAGAAGAGGTAGAACACATGGATAAGAATGCAATCAAAAAATTTGCTGTATGGGCGCGCAAGGAGCTTATAGAGCGTGTAAGCAAAAAGGCGCTTGCTTACGGTATAACCGAGCATGAGGTGTACAATCCCGACGCGGACAGTGTGAACGGGCTTGTGCTGACTGTTGCGCAAAAAAAGGAGCGCAAGGCGTTGACAGAGCAGATTTTTGCCAAAGGCTACAAGCAGGTGATGGAGGAGGTTGCCTATACTTGGTTTAACCGCTTCTGTGCATTGCGTTTTATGGAGGTCAACGGCTTTTTGCCTTCGCTTGTTCGTGTGTTTACCAATGATAAAAACGAATTTCGTCCGCAGCTTTTAACAGAAGCGCTGGAGTTGGATTTGCCGGGACTGGATAAGCAGAAAATTTATGAACTGAAAGAAGCAAATGCCGACGAGGAGCTGTACAAGTATCTTTTGATTACGCAGTGCAACGCTTTGAATGACGAGCTTCCGCGCATGTTTCAACGCATTGAAGATTACACGGAGCTGCTGTTTCCGGATAACCTTTTGCGTGAGGGCAGCGTCATCGAGCAGATGATTACGCTGATTCCGGAGGAGGATTGGCAGGACGCTGTGCAGATCATCGGCTGGCTGTATCAATACTACAATATCGAGCCGAAGAAAGAGGTTTTTGCTAATCTGGATAAAAATATCAAGATTGGCAAAAATGATATTCCTGCGGCCACACAGCTTTTTACTCCCGACTGGATTGTGCGTTATATGGTAGAAAACAGTTTGGGCAGATTAGTGAATAGTGGTCAGTGTATAGTGGATAGTGAAAGTTCGGTTAACCATCAACTATCCACTAACAACTCTTCACTAATCACTAATAACTATCCACTAGCTACTTGGAAGTACTATTTGCCTGAGGCAGAACAGGGGATAGTGCATAGTGGTCAGTGTTCAGTGGATAGTGAGAGTTCGGTTAATGCCAAACTAACCACTAACAACTCTTCACTAACCACTACAAACTATTCACTAATCACTACCAAGTGCATTGATTCCTGCATGGGCAGCGGTCATATTCTTGCGTATTTGTTTGATGTGCTGATGGAAGTTTATCGCAGCGAGGGTTATCGTGACCGTGATGCGGTAAAGAATATTATCAATAATAATCTTTATGGTTTGGATATTGACGAGCGTGCGGCGCAGCTGGCATATTTTGCCGTGATGATGCAGGGACGCAAGTATGATAACCGCTTTTTGACACGCCATTATCAACCGCATATTTACGCTATCACCGAGTCCAACGGCATTGACAGAGAGCTGCTGGCTTATTTTGGCGTGGAGCTGGATGCTTTGAATCGTGAAAACGCACTGAACCAGCTTAATGGTATGCTGGACGAAATGGAGGATGCCTGCGAGTATGGTTCGCTTATTACGGTGTCGGAATACGATTTTGCTCTGCTGAAGGATTTTGTTGCTGCTTATGATGCGGAGCAGAATTTGTTTGCCAGCGGTTCCTTAGCACCGCTGCAGGAACGCTTGCAGCAGCTTGTTGCGGTAGCAGAAACGCTGGCGCAGAAGTATGAGGTTGTGGTGACCAATCCGCCGTATATGGGTGCGGGGAATATGGATGAAAAGCTAAGTAAGTACGTAAAGCAGCATTATCCGGACAGCAAGAGTGATTTGTTTGCTGTATTTATGGAGGCTTGTCATAATATGACTGCTGAAAACGGTTATCAGGCGATGATTACCATGCATTCATGGATGTTTCTCAGCAGTTTTGAAAAGCTGCGTGCTAAAATTCGAAAGCTGAATATAGTAAATATGGTGCATCTTGGTGCCAGAGCCTTTGAAGAAATCGGTGGCGAGGTTGTACAAACAACGAGTTTTGTTTTGACGAATAAGCATATTGATGGCTATAAAGGAACGTATTGTCGCTTGGTGGAACCGACAACGCAAGCAGGCAAAGAAGAAATGTTCCTGGCTAAAGAAAATAGGTATGTTGCTTGCAGTGATAATTTCGCTAAAATTCCTGGTGCACCTGTGGCGTATTGGGTGAGTGATAAATTAATAAATATATTTCAAAATAGTCATATGTTAGCTGACTATACATTGCCAAAAGTAGGCTTGCAATCTGGAAATACTGATTTGTTTATTAGATTATGGTATGAAGTAAGTCTAATGAGCACAGCGATATATGAATTTGATGATACTAAGAAATGGTATCCGTTAATTAAAGGTGGTACTTTTAGAAAATGGTATGGAAATAATTTCAATATAATTAATTGGGAAAATAATGGCAGTGAAATAAAAAAGTGTAAGGGAGCAAGACCTCAAAATTTACAATTTTACTTTAAACCAATGATATGTTGTCAGGCTTTAACAAATAATGAAAATGCATATAAATATGAGAGTGGTGGTAAAATACCAGATGTTAACTATAGGTTTATGACGATTTCAGAGAAATATTTAAAAATTTTTCTGGGCCTTATGAATACTAGTATTGTTTCACATGTTACGGCAGTGTTTAGTGGGACAACTGCTTTAAATATATACGATTTATTGCGTTTTCCGATAGTAGTTGAAAATGGTTCTTTAGTTAATGAATTTGTTAACCAAAATATCTCTATCTCCAAATCCGACTGGGATTCTTTCGAAACCTCATGGGATTTCACTATCCATCCTCTGCTCTCCGCCAAGCATGAGCTTTTAGCAGATGCCTACGCAAGCTATAAGCAAATTGCCAACTCTCGCTTTGCGCAGCTCAAAGCCAACGAAGAAGAACTCAATCGCATTTTCATTGATATCTACGGCTTGCAGGACGAATTAACTCCTGAAGTAGAGGAGAAGGACGTAACAGTACACCGCATCTTCGACAGCAAGGACGATGTGCCGGAAGCAATGAAAGGCAGCAATTATATCCTCACGCAGCAGCAGGTAGTGAAAAGCCTCATCAGCTACGCCGTAGGCTGTATGTTCGGGCGCTATAGCTTGGATAAGCCGGGACTTGTTTACGCCGGAGGTGAGTGGGATGCAGGCAACTATCAAATCTTTGCGGCAGACAAAGACGCGATTATTCCCATCAGCGATAACGAATACTTTAACGATGATATCGTGGCACGCTTTGTAGAATTTATTAAAACTGCCTTTGATGCTGATGAAAAAACATTGGAGGCAAACCTGAACTTTATTGCCGCAGCGTTGGGTGGCAACGGCAGTGCGCGTGACGTAATCCGTGCATATTTTAACAACGGCTTTTATGCTGACCATTGCAAAACGTACCAGAAGCGACCGATTTACTGGCTTTTTGACAGCGGTAAAAAGAATGGCTTCAAGTGCTTGATTTACATGCATCGCTACCAAAAGGATACCATTGCGCGTATCCGTACAGATTATCTGCATGAGCAGCAATCACGCTACCGCACGGCAATTAGCGACCTGCAAAACCGCATCGACAACGCTGCAAGTACAGGAGTGCGCGTAAAGCTGCAAAAGCAGTTGGCAACCATGCAGGCACAGGTGGAGGAAGCACGTCTTTATGAGGAAAAAATTCATCACCTTGCCGACCAAATGCTGGAAATCGATTTGGATGACGGTGTGAAGCACAATTACGCCATCTTTAAGGATGTGCTGGCGAAGATTAAGTGATGGAGTACGTGAAAAAATTATAAATAAGAAGATATATAGCTTTAATTTTTGCTCTTTGTTTTGCAATATTTTTTCGCTAATAACAGGAAGGTGAGAATATGCCGGAAAACCAAAATATCGAATGGAAAAGTAAATGGAAAGACGAGTACCTGGAATGGATTTGTGGTTATGCTAATGCCCAAGGTGGAAAAATTTATATTGGCTGTGATGATAATGGCAATATTATTGGCTTGCCAAATGCACGTAAACTGTTAGAGGATATTCCAAATAAAATAAGAGATGCGATGGGCATTATTGTTGGTGTGAATCTTTTGGAAAAAGATGGGAAGTATTATCTGGAAATAGATGTTCCGGCTTATCCTATTGGTATTTCTTGCAAAGGAATTTATTACTATCGTAGTGGTAGTACCAGACAAATTCTTACCGGTCCTGCATTAGAAGCATTTTTGTTGCGTAAGCGCGGTGTTACTTGGGATAATCTGCCTTTACCGGCTTTTTCGCTAAAAGATGTAGATGATAAAGTTGTTGAATACTTTAAACAGCTTGCAGCTAAAAAAGGGCTTGCAGCAGGAGCTCAGCCTACAGATGTTGTAGCAAAAAT
>OQVT01003292.1_pt1 | contig 10404 bp, 19 predicted proteins | sample 1691561 | NCBI WGS metagenome assembly OQVT01 (sample SAMN03418260, study PRJEB22391) | human gut metagenome | biome: human-gut; feature: organic feature; material: feces | host: Homo sapiens | place: Tanzania | collected 2013-01
GTTTAAATTCTTGTGCCGTTTTTGTTTAAACTGCCGCGCCTTTGTCGTTAATGCTTTTAAGACAATCAAGCATTATTTGACTTGCTAGTTAGTGATTTTTGTTTTCTTATAAAGCCAAACACGCCAAATATCCACAACACTAATGTAGTGATAGGCCAAGTAGCAAGCACTATCCATCTATATGTTTCAAGCCAACTCTTATCACCCAAAGAAAGAGCAAGAAGCACTATAAGCATTATCCCAAAATTAAAAGATAATCAAAAATACCAAAGCGCAATTAAAGGCGTTATATATAATGCCATTCAAGAAATTAAAGCGGTTGCAAAGAAAGCGTTTTTAACTTTGCATAACTACAAAGTTATGACAAAAAAGCGCGCTGCAGCCTTCCTTAAGTACCTGAAACAAGATAATACATATAATATGTATAATGAATTATATAGAATGTTTTAACCGTTCACGGGTTGACGGGCTGCAAATTTGCAGCCCGTTTTTTGTCGTTCCTGGGCTGTATGGTGTCGTATGGCTCGGTATGGTGCCCACTCCATCACATTATACACGTTATACAATATCACAGATATTAGGGATCTTACAGCCGTGCCCACTTCCAACGGCTCTTTATGGATCTTATAGAGCATCACAGATATTAGGGATTTACACGGATTATTATATAAAACTTCACCTTATTAATGTACGAATAAGATAAAACAAAGTTTTTTAATTAAAAAACAAACTTTTCTTTGTTTTTATTTGGTAGTTTCAAAATTTGTTTATACCTTTGCATCAGTTAAAACAAAATACCGAATTAATAACATACAAAATACAAAGATTATGGCAAAAATTACAAAACAACAGGAGTTCGATGAGTTATCAAAGTTCGGTTGTGCTTATCTCCAGACCAACAATTATGGCGGTATCTGCTATGTTATAGACGATGGCGGCGAATGGATATTGTGGCGCGACTGCACCAGCAAAAACGAACATACGGCGCGACGTTGGCAGCGTATAAAATACACTTGCTCGCGTGATCCTGAAAAATGGCGTCCGTACTTCACCGTGTATGGCACGCGCTATTATCTGGACGACTTTATGCACGTCGCTTAATCCATCACCCTGGGGAGGCTCCAGCCTCCCTATTATAGACAACGTATAACATCACAAACTTTTAAATACTTTAGATTATGAGTACACCGAATTTTGCATTAAAGAACGCTTCACGCTATTTCGTTTTTGGTATGCCTGTTTATTATACACAGGAGGAAATTGACGAGCGCGAACTCGACCAGGACCTTTTAGGCGAGTTTGACGAGTTAGGCACAGAATTTAATTATGATGCCGACAAAAAGAATGTAGCCTCAGATTTGGAGGCGAAGGGCTGGCACGATATAAAGGAGTGCGACGGCGACAGAAGTTATCCTACTTCCTTATTTTCAGAAAAGACCGTATCTATTAATTGCGGGGACAATTCCATCAACATCACCATTCAAGCCGGCTGCACATCTGGTTATTATGAGGCGCCCAATTTCGACTGGTTTGTTAATATCCAGACCTATAGAAAGGTAGATTATTATTATGAAACGTGTAATTATGATTATAACGACTTGACAGCCGACGACGTGATCAACGACGACTGGTACGAAAACAAGGGACTCAGCAAGATTCACGCTGCACACATTCTCCGCAAAATCGGGTCCGTTATAGACGACTTGAAAAACGAAGCGGAGCTGGCCTTCTCAAAGTATTGCGACGAAGAAATGTTTTGCGCCTGGCAGGCCTTCAACGGTGAAGCCGGCTACAGCAAGACTGGTAAGCGTCTCTGGCAAGAAGTAGAGGAACAGAATAAGAAAACCGCTTAAACAATATATCATCATGGCACCGACTATTACAATATTACGCACAACGGGCACCCGTGCCCTTCTCGCGGCTTTATTCGCCGTTATCGTGTTACTCGTCACTCGCACGGCTAAAAACTCCCTGGCAGCCTTGAAAACGGTTCGCCAGTGGCTCCGGACACAGCACAGCTTTTATGGCGATGATGGCGATCCAATTAAGTGCACTGGTTGGCAGTTCGTCGGCTACAATATCATTGCAGCAGTAGTGGCAATATTGCTCTGCATCGAGTATTAATAAAGCCTTATTATAGGCACATTCTAACATCACAACATTTTAATATTTTATAGATTTATGGAACAAATAGTATTATTCAATGTTACTAACGACTCAAAATATTTTCCACAACGTCGTGATATATTCAACGAGGCACGATGGAACGAGGCGAAGCTCCTCATGGCTCAGGTACTCAAACAGCACAGCAAGGAGGCGGGCCGCTATTCGTTGCGTTTTCTTCAGGATAGAATGATAGGCGGTGACTTTCCGGCTCCGGCTGGAGGCTATCACAACGGCATTACATGTATAGCCAACAGTGGCGAACACAGCCAGCAGCGGGGCGAGTTTACTGTATACGATATTATAGGCAGCTCGTATATTTACGAAGCTCCGACAGGCGCTCTGTGTATTGCTAATATTCCGGAAGATGGGCAAATGGAGTACTACCGTATTGCCGCATTATCTTACTAATCATCATTCACGGGGCTGCATCTGGCAGCAGGGCAGCCCTATTATAGAATACATAAAAAATTGAGAATATTATGAGAGCGATATTTGCTGAAGTACAGAAATTGATTTGCAACGATGGCGAGGTGTGGCTGTGGAAGTCTGAAACTATGGACGGTGTGCGCCGCTTCGCATCTAAAGAGGATGCACGGAGGTATATTAACGTGCATCATCTGTTAAGCCGCGAGAATGGCAGGGAGAAAGAATCCTACAGCATTGGCACGGAGGACGACTTTATGGAGGCTGCGAAAAAGCATGAAGCCGACAAGAAGGCCAACGAGGTGAAGGAGTATTGCAAGCACGTTGACGCATTGATAGAACGCCGACAGCTCGAAATTAAGGCCCTGGACGGACTGGAGCAGGTGTGCCGACAGTTCGATGGCAAGGTGCTGAATAAACGCTTCCATGATGCAGTAAAGGACGTGACTGGCTTTTATAGCTCGTTTGGGGATTATCGCTTCTGGCTGGAGTGTGGCGACTATAACCGCAATGAAGAATATCGTCCTAACGTCTCAATATCCGCCGACTGGAGCCACGGCGTAAACCCTTACACCGGCAAGAAGAAGGAGGTGAATCCTAACGACTGGCAATGGAACACGGGCGACCGTATGGAGGCTGAAAAAGCGGTTGCAGTTATAGAGTTCTACAAAAACGACCGACTTGCCAAAATTGAGAGCCTGAAGGCTTCAAAAAAGAAGTATGCAGCCTATCTACGCATAGCACGAAAAGCGGAGGCGATAATGAAAGAAATGGAAGGTTACGACTACGAGATCCGCGAGTTCGCCAAGGAGAACGCATTGAGCCGGTATAGCCGTCACTCTTACTTCTGGAATGGCTATTAAATCAACATCACGGGCTGCGCTGGCAGCAGGGCAGCCCCATTATAGAACACATAAAATTTTAAGAAAATCATGGATAAGAAGAAATATATCGACGTATTGACCGAACAGGCAAACAAGCATCACAGACCGCAGGAAATGGCTCTGAGCGACTTCTGCGACTACCTTATAGAGTTCTTCTGTATGGACGCTTTCAAGGCTGGCACAACAGAATATAGACAGCACCTTTTGAGTTGCACGAGTAAGAACCCCGACTTTGCCGGACTCACCTTTCAGTGGCTCGACGATGTGGCAACAGCGATGGAGCGTGGCGAGTGGCTGGACGTGTTCGGCATACTGTACGAAGAAATGTATCTGAGCCGTGGCAAGGCTTCGAAGACAGGGCAGTTCTTTACTCCTCAGAGTGTGTCGGACCTCATGGCACGGATTAGCACACTGGGAGCCGGCGACCATGGCGAGGTGAACGACTGCGCAGCAGGTAGCGGGCGTTTGCTCCTGGCTCACTATATGGAGAAAAGCAAACTGGACCATTCGGCTGTCCGCCGCTTCGAGTATGTGGCACAAGACAGCGATCCTATTGCTTGCAAGATGTGCGCTCTGAACTTTATGGTACATGGCATGTATGGCCGTGTGGAGTGTCGCGACACATTGCGTATGACGGAACCGACCGTAGTGTACGTCATTAATGAAGTGAAATATCCATTTAATACGCCTTATTATAGCGTGAGAAAAATATTAGCGGAAAGTCGGAAATAAGGTATCACGGGGGTGGAATATCACCCCTATTATAGAACATTAAAAATACTAAGGATTATGGCAAAGATATTTGTGAACGAGACTGTAGGTATTTTGCAAAGTTTTGTTGGTTTTTATGATTCAATCTGGAGCCCAGATGATGATATATATTATGAGTGCATAGAAGATAATCTGAAGGAGGATGTTGATTTCACCTTCGACTATAAGCAGTATCAGAACGACATCTGTAAAGCATATACGGAGGTCTGGGAATTGTGGATGCAGGAGTTTATCAGCGAGGATATAGAACTGGAGTTCGTAGAGGTTCACAGTCCACGATACTACAATTTCGAAAATGATTCTTGTCGAGTCAAAATTCGCTTGACACAGGCTGCGGAGGATGCTATTATAGCCAAGATAGGAAAACACCGTGATCAGGTGGCTAAGTGGATAAAGGAGAACCACACAAGCTACGATGGCTTCTTCTCTAATCTATCCAACGACATAGACCAGTGGCCAAGTCGTTTGTTTGACAACGATGAAACTTTTCAGCCTGCCTATCTCTTCTGTATGCTCTATTATATTGTCAAGGCAGAATATATGGCGACAGGCGAAACAGAAAGCCTGGAATACGAGGCTTGCGGTCGCATACGTAAAGATATTAGTGTAACATCATATATGAAGGACATAGAAAAAGTTGCTTGATTATATGAAAACATCCAGTACAATTCATTCCTTCCTGCTTAGTGAGAAGGAAGGACACACACTCCTCACGGCTCAGGAATATCCCTGGAGCGTGTTGCAGGTGATACCGACCACTCCAGCAGACTTCGACCGCACGGTGGCAGCTCTCAAGCAGCGAGGCATGGTAGCCCATCACGACATCGACCGCACATTCTGCATTATCCATTTGGCAAGCGGCGACCACGACGGGAAACACCCGGAACGGCATATTACCATCACTCAGAACAACCACATGCAGATCATCAAGGAGCTGAAGGACACGATGGCACAGGCGGCTGTGTGGTACGAGACGAATATTATAGAACCCTTAAAAAACGACGGAAAATTATGGTAAGAATAGATTATTACAAGTTTGACGTTTATGAACCGTATAAATTTGGCGGCGAATGTCATAGAACACTACGAGAGGCGAAGGCAGCCTATATGAAGCATTTGCAGCAAGGGCACCGCGTCAGTTGTGATATACTCGGTTGCACCATGAAGGATGATAGCATATTTCTGACTTTTACCCCGTGGTATAGCGACGTGAAAGCCTTCGGGCGCACAGAGTTGACAAACATCGGCTACGCCGTGAAGATTGGCAAATATGAAATATCTTAGAAATATCCCTTATTATAGAGCCCTTAAAAAACGACGGAAAAACTATGAAATTTGCAACAGTAAAAACAATATTGACGGTTGCGCAGGAGAATAAGCAGTACATTGAAATTAATCATAAAAGCAGGTTAGGAGTGCACTGCGATTTTACTGTGAGTGACGGTCATAAACCTAACATCATCGGTTACAACAGCGACACGGAGGTTATCTCGGTGCTAAAAGACACAGTAGACGTATATATCGACTGCGAGGCAATAGAGTACATCGAAGTATATAAATAAAAGACGTATGATATACATCATTCGTATTAATCAAATCATTAACTGACAAAAATTTTAGAGATTATGAACAAAGAGAAATCTGACAAGATTCAGAAGCTGATCAGTGACTTCTGCGCCGACTATCAGAAGTTGACGGAAGGAGAGAAAGGCTACGGCCTTGTGCTTGCACATCACAACGAGATTGAGCCGGCGGAAGCCGATGGCAACTGTGCCGCAGCCTTTCTTGTCGTAGGAAAGAAAAGCGACGTATTGTATTCCCTCCATGAGTTTGACAAAAAGACGGATCTGATAAAGGATTTCGCCAAGCTGCATGCAGCGATAGCCTTAGACAAGTTCAAGGAGCTGCTGTCAGGCGACACAGAGAAGAAGGACGGCGAGAACGACAAGTCCGTTAACTAACGCCCCCATCCCGCGCCCGGCAAGGCCCTTTGCGGTGGTCCGACTCCATCGGTGGGAACACCTGAGCATTTATTATTTAGTATTTGGTATTTAGTATTTAGTATTTGCTCATTGGCATACGATCATAATCAAAGTATTTTTTTGTTTTCAGGCTGCGGGCGGTCCGCGAGGATAGCGGCAGCTTTTTGAATTTTGAATGTTGAGTTTTGAATTGTGCGCCGTGGGCGCATTTTGAATTTCTCAATGTTGAATTGTTCAAAGAAAATGCAAAGAAATAATAAAATACTCATTAATATATAATTTATGCGTCATTTATTTGGTAGTTACAAAAATAAGTGCTACCTTTGCATCAGATAAAAGAACAACTAATTTAAACTTAAAACGATATGCGTAAATCAATCGACACTTACATTAAGGCGATAGCTCACGACAACGAGCAGGAAATCCGCGAGAACTATATGACAATAGCCGACTACATCATCAATGATGCAGAAAACTGCACCAGCTATTATGAGTATTTCGACGACGAGGAGCTTGACGAAACAGGCGAACCTTCTGAGGCTCAAATCGAGGAGTTGAAGGCTTACCTCCGCGAGAACTATACAACGCCTATAGAGCACCGTATCGAGGACATCATGCTCACCAAACACAGTAATGGCAGCGACAACCTCCAGTATAAAGCCGACGGTAAGATGTCTGAGGTTGATGGCGAGTTTTATGTTGATAAGGAAAATAAGCTTCATCATACGCACATCTTCGAGAATGGCGACAATATGGAGATTGTAATACCCTATGAGAACGGTGAGCATACGTTATAACAAGCGAAATTAATCCCAAACTATCTATAGCCCTATCGCATCACGGCAAGCGGAAAGAATATGAACGACAAGAAAGTATATATTGTTCGTTGCAACAATATTATCGCAAATGTTTTCGATTCTAAGGAAAAGGCATTTAATAGCCTTCCTCTGAAAGATGATTTCACGGAAGTCACTCAGACTATACGTACTTACGATGGCGAAGAGACATTTATCCCTACAGTGGATAATTTCTACCTGAATACACCTATCTATGTTCATGTAGCAGAGCATACAGAGGATATGATGGGATTATCTATATATTGTCCGAAAGAGACTTTTGTTTACGAGATAAAGCAGTTCGATGTAAAATAACAACTATTCAGCCCTCGACAGTACGGTTAAGTCAATATATATGAGCGACGTTAGAGTATTAAAAAACATAAATCACCTTGAAAACGGAGTAGCTTATTTCGTTGTTTATGAGAATTAGATTAGCGGAACCGCAGCCGATGGAACAACATTTGATTATTCACTTGAAAACGGAGAAAGCACATGTTGGAGCGATCTTGAGTCCGAACTTGAGGAAAAATATGAAGGTCTTTGTTTTACGCTTAGTACGGAAAACGAAATAGATATTGATACGTGGTACTCTGATGACGAAGCTCTCGAAGAAGCAGAAAAAACAAACAAAATAGGGGAAATTCGTGAGTTTGCGAAAGAGTGGTTAGCGGAGAATGAATACTTCTACGATTGTAAGTTTTGGAATTACTGGGACGGACATAATTGGCAGTCGTGTCTGCTATATTGCGAGAATCCTGAAGTGGATGACAATAAGGACTATGAGCTGCTGGGTGAAGAGGTTACTTTAGATGACGGATCAGATGAAGAGGATATTGTCCTTGCTGTATTCAAGAGAGCGAGAAAAGCCTCGCCTGAATGGCAGAACGGGTACGCTCAATATAAAGACGAGAAAACAGGTTATTTAGTTACGTTTTCTTGCTGGGAGGGCGATGCGGAGGCAGCTGCTGTTTCTAAAGAATAATCTCTTTATATAGCAGAGTGTTAAATTTACAACTTTTTTAGCCCTATCGCAGCACGGTGAAGCGGAACTAATATGGCAAAATATTGGATTACATACAAGTGTGGTCACGAAGTAGAAAAGCAGCTTTTCGGCAAGATTAGCGAGCGTGAGAACTATATTTCCTGGGCAGAGGGACAGTTATGCCCCACTTGTCAGCGCAAGATATATCATGAAAAAGCTCTTACCGATGCAGCCACAAATGGCTATCCGGAGCTTGAAGGTTCTGAGAAACAAGTGGCATGGGCTATAGACTTGCGCTATACTTTTGTACAGAACATTGAAAACGAGATAAGCGAAAAAAGAGACCGCATAAATCGTTTTTCAGAGAATGAAGAGGAAAAGAATACTAAACTATCTAAGTTCGAAAAGTTCTTGCCTGAATTTTACGAGGTTATGAATAATCTTCTGACAAACAAGACTAATGCAAAGTTTTGGATAGACAATAGAGAGTATATTGAACCAGGAAAATACGAATGGGAAGTTTCACTTTCTCCGGTGGAGTTGCTTAGAAAATTCAAGAAGGAAATGGAACAGAAAAAACTTGGTTGAGGACTTTATCGTTAATATCAAAAACTTTTCAGCCCTACCGCAATACGGCAAGCGGGAATCTTATGGAGAACATTTTAGAAAAAGCAGTGAAAGAAAATGGCAATATAGAGTTGAACGAATTAAGTTGGAAGCAGCTCATTGCTCTTATGAGCATTTGGAACACTGACTTCGCAAAGAAGGAGAACATTTCGTTCTCTGAAATGGTGAAGCGGTGTTACAAGTCGCGCCCTTGGCATGAGGACGCGAATATCATCTATCTGCATAAAGGCAATATGAAAACAACCATTGTTCATCATGCTTGTTATAACCTCGATGAAGCAGAGGAGGAAATCATGCTTGGTTTATAAAAAAAGCAATTAAAGTAAAGAGTAATATCTTTGTTATAGCAAAGAATATTAATCACAAGTTTTAGCCCTACCGCATCACGGTTAAGCGGAACGATATGTTTATTCGATTAGAAGGACTCCATTGCGCTAAGTTGTTGGAAGAAGTAAATTTGCCGGTTGACAACACACAGTACAAGAAGTTAGGTGAAGGCTTCTTGGATGAAGAAGTAGTAGACGACAGTGTGTTTGATTGGTTTGAGCAGTATATATATATAGCTTCGAATCGTTCTGAGGTCTTGGCCGATTGGTATAGAAAACACATAGAAACTGCTTGGTTTGACTTGCGTGAAGACGAGAACGGGCGTATTTATGCAGCTGCCGGTGACACCGAGGGTTTGAAGTTTTTAGATACTATTTACTTTTTCACGATTGACTATGACGGCCACGAGATAAACGTCGAAGCAACAGGAGATTTGGAAGACAAATATAGATTTACTTTCTGGATTGATCCGGAGGGCGGAATCCTTCGCTCTTGTGAAGACGAACGAGATGATGGTTGTTATGAAGGTTTAGATTGTGACTGTGCCATTTACCCTAAGAAAGACTATAGTTTCAAGACCGCTCTAAAGGATTTGGTTGCGAACAGTGACAAGTATCAGAATTCTAAAGACGAGGAGGAAGAAGACGAGGAGAACGAAGAGTAAGGACACCTGAGTACAGCCAGGAAGCAGCATTTTTAAGGGACAGACTCGGTCTTGCAATGATTATTAATCCTGAGCTTGAGGCTGCAAGTGAGATTGCCAGAGTGCTTTATATGCCGACAGCCCTTGAGATTGGAACATTTGCACATGGACAGGCAGAGATGATTAAGATAAAAGTACCAGCCGGTAACCAGATGTGTGACCATACACTTGCTGAGATATCTAAGGCGGCGGCGTCTAAGGTGCTTATATGTGCAGTTGAGAGGAATGGAGAGGTTTTCATACCATCAGGAGCATATTGACATTATCCGCAGCAGTGGGATCAATCTGGAAAAATGGCTGGGCGGATTCGACTGTGTGGAACAGTCAGTGAAAGATACTATCCTTGCACTTCAGAAACATCCGTTGATGCCAAAGGATATCATGATCCGTGGTTTTATCATGGATTCCGTGACCGGAGAACTGACAAAAGTTTCCGTGGAGTAGCGGTTTTGTCTTTTCTTATATCGGAAGCAGTGCTATACTGTTAGGAATAAAGGAATCTGCATTCGGAGAGTTTTTTGGAAGAATTCTGAGAATGCAAAATGAGACAAAAGGAGAAATTTCATGCCTGTATTTGATTTTAATAATAAACCGGATAAAAATTCTCATGGAGAATGTACATATACAATGTTGTTTTCGAATGCATCCGAAGCCACAGCAGAATCACCGATTCTGTTACTGGACAATCAGAGCCGCCAGT
>OQVT01003293.1_pt1 | contig 10402 bp, 8 predicted proteins | sample 1691561 | NCBI WGS metagenome assembly OQVT01 (sample SAMN03418260, study PRJEB22391) | human gut metagenome | biome: human-gut; feature: organic feature; material: feces | host: Homo sapiens | place: Tanzania | collected 2013-01
GTCGTTGTCGCTCTTGTCTACAGCCAGTGTCCAGTGTTCGTTGTCGTCGCTTGCCCAGATGCGGTATTGGTAATACAAATCATTGGCGCGGTTGTGCTGTACGGTATGATGGTCGTAGAAGTTGAGCTGTATGGCCTTGATGTCCTTCTTGCCTTCCAGGTCGAGAAGCACCCATTCGCCTGCCTCACCACTCTTTGCCGACCAGTAGGTACGTATGTCCTCATCGGTGAGGGCCTGTGTGGTGAAGGTGCTGTCGGTAGACGAAGCCAATACGGGTTTCTTATATGAAAGAAGCATCCAGCCCGTAAAGCGGTCGTCAGGATTCTTGATGTCACGGTCGGCATTCCAGTTGGGGTAATCGCCAAAACTTGTACTGCTGTACATCACTCCGTCGGGGTCGAAAGCTGTAGGGTAGAGCCCTATTCTGCGCTCAAATTTGTATTTCAGCGAGAGCATGCAGGTTGCCACATGCCAGTAGTTGCCATTGCGGTCGTTGAAGGTTCCTCCGTGTCCCGATCCTTTTACAAATCCACCAGGTTTATAGCACATGGGGTTGTGCTGCTGATACTTGAAAGGACCTAATGGAGAGTCGCCTACATAGACTCCGTCTGCATAAGTCTTGAACTCAGTGCCGGGAGCGCCATACTGCAGATAGTACTTTCCATTGTGCTTGGTCATATAAGCCCCTTCGGTGAAGGGTTTGAGTGTCACTTCGTCATCGTTGTTCATACCGAAACGTTCCCATCCATGCTCATTGGGCTTCAGAAACAGCACGTCGTGTATCTTGCTGATGGGAGAAAAGTCTTCCCGGCTCACCTCTACGGCTTTAAGAGGATATTCGTTGCTGGAACCATAGTAGAGATAGAGCCTTCCATCGTCGTCGAGGAACAGACAAGGGTCCCATGAGGGGAGGGTGTTGCGGTGAACGGCCTGTTTCCATCTTCCTGAGAACGGGTTGGTAGAATACCATACGGGCAATCCTTCATAGGTGGAACCTGTGTAGAAGAGGGTGTCGCCAGCAACGAATGCTGCTGGTGCGCATTGGTCATCGTCCTTGGGATGTCTTTGGAAGGTGGCCTGACAGAAGTTCCAGTCGCTCAGATTGTTTGAGTAATGGAAACCTCCCTGATTGGTAGAAAACAGCAGATACTGGTCTTTATACATCACCGCCATGGGGTCGGCAGATGAACGAAACGAGCCGTTCGCTTTCACATTATTATTATATGGCTCGTAGTTGTAACTGATGTTCATTGGGTTGCAGTAAGTGCTTGTCTTCTCCTTGTAGGGGTTATACCATGGGGTGATTTGTGCTTTTTTGCGGTGAAGAATGGAGCGCGTGTTGGCGAGAGGTGTCATCTTGACGTTGATGACTCTCTGTGCTTTGTCTCTTATAATGTTGGAAAAGGATTTACCTGGGTAGTATATATATAGGTGTCGGTCGTTGTCGGTTGCCTTCAACGTGTATCTACCCCGGTGGTCGGTATTGCAATGTGCGGGACTTGCAAAAAACATGACGGTGGCTCCCTCTAAGGGCTGGTCATGCTCGTCGGTAACTATACCAGTCAGCTCATATTCGTTAACCACAGGGATGTAATAGTCGCTCACTTGTCCCTTGACAACCTTGACAGAGTCCTGGCTGGCGAAACATGGAGCGGCTATTACCAGCATCCATGTGGCGAATGATAGCTTGGTAAAATTCATTTTGTATATTCTAAGTTTACGAATACTGCATTGTGGTCGGACAGATAAACCTTGTCGGGCTTATCGCCGATGACTCTATAGCGAGTAGCTTTCAGCTGGTTGCTGATAAAGATATGGTCGATAATGCTTCGCTCGTTGAGAGGCAGTCTGCCGTAATCGTGCCATGTCCAGTCTGGACCATAAACGATGGCAGCCTTGTTACGGGCATTTTCCATTTTGTTGGCTCTCAGTATGGCCGAAGGTTCTTCCTCATCGGTACAGTTAAAGTCGCCGGTGATGATGGCAGGCATGTTCTTAGCCACTTTCTTCATCTTGGAAAGGATGAGCTTGATGCCTTCCTTGCGTGCTATCTTACCATCGTTGTCGAGGTGGGTGTTGAAGTATACCACCTGCTTGCCGGTTTTTTTGTCTTTCAGTATCGCCCAGGTACAAACACGGTTGTAAGAAGCGTCCCAGCCTCTTTTGCCAAACTGCTCAGGGTGCTCACTTAGGGCAAAGTCGCCATGCTTTACAAGGCTGAATCTATGGGTGTTGTAGAAGATGGGGCTGTGCTCGCCTTGATGCTTGCCGTCGTCGCGTCCCACACCGATGCCTTCGTACATGCCTTGCAGGGCTGATTTGAGGTCTGCCATTTGGTTGGGGCATACTTCCTGTAAACCTAAGAGGTCGGGCTGATAGTAGGTGAGCATCTTTGCCACCTCTGCTTTACGGCAGTCCCAACGATTTTCGTTGTCAACAGAAGCATCCAGACGTATGTTGAAAGTCATAACGCTTATTTGTGCTTTGGCTTGCGATGTAAAGCCTGCAACAAAGAGAGAAAGTAAGAAGAGAGTTTTTCTGAAGATATGCATAGTAGTGAATAGAGATAATAAGTTGTTAGATAAATCATGAACCAGCCTTCTGTGACGAAGGGCTGGCTCATGAAATCGAAATAGAGCTTATGAATAATCTGTATGATCTTAATTGTTATTCATCAATAGGGTCGTTCTTCAGATCGGCATTGTCGGTAATCTGGTCTAAAGGCAATGGGTAGTAAGTCTTTTCTACTGTCCATCCCTTAGGACCGAGAACTTCAGCTGCCTTACCCGTTCTGATGAGGTCGTTGTAGCGCTCGCCCCATTCGCAGCAGAGCTCCATGCGGCGCTCGTCGAGAATCTGATCGAAGGTAACGTTTGTCAACTCAGGCATGTGAGCACGACGGCGAACCTCATTGAAAGGCTCGTCACCATTCTTACCAAGTTTAACCTTAGCCTCTGCGTTCATCAACAGAACGTCAGCATAGCGTAGTACGCGTATGTTGTTGTTAGAACCATACTTGGTTCTGCCTTCTGTCATCTGGTTGGTAGGTGTATAAGCCTTTCCGTTCCAGCAGTTGGTTCTTATAGAGTTCTGCTGTGGCTTGATGAAGTCGCCACTTGGAGTTGTAGTACCGCCCACTAAGAAAGTAGTAGTAGCTCTTACGTCCTCATTGCGGCTTTCTGCCCATGCCTTGAATTCGTCGCTATAACCTATGAATCCCCATCCACCAACAGAGATACTTGGACCCTGGAGGCTTGGACCCTGGAAGTTGAACCACTGGTCGGCATCTACCATCTCGCCAGAACCCTGTCCGAAGTCTGTACACTGGCATTCAAAGAGCGACTCATCGCAAAGCTTTCCAGGAATCTTAAACAACTGATAGAAGTCTCCGTAGAGTTCAAACTTGCGGCTGTTGATGATGTCGTCGGTGAGTTTCTCTACCTGGTCATACTGGCCCATGTTGAGGTAAACCTTAGCAGCCAATGCTTTGGCAGAGTATGCCGATACTGCACCGATGTGTGCCATCTCGTTAGGACGTACCTCAGGACAGTTGTTGTAAGCATATTCCAAGTCTTCGAGCATATACTTGTTGACAGCCTCGATGGTAGAACGTGTCAAGTTTGTCTGCGTGTTGCTACGCAAGATGGTGACAGGACCGAAAGCCTGTACCAAGCGGTAGTAAGCATAGGCACGCAAGAACTTCACCTCGCCTTGATAAGAGCGGTTGGTGGCTTTCTGTGCATCGGTAGTAGCATAGACAGCATATTCGTCGAGCGACTCCAGTGCAGAGTTAGCTACCTTGATGATTCCGTAGTACTGGTTCCACATTTCGTTGAGACCCCAGAAACCTTGGTCGTAGTTGTAGTTACCCATATCTACCAATGGAGCTTGGTCGTCTGGTTTACCCGACCATACGTCTCCGTCGCGTACGATAGAGAGTGGCCAAATTACCCAGTGCATAGCGCCAGTTCTAACCTTCGCATATACACCTGAAACAGGCATATACATATTGTCGAGATTGGTATAGTCTACTTTCTCCTCAGGAACCGAGTTCTCTGGATCGATATCGATGTAGTCACTGCATGACGTTGCGCCGAAAAGCAACGATGCAAGGGCTAATACTGATAAATATTTATTGATTTTCATTGTCTTGATGTTTTAAAGGTTAGAACTGAATTTGAATACCGAATGTATAAGTGCCTGTCAATGGGTAAACTTCTGTATCCCATCCCTCAGGATCGCTCAACTCAGGAGTGAATGCATTGGCACCAAACAGCGTCAATGGACGGTCGGCTGTCATGCTCAAGCGGATAGAAGGCAATGTGTAGCTACCCAACTTGAGGTTCTTGAAGCTATAGCCTACAGTTACGTTCTGAATACGGAAGTAGTCAGCATCCTCTACGAAGAAAGAGTTGGTTCTCTGGTCAGAAACGTTCCAGCCTTTGATGAGGGCCTTAGCTGATGGATAGCTATTGGTAGAGCCTGGGCCTGTCCAACGATTTTCATAGAGATCCTTGTCGAAGTTGAAGTCGCTCTGGGCATATCTCAAGGCGCGCTTGCGGTTGAACATCTGTGCACCAGACTGTCCGTAAGTTGTCAGTTCGAAGTCGAGGTTCTTCCAGTTGAAGCCGAGGTTGATACCGTAGGTGAAGTTAGGGAGATAAGAACCCAATACCTGCTTGTCGGCACCATCGATAACACCATTGTGGTCTACGTCCTCATACTTGAAGTCACCAGGTTCCAGCCCGTTAGCTACAGCGATAGGGTCGTTTTGGCACTCTTCCACAGTCTGGTAGATACCTACTACCTTGTAACCATAGAATGAGTTCATCTCCTTGCCTACGATGTTGACGGTCTTACCACCCTTGATGATAGAAGCACCACCGAGATCCTTTACCTTGTTGTTGAGTACAGAGAGGTTGGTACCTACGTGGTACTTGAAGTCTTTACCGATTCTGTCGTTCCAGGTTGCAGAGAAGTCGAATCCCTGGTTCAGAATCTTACCATAGTTGCCTGCCAATGTCTTGTTGTCGAAAGAGAGGCGAGGAGAGATAACAGCGTGCTTGGTCATGCGATGGAAGTAGTCTGCATCGATGTTCAAGCGGTTCTGAAGAGTAGAAAGGTTGAAACCAACGTTGATTTCATCTACCACCTCCCACTGCAACCAGCTGAAGTATGTTGTGTTCTGGAAACCAGCGATTGTTGTGTTGCCGAAGACACCAGAAACACCATTACCTGTGGCGATAGAAGCAAAACCGTCGCTTGCTGCTACGTGGTCGTTACCGAGCTTACCCCAGCTTGCACGAAGCTTCAAATAGTCGATAGCCTTTACGTCCTTCATCCAAGGCTCTTCGCTGATAACCCAAGAAGCACCTACTGATGGGAAGTAACCCCACTGGTCCTGATACTTAGAAGAACCATCGGCACGCATGGTGAACATCAAGTAGTACTTGCTATCGAAGTCGTAGTTCAGACGTGCGAAGTAAGACAAACCTCTGTATCTTGTACCACCGTCGCCCAAGGTAATACCTGTAGCGTTGCCCTGGCTGAGGTAGTGGTAAGCATCGCTGCCCTCTGGCACACCTGTTGCGTTACCCCACAAGTTCTTGTAGGTCTCTTGACGCATAGAAGCACCCAACATGGCACCGAAATTGTGCTTGCCGTAGCTATCCTTATAGGTAAGGGTGTTATCCCAGATATAACTGCTATACTGTGAGTTGCTCTTGTTGAGGTTGGTGGTGTTGCTCTGCTGTGAGTCGCTCACATAATAGGTAGGAGTGAATACAGAGCCATTGATGTCCTGGAAGTTGTAGCTGATATTGGTCTTGAAGTTCAACTTCTGAGGCAAGAGGTTGATCTGTGCATAGAAGTTAGTCATATACTGACGCATCTCGTTCTTAGCATCGTAGTATTTGGCTGTAGCTACAGGGTTCTTGAAGTTGGTAGACAGACCGATGCTGTTCCTATATGTTAATATTATAAAACACCGGCCTGCGTACTGCAAGTCGGTGTTGTGTGAATCAATATAAAAATTACGCCTTTCCGGTGCTTCCGAATCCGCCACGGTCCGAATTGTCAAGATGTTCAACTTCCTCGAACTGAATTTTCGGCTGATTCTCCATAATGCGGAACTGTGCTACGCGGTCATTCACATGGATCACAGTGTCTCTTGTTGCATAGACCGGCATCCGCCACATATCATTATCACCACAATAAGTGTTATCCACGATTCCAATACTGTTCGTCTGGATCAGTCCCCATGTCTTAAAGGTAGAACTTCTCGGGACAAGATGCGCCTCATATCCCTTCGGCAGTTCCATCGCAATACCAAGCGGGATCAAAGCAAAATCTCCTGCATGGAGTGTGACCTCCTCCGAAGCGCGCACATCGATCCAGTCGGATTTACCCTCGATATAATCCAGCTTTTCTATTTTATCCGTAAAATATTTGATTCTGATCTTCTCCATCTGTTATGACTCCCATTCTAACTGTGTGTGTTCCGGGCGTTTCTCACGGATCATCAGATCCTTGACCGCTTCCTTGGCCGGCTTATCAGCAAAAAGCACTTTATTGACTTCCTCAATGATTGGAAGTTCCGTATCATACTTCTTCGCCAAAGCAAGTGCTGCCTTAGCAGAATATACGCCCTCGACAACCATCTTGACTTCATCCATCGCCTGCTGCATCGTATATCCCTGACCGATCAGCATACCCGCCTTACGATTACGACTGTGCTTGCTCTCACAGGTTACGATCAGATCACCGATACCGGTAAGACCGCACAAGGTCTCAAGCTTCGCGCCCATCGCTACCGCAAGTCTTGCAATCTCCGCGATTCCTCGCGTGATCAAAGCCGCCTTCGTATTATCTCCGTAACCGAGTCCGTCCGCCATACCAGCTGCTAAAGCGATCACGTTCTTTAAAGATCCGCCAAGCTCCATGCCAAGCATATCCGGACTTGTATATACACGGAACACCTCATTCATAAACAGATCCTGAATCCGTTCAGCGGATGCCTTGCTTCTCGCGCCTGCAACAACCGTTGTCGGAAGTCCGATACCAACCTCCTCCGCATGGGAAGGACCACACATAACGGCGACATCTGCCTGTGGGATTTCCTGTTCCACCACATCCGAAATCGTCATCAGTGTATCTTCTTCAATTCCCTTTGCAACGCAGACGATCATCTGTCCGTCTGTCACGAAAGGCGCCATGCTTTTGGCCGTACTTCTTGTGAATACAGATGGAACTGCAAGCACCAATATCTCACGCCCCTGAATGGATGCACCAAGATCCGTTGTAAATTCCATGTCTTCCGGTAATTTTACTCCCGGCAGTTTATCTACATGTTCATGCTTTTCGCGAAGCATCGCAATCTCAGACTCCACGATCGACCATACGGTCACCTTGTGTCCGTTCGTATGTAATAATTTGGCAAGCGCGATTCCCCAGCTTCCTGCGCCTATCACTGTAACCTTTGCCATCTTATTTCTCCTTTTTCATTCCGAATTTATTCTCTGTTCCGTTCAGGAGACGCACGATATTCTGTCTGTGTCTCCACAATGCCATCACGGTAAAGCAGGCACTGATCACATAGAACTCGATCAATGTTGCCCCTTCCAGTTTCAGATAGCCAAGCTGTCCGAACACAATCACCTGGATCAGATAACTGATCACAACAAGAATGGATCCAAGTGATACATATCTTGTAATTGCCACTGCAAGGATAAACAAAAGCAGACAGATCGGTGCTGCTGCCGGGCAGACCGCAAGGATCATGCCCGATGTACAGGCGATACCCTTGCCTCCCTTAAACTGCAGATAACAAGGGAAATTATGTCCGAGCACACTTCCAAAGCCTGCATAAATCTCCAGCACCTTCGTTGCCTCACCGTAAGTATTCGAAAAAATCAATTTCACCAAAAGTACGGCAAAAATTGCCTTGAACAGATCCCCAAGAAAAGTGATTGCACCGGCTTTCCAGCCAAGAACACGAAGCGAATTGGTCGTTCCCGCATTCCCGCTTCCTTCCTTTCTTATATCAATTCCCTTGGATTTTCCATATATATACGCTGTCTGAAACAGACCGAATCCGTATCCGATCAATAGCGATACAAGTCTAGCGATAATCATGTTACTCTTCCTTTCGTTCTCTCGTAATAAATTTGAGTGCCGTACCACGGAATCCAAAGGTATCACGGATACGATTCTCCAAATATCTGGTGTACGAAAAATGCATCAGATTCTTGTCATTTACAAACACAACGAAAGTCGGTGGCTTTACAGACACCTGTGTCACATAGTAGATCTTAAGGCGCTTGCCTTTGTCCGTCGGTGGCTGCTGCATCGCAACGGCCTCCGCAACGATCTCATTTAAGACACCGGTCGCAACACGCATACTGTTGTTCTCGATCACCACATCGATCATCTCAAACACTTTATTCAGACGCTGTCCCGATTTAGCAGAGATAAACAGGATCTCCGCATACGGCATAAAGCTTAATACCTGACGGATTCTCTCTGTGTATTTTTTGACCGTATTATTGTCCTTCTCAATCGCATCCCACTTATTGACAGCGATAATAATTCCCTTGCCGCGGTCATGTGCAATACCTGCGATCTTGGCATCCTGCTCGGTCACACCTTCAACCGCATCAATCACGATAATAACGACATCCGCACGCTCCACCGCCGTAACAGCACGGATAATACTGTATCGCTCAATCTCTTCCTTGATCTTGTTCTTTCTTCTGAGTCCCGCCGTATCGATAAACACATATTCCTGTCCGTTGTAACGGATATCTGTATCGATTGCATCTCTTGTCGTACCCGCAATATCGGAAACGATCACACGATCCTCCTGCGCAAGCTTATTAATAAGAGAAGACTTACCGACATTCGGCTTTCCGATGATGGCAACCTTCGGGCGCTCATCCTCCGGCTGATCCTGTGCCGAATCCGGGAAATACTTAACGACTTCATCAAGCATATCACCAAGTCCCAGCATCGATGATGCAGATACCGGATAAGGCTCTCCAATTCCAAGATTATAAAACTCATACACATCCGGCATGAATTTTTCAAAACTGTCTACTTTATTGACAACAAGAATGACCGGCTTCTTCGAGCGGCGCAACATGTCTGCCACCTTGGAATCCGCATCCTGAAGTCCCTGACGCACATCCGTAATAAACATGATGACATCCGCAGTCGCAATCGCGATCTCCGCCTGCTCACGCATCTGGGATAAAATAATATCGCCACTATCCGGCTCAATTCCTCCGGTATCGATCAATGTAAAATTATAATTTAACCAGGTGACATCCGCATAGATACGGTCTCTTGTAACCCCCGGTGTATCCTTGACAATCGAGATACGCTCTCCTGCCAATGTATTAAAAAGCGTTGATTTACCCACGTTCGGGCGTCCGACAATCGCAACCTCTGAATAGTCAAACATCGGATTAGACAGCTTCGACGGCTGAATAACCGGCTCGTAGTGATACGAGGTTTGCCCGTTTTCGTCGGTATAGATCGATCCGATATTTCCGTTACAACGACACACAACCTGCGAAGAGGTCGGTTCCATTGTCGTTTGATTTAAACCAATCCAAATATTCTTTCGAAAATTCGGCTCGGTTGGGTCAAACTCATACGAAAAACGATAACGATAACCAACTTTATTCTGTCTGCGGCAATCCTTAAAAACAAGACGATACCAATCATCGCTGACGGTTTCTCCTTTATCGTTTTTAACAGACTGAATCACAACTTCAAGCGGTTCGTACAATTCCGTTCCGGCCTCTTTTTCTTCCTCAATCCATTTGCGGTTGGGACGATAAGGCCAGTCCGCATCAACTTTCATTTGAAGAGAATCTAAATAATAGTTCTCTTTAATGAAGTTAGGCGGTGTTTGAGAAAAGAGATATGATGGGTCTTTAATTTTACTTGTGTCGTAAACTGCCATACCAATCACCTCATTTCAGCGACCGCAACATTGACTTAATGATCTTGTCAATCTCAAAGATTTGTTTCTTCACTTCGCGATATTCAATATTTTTAGCGTCGTCATACACGCCTTTTACCTTGACAATAATTGGAATAAGCTTTCCGTCAAATAACTCATTAGCGGAGTTCATATCCCACAATTGTCCGGCGATAAAAAATCGAGGAGAGAAACCGGTTTCGGCTTCTTCCTCAAATAAATGCAAAATTTTGTGCATCTTGCCGATAAGTGTTGTCAAATATTCTCTTTTTGCGTCGTCGGAGATAATCAGCTTCGGAAATTCATCCATAGTAATTACCTCCGTGATATTTGCGAGATACTACATCCCACGCAAGCTTTGTTGTTAGACTATCCAAGTACCCGACTTCAAACTGGTAAACGACAAGTATTTTGCCT
>OQVT01003294.1_pt1 | contig 10402 bp, 14 predicted proteins | sample 1691561 | NCBI WGS metagenome assembly OQVT01 (sample SAMN03418260, study PRJEB22391) | human gut metagenome | biome: human-gut; feature: organic feature; material: feces | host: Homo sapiens | place: Tanzania | collected 2013-01
TATGGATATTCGCCGCCTTCGGCGACGCTTGCTTGAGATAATTTCCATTTTTTTATGCGAAAGTTCAATACCTTTAAAATCGTTAGCCTTTTTTCCTTTAAAAGTTTTTTTACCTTTAAATAAGTTTAAAACATTTTGCAATAACGCTTTATGGCGTTATCTTTGTAAACGCTTATTTGAATGAAAAGAATTTGTTCTTTTAAGGGATTGGTTGCTTGAAAGGATTGGTTTCTTGAAGGAATTGGTTCCTTGAAAGAATTGGTTCCTTGAAGGGATTGGTTCCTTGAAAGGATTGGTCTTTAAAGGAATAGGCTTGTTGAAAGAAAAAGAATATGAAAAGAATGAAAGAATATTGCAAGATATGCTTGCTTTTGTTGGGAACCTTAACAATATGGTGTCCTAAAGCAATGGCGCAAAACGTGAAAACGCAGAATAATGAGAACTCAACCGTTGTAACAGAACAAGCGGGTACGAACGCTAAGGTTGGTGAAAATCTTAACGATAAGGTCTTGAACGAAAAGCCTGTGAACGAAGTGGTTGGTGGCTCTTCTTTTGCTGCTGATCGCGCTGTGGAGCCATCGTTTCTCGGGGCTTTTGGTGGCGAGCATACCGACTCGTTAAATCTCCCTGCCATTGGCATGCGAGGTGAGGTGCTGCCCATGACCTTGCGACCGCTCTATTGGGGCAACTGGTACAACTGGTCGCTGCACAAAGGCATGAACGTGAGTCTTGGCGCTTCCGTCTTTGCCGAGTTTGGCAAGAACGCGCGAGGAGGAGCCGGCTTCACACAGAACGTGTCGGCCATGTATGCTGTCCCCGTCACGAAGAAACTGTCGGTGGCTGTTGGCGGCTATTTCAACAACATCATGTGGCAACATGACACATGGCGCGAAGCTGGCGTGTCTGCCATCATGGGCTATAAGTTTAATGACCATTGGGAGGCTTACCTCTATGGCCAGAAATCGTTGGCTGGCAACCGCCGCTTCATGCCTTGCACCGTCTACGACATCTCTAACATCGGCGACCGCATTGGAGCTGCCGTGAAATATAACGTCAACCCCAATTTCAGCTTCCAGGTGTCGGTGGAAAGAGGATATTGATTTTTGATTTTTGAATTTTGAGTTTTGAATTGTTGCGCCAGCTGGCGCAATTTTGATTTTTGATTTTTGAGTTTTGAATTGTGCGCTTCGCGCATTTTGAATTGTTCAATTTTGAATTGGGAAAATCAAAATTAGATAATTCAAATTTCAAAAAATCAGAATCGGCTGAAAGCCGATAATTCAAAACTCAAAATTCAAAACTCAAAAATCTTTTTGTTATATTGCCATATTCCTCTATTCGTCTGTCGCGGAGGAATGGCCACCAGCGGCGCACCTGTTCGCTGTGGTCGAGGTCAATGGTCACGATGGTGCTCTCCTCGTTGTCCTTAGATGCGCGGAAGAGCATCTCGCCCTGAGGGCCTACGACCATCGAACTGCCCCAGAACTCAATGCCGCCAGTCACGCCAGAGGGGTCGGGCTCGTAACCCACGCGGTTAACGCTCACCACAGGCAGACCGTTGGCCACGGCGTGACCGCGTTGCACCGTTGTCCACGCCTCGCGCTGACGCTCCTGCTCCTCCTTTGTGTCGCTGCTCTCATAGCCAATGGCGGTGGGGTAGATGAGCAGGTCGGCACCTTGCAGCGCCATCAGACGCGCAGCCTCGGGGTACCACTGGTCCCAGCACACGAGCACGCCCAGTCGGCCCACGCTTGTCTGGATGGGCTTGAAGCCGAGGTCGCCAGGTGTGAAATAGAACTTCTCATAGTAGGCCGGGTCGTCGGGAATGTGCATCTTACGATATTTTCCCGCAATCGTTCCGTCACGTTCTATCACCACCGCCGTGTTATGATACAGTCCGGGTGCGCGTCGTTCGAAGAGCGATGTCACGATGACAACCCCGTTGCGTTTTGCCAGCTCCCCGTAGAAGTCGGTTGACGGTCCGGGTATAGGCTCCGCAAGGTCAAAGTTGTTCACATTCTCCACCTGGCAGAAGTAGAGCGAGTTGTGCAGCTCCTGAAGCACCACCAGTTGTGCTCCGTCTTTTGCCAATTTTTCTATTCCCTCAGCCAGACGGCGCATGTTGTCTTCGCTGTTGGCTGTGTTGTGCTGCTGAAGCAGTCCGATCTTTATCTCTTTCATTCTTTGTCTTTTCTTAACAATTCTCCTTGTTCTCTTGTCTCCTTGTTTCTTGTCTCCTTGCTCACCTGTCTCCTTGTTTTCTGACAGTATGTCAAGACGTGCGAAACTTGAGAAAAAATTTAAACCCCTTGCATCGTCAGGCAATGTATTGACCCATGCTGTTTTATTATCGTTCGTGCGTCAATGCCAATGATGTCGTAGCCCTTGAACGCCTCGGCAATGGTGGCAAGCGCCCGGCTGTCGAGGTCGGGCTGGTCATAGGTAGGCACGATGACCGCCCCGTTGATAACCAGGAAGTTGGCATAGGTGGCGGGCAGACGTTCGCCGTCCTCGTCCATGATAGGGTCGTTCATGGGCAGCGGCAGCAGACGGTAAGGTTGTCCCTCGGCCGTGCGCAAAGAGCGCAGCTGGGTCTTCAACGCAGCAAAGTCGGCGTGCTGCTCGTCATCGGGTCTTGTCGGCGCGATGTAGAGGAGCGTGTCGTCAGGCGCGAAGCGCACGATGGTGTCTATGTGTCCGTCGGTGTCGTCGCCGATGAGGTTGCCGTGGTCAAGCCACACCACACGGTCGGCACCGAGAACGGTCTTTATATGTTCTTCAATCTCTTCTTTGGTCATGGGCTGGTTACGGTGCGGCGCGAGCAGACACTGGCTTGTCGTCATGATGGTGCCCTTGCCGTCGCTTTCTATCGAGCCTCCCTCAAGCACAAACTGGTTCTCGTCCACATACACCCCATTGTAGGCGCCAAGCTCAAAGAGCTGTCGGTTGAGGGCGTTGTCCTTGTCGGCAGCAAACTTGTCGCCCCATCCGTTGAAACGGAAGTCGACGAGATGTCGTTCGCCCACCCCGTCCTTCGGCAGGAGCGTTATGAAAGCGTGGTCGCGTGCCCAAGTGTCGTTGTTGTCGCAAGTATAGATCCTCACGCGGCTCATCTCCTCGTCGTTAAGGCTCTCTGCCAGCAGCTCGCGCACCTCGTCGGGCTGTTGGGCGGCAACGATGAGCGGCTCATAGTGGGCTACGGCTTTCGCAATCTGCACGAACGTGTCTGTTATGTCTTCGAGATACGGCTTCCAGTCGGTGTCGGCGTGAGGCCATGTCAGCTGCACCCCTGTCTGGTGGTGCCACTCGGCTGGAAGATAATAACGGTTGTCTGTCATTGTAGTGGATTTGTTCTGTTACGACTGCAAAATTAGCAGTTTTTTTCATATTCTAAAACCAATGGCTTTCATTTTTAGTTTAAAATGCGTAACTTTGCCCTTGAAAGTGGGCTGTCCGGCCCGAACAGCATAAAAAAACAAGCAATAACATACATAATGAAAAAGTTTATCCTCGACCTCAAGGTCTCTTCGGTAGAAGCGCTGAGCCCCAAGCATGTGCTCATAAAGCTCACCGACGAGAAACCCTTGCCCGACATGTTGCCGGGACAGTTTGTGGAGGTGCGCGTAGACGACTCGCCAACAACCTTCTTGCGCCGCCCCATCTCTATCAATTTTGTTGACCGCACAAACAATGAGCTGTGGCTCCTCGTGGCTGCCATCGGCGACGGCACGCGCCGCCTGTCACGCTTGCAGCAAGGCGACACGCTCAACTGTGTGCTGCCCCTCGGCAACGGTTTCACCATGCCGCGTGAGGCAAGCGAGAAGGTGCTCCTCGTCGGTGGAGGCGTTGGCGTGGCCCCGTTGCTCTATTTCGGACAGAAGATCAAGGAGCAAGGTGGCGAACCCACGTTCCTGCTCGGCGCCCGCACAGCTGCCGACCTCCTGGAGCTCGATCTCTTCAAGGCGGTGGGCCGTGTGTTTGTGACCACAGAGGATGGCTCTGAGGGTGAGCGCGGCTTCGTGACCAACCACAGCGTGCTCTCACAGGAGCGTTTCGACCAGATCTCTACCTGTGGCCCCAAGCCCATGATGATGGCTGTCGCACGTTATGCCAAGGCTGAGAACATAAGCTGTGAGGTGTCGCTTGAAAACAAGATGGCTTGCGGCGTGGGTGCCTGTCTGTGCTGTGTGGAGAAGACCACCGAGGGTAACGTGTGCGTGTGTAAGGAAGGACCAGTGTTGAACATAAACAAATTGTCATGGCAGATTTAAGCGTAAACATAGGAAAACTGGGGATGAAGAACCCCGTGATGACAGCGTCGGGAACTTTTGGCTACGGACTGGAGTTTGCCGACTTTGTGCCGCTCGACCAGATTGGTGGCATCATCGTCAAAGGCACAACGCTTGTGCCGCGTCAGGGCAACGACTACCCGCGCATGGCGGAGACCGCTCAGGGTATGCTCAACTGTGTGGGTCTTCAGAACAAGGGTGTCGACTATTTCTGTGAGCACATCTATCCGCAGATTAAGGACATCGACACTAACATGATTGTGAACGTGAGTGGCTCTTCGCCCGACGACTATGCCGAGTGTGCAGCACGCATCGACGCTCTCGACAACATTCCCGCCATCGAGCTGAACATCTCATGTCCTAACGTCAAGGACGGCGGCATGGCCTTTGGTGTGACATGCGAGGGTGCTGCAAGCGTGGTAAAGGCTGTGCGAAAGCGTTACAACAAGACGCTCATCGTGAAGCTCTCACCCAACGTCACCAACATTGCCGACATAGCACGCGCCGTTGAGGCTGAAGGTGCCGACAGCGTGTCGCTCATCAACACACTCATGGGCATGGCCATCGACATTGAGCGCCGCCAGCCCATGCTCAGCATCTCTACAGGCGGACTGAGCGGCCCTGCCGTCAAGCCCGTGGCTGTGCGCATGGTGTGGCAGGTTGCCAAGGCTGTCGACATTCCCGTCATCGGACTGGGAGGCATCAGCACCGCTGCCGATGCCATCGAGTTCTTCATGGCAGGAGCATCAGCCATAGAGATAGGCACCGCCAACTTCCTTGATCCCGCCGTCACCATCAAGGTGCGCGACGGCATAAACCAGTGGCTCGACGACCATGGTTGCAAGAGCCTTTCTGAGATTGTTGGGGTTGTTAAGTAAGGTTTGTTGCTTATTTGTCTTGCGCAAATCCTATTGACATTTACATCGCGCTTCGCGCTCGTTGTTTTCTTAAACATTAATTTCCATTAATGGCCCATTAATTATCATTAATACGCGCTTCGCGCGGAAAATTGATGTTAAATTAATGTTCAATTAATGGAAATTAATGTTTAAAAAAATGCGCGTAGCGCAAACCTTTGTCTCATTGTTTTTTTATCCACAACGCTTGCGCTTTTCCTTCTCTCGCAATAAGCTGGTGATTTTTTACAAAATATACAGCCCGTGCAGGTTGCAATATTCGCGTGCTCTAACCTCGCCGACATCGCAGCTCATAACCTTCTGTCCGCATGCCGTTGCTGGGTCCACAAGAAAGAGCGCCTCGGGCTTGTCGCCGGGATGCAGCTCGCGTCGCATGACGCAGAACGGCGTGAGCAGCTCAATCCATTGAATGTAGTGCTCCTCCACCATGGGGTGTTCCACGGCACCAACCTTCACCTTGAAGCCGCCCTCCACCTTTTCAACTACAGGCACATGCTTCTCATAAGCCCCGTCTGTAGAGTTGCCTTTCAGCAGCTCCATAGGTTTGCCACAGCACGAAAGCACGGCGCCTTCATGCAATACCTCAACGATGTTGCCGCAAATGGAGCAACGATAAATTTCTCTTGTCTTCGTCATAGTTTGAGTCCTCCTGTTATATTGTTAGAATATCTTCAGTTTTTGACAGTTAGCTGATTCTTTTCTTATTATGATGCAAATATAGCGATTATTTCAACACGAAACAAGGGTTTGGCCAAAAAATTTTTTTGAACACCTTCTTAAATATGTGCTCATAATCACACGGTTAGCCTGATGTAGGCCCTGTCGTCGAAACTGTTGTTGCCCTCGACAAGCCCTTTGGTGGCTACGAACGACGAAATGTTTTGCGGATCGTCGGCGAGTTGCCGCGCCAGAGCTTCCTCGCTCTCTTTGAGGGTGGGGTGGAGGAATGGGTAGCCGTCTGATGCGAGCACGGCAGCGTGGCTTACGGCAACGGTGCGTGTGCCGGCCATGTAGATGGGCGTTCCGTCGATCACGGCGTAGCTTGTGTTCTGTCCTTGCAGCATGGCTTCAACGAGCTGAGGCTCTATGGCGCGGCGGGCATCGGCTGGCGCCATGCCCTCCTTTATCATGTTGGCGCGAATGGTAGCAATGTGCTGCTCATAAGGTTTGGAGTTGTCGAAGAAGGTGTTGTCGACGATGGCTTGGCAGTCACCTACCATCCACACCTCGCGTTGCTGCACGCTGTAAATTATGGCTGAGGCCGTGAGCCGTTCTTCGGGGTGAGCGCCCATGCGTTCTGCCACCCCGTGCCGCTCATATTCGTTGGCTATGCGCCGTGTCACGCCCTCACAAAACTGCTCCATGGTCGTTGAGACTGGCATGGTCTTGATGTGTTGTGAGATGATAAGCATGGCCAGTCGTCCGTTCTTCATCGTCGGGTCCAGACGGCGTGGTGTCTTGCTGGTGCTGCCGTCAATGACGGCTGCAAACCAAGGCGTTATGACCATGCCGTCCTCACAGTCGGCTTCCGTGTGCTTGCCGCAGATGTAGCTTTCTTCTATCTTCATGTTTTATGAAAGTTGAGTAAATGAGTAAAGATGTTAAACGAGATGTGTTGCTTGTCTTTCTGTTTTCAAGAATTCTTTTCCATCCATGCTTTGGCTATAGCGTCTCCTTTGTCTTGTGTTCTTTTGTAGCAAAGAGCATTGTCAATTGAGGAAATAGACAGGTGAGTTTCTTGAACCTTCTTTTTTCAGCAGTCCTGTCTCGGTGAAATGTCTGAGCCATTTTAGAGCGGCGTTTCGTCGCAGCCCAAACTCTTGCTCCATGGCACGGCGTGTCAGGCAGTTGTTGGTGGCGAAATAGAGGGCTATCTTCTCCTTCAGCTCGTCTTCTGTCAGGTTTGCCGACTTTGTTGTGAACGTTGCCCGTTCAAAGCGCACGCCTTTTCTCACCTCTTTCAGCAAGGTGGCATCGGGACGGAAGCGTATGTTGCGCACAGACAGATAGTCGGCACGCACCTTGTCTATTGGCTTGTCTTCGGGCATGTCCATGTCTACAGCCAGGGAGAAATATCCAATGGATGGAATGTAGAAGCGGTGGCCTTCAATAAGCTCCCTTGTCATGTGCTCGCGCAGAGCCGACAGCGTGGCTTCCACGTCGCCTTTTGTCAGCGAACAGCTGGCTTGGATGTGGCTTTTCAGCTGTTCGGCAGTCATGGCCGGTTGGTCGAATATTTGTGCAAAATGGCGGTCCTTTCCTGTGCCTTGCGAGTTCTTGATTGAATGAATTTCGTATTTTATGCTCATTGCGTTGTTAAGATTGTTTGTCGTTATGCAAAGATACACAATCGCGCAAGCAAAGTCAAGAGAAAAGGGCAAAAATATTTTTAGAAAAAACAATATGGCGCATGTGGCGTGGCGGAGATATTACGGTCTTGCCGCTGAAAAATGCCTTTTAAATCATCGTACCCCGACCGAGGTATACATGTACCCCGACCGGGGTACGATCACTTTAAAGCTTGTTTCGCATGACATTTAAGCCTTTTTCGCATGACATTAAAGCCAGTTTCGCATGATTTTAAAGCCAGTTTCTTTTTGTGATTTTCGCGTTGCCATATAATCCTAAACATTCATTCCCACCAATACCAACCATAATAGCCAGGTGCCTTTTCATGCCACGGACCTTTGCGCTTGGCTGTGTATTTGTATGTAAGCTCAAGCAGCATACTTAAAAAACTTTTATACTCATCCGAATATATAATGCTCTCAGCACCATTATCCGACGGCTTGTTGCTCATAATGTTGTGTGTAAAGTAAAACCAGAACCTATTAGTCTTGCCAGTTGTTTTGCAAATGTCGACAATAACGCCGCCAGGTCCAGGATCTTCCTCAATGACGTACTTTAAGCGACGATAGTATTTGTACTTTTTCTTTGTTTTGTAATAGTAAAAATCCAATATGGAATTGCGAATATATTTGACTGTGTCTTCACTTAAATCATCAATTCTTATATTAATCCATTTTATTTCTTTAGAATCGCCATGCGAAAGAAAAGACATCCAAAAAATCGTGGTGTCTTTTGTTACCTCTACATTCATTTCTCCTGTATATCGTGGCTTATCTTTCACAGAAATACAGATAGTGTCTCTAAGTACCCTTACAGGTACTTTACCTTCAGCATAATTAACAGCACAAAATAAAGCTATTAATAGCGTTATTAAACATTTAAAAGTCTGTTTCATATCTATTGCTGTTTTTATCATCCCTCTTGCTTTTACTAATTTACTTTTCTACAAGTTTATTCCTTTACTGAATAACTTTACTATGCATGAAAAGAGCTTCAGAAACGCTTTACATAGATGTCATGGCCTTTTCTTCTTACACCACATCAAAACGCAGGTCGTCAAGGAGCGACTTATAGGTTTTTCTGAACGTGCTCACCTCCTCGTTCTTTATGTTGCCCGGTTTGTTGCTTGTTATCAGTTCGTTCAACAGGGCAACATCGGCGATGACCGACTTCATGGCATCCACGCTCTTCTTGCAGCATGTGCAAGGCGGGCTCTGTGTTCAAGCTGAAACGGTTCTTTTTCTTGTCGTCGTTAAACAGCCATTCGCCCTCAAAGCAAAGAATGTTCTTCATATTTCTTTTTTTTGCAAAGATAACAATCTTTTTTTTCTTGTTCCCGTTTTGACAAGAAAAATATCTAGTCATTACACAGGGCCCTTAAACCTTGTAACCCTTTCTTAACCCTTCTGTCAACCATTCTTAGCTTTCTTGTCAACGCTTTTAAACTGCTGTGCAACGCGGTGTTAACAACGGGGGCGTAACTTTGCAACCGTAAAATTGAAGCAAAGAGAGAAATAATGATGAAACACAAAAATGGGATAACAAACAGCTGGAAGACGAACAGCAGGCAAACGAACAGCAGGCAAACATACTGCGCTTGTTAAACGACAATAGAGACAATAAAGACAATTTTTCGATCATGGTTCTTGTGGATCAAGACGTGAACGAAGAATTGTCTTTATTGTCTCTATCTTTTTTTTTAAAACACGCTAACGACAACCGTGTGCGAAAGCATAAACATCTGCTTAAGCTTAAAACTCAGCTTAGGCTTAAACTCAGCTTAGGCATAAATTCAGCCTAAGCATAAATATCAGCATTAGCTTAAGCTGGAGCCGCAAGCTGGGAGAAAGAGCTATCAGCTTATTCCTAACAGCTCAATCTCGAAGACGAGGGTAGACCCTCCAGGGATGCCCGGCTGCGAGAACTTGCCGTAGCCCATAGAGGCGGGGATGTAGACCTCCCACTTGTCGCCTACGCACATCTGCTGCATGGCTACAATCCAACCTTCTATGAGGTCGCACAGACGGATGGCAAGAGGGGCTCCACCACGACTGCTGTCAAACTTCTTGCCGTTGATGGTGCGACCGGTGTAATGGGCCGTCACGATGCTACGCGGCGAGGGATGACGGCCGTCGTTCACACCTTCGCTCAACACTTTATAATAAACTCCACGAGGAAGGGCTTTCACACCTTCCTCTTCTGCTTTTGCGGCAAGCCAGTCGAGGTTTGCCTTTGCATATTCTCTTTTGTTCATTGTCTTTCTGTTTGATTGATTGTGTAAAGATACGAAAAAATCCAGATAACGGCATAAATCATCGTCATTTTCGTAAAATATAAACACATAAAAACATTTCAGCGGTCATACCTTAAACGTCTTAATGACGGGAATTTGCTCGCATGACGTACAAAATAGGCTCAAACTAAGTGTTATCAGAACCCTGAAATACAGAGACGAGGAGAAACGGACAAAGCGTGCCAAGCCCCGACAACCCAGGACTTGGCACGCTCTCATCTACAAGTAATCTTACTTTTTATATAGCACCTTTTCTGTGCGCTTTCCATCAGTGACGAGATATGCACCTCGCTCGGCAAGCGGCACAAGATGGGATTTCTCCCCAGGCTGTGCCTCATGCCAGTGCAGCAACTGCCCCAATGGATTATACACGCGTATGATCGCACCCTCGGTTACACCCTCAACAAGCAGTCCGCCAGTCTGGCTGGTCACGGTGAACGGAGCCTGGGCTGATGCCACAGGCTTCTCTATGCCCACCGTTGTTTTCTCTGCAAAGAGGTTTACCGCTGTCACATTATTAGAAGGATTCTGGTCTTCGATCACATTACCCTCTC
>OQVT01003296.1_pt1 | contig 10399 bp, 10 predicted proteins | sample 1691561 | NCBI WGS metagenome assembly OQVT01 (sample SAMN03418260, study PRJEB22391) | human gut metagenome | biome: human-gut; feature: organic feature; material: feces | host: Homo sapiens | place: Tanzania | collected 2013-01
TGTATGGCGGTATGCCGTTCCAGGCGGGCCCCTGCCGGGTCGGCAGCGGGCAGGATCTCCACGCCCGGGTTGCGGCTGCGCAGCGCTTCCAGTTCGTTGTTCATGGTTACTGACCCTGCTCGTCCACAGCCTTCAGGCCCTGGGTCTCCTCGATCTCCTTCAGCATGTCCACGCGCACCTGATGGCGGCCACCCTCATACTCGGCGTTGACCCACTCGTCCACGATCATCTTGGCCATCTCGGGGCCTACCACGCGGGCACCAAAGGCGATGATGTTGGAGTTGTTGTGCTGCTTGCTCAGGCGGGCAGAATAGGGCTCGCTGCACACGCAGGCACGCACACCGCGCACCTTGTTGGCGGCCAGGCTGATGCCCACGCCGGTGCCGCAGATCAGCACACCGCCGTCCACTTCGCCGGAGGCGACCATCTTGCCCACCTTGTAGCCGCTGATGGGGTAGTTGAAGCTCTCGGTGCTGTTGGTACCGACGTCGATGACCTCGATGCCCTTGTCCTCCAGATACTTCTTGATTTCTTTCTTCATTTCCACTGCGACGTGGTCGTTGCCAATTGCCAGTTTCATACAGACACACTCCTTATTTTTTAAACAGAGGCACACCGCCGCAGGGTGCAGCGGCACACCGTTGTTTGCGGATCAGATGTTGGTGCTTGCCATGCGGAAATAGGTGTACGGGCGGCCCTTGATGGACACGGACAGCTGATGGATGTTCTCCGGGCTGGTGCATCCGGCAAAGCCGCCGTCGCCAATGGCGTGCACATCGGCACCGGTCTCCTTCATCTTCAGGGCGATCAGGCGCACGGTGTCGGGGTCGGCACCTTCCACCGAGCTGTTCAGGAAGGTCATGGCCAGGGTGCCGGGCTTGTAGCGGTGCACATACTGCACCAGCTCCTGGATCATGTGGGTGCTGATGCCGTTGCGGCTGCCCGGGGCGGGCAGGTCGATGCAGTCGGCACCGGCGTCGATGAGCTGGCGGATGATGTCCTTGGCATCGTACTGGGCCAGGGGGTCACCCAGCACCTTCTCGTTGATGCCATCTTCCCACTTGCCTGCAAAGACGAACAGCTTGTCGCCGTACTTTTCCTTGACCCACTTGGTGCAGGCCACCACGTCGGTGATGGACGTACCGCTGCCGGGGTTGCCGCCCAGGATGACAAAGTCCACGCCCATGTCCACGCACTTCTGCACATGCTCCGGGGTGCACAGCATGCCTTCGCGGCGGTACAGCGCCTTTTTGCCGCCGTCCTCACTGCCGGCCTTGGGGCAGCCCAGATACACGCCGATGGGGCGCTGGCCGCAGCGGGCCTTGAGCTCCTGATAGGTCAGGCCCTGCAGACCGGGGTTGTTGTCCCAGTTGTCCAGGTCGATGGTGTTCAGCAGCACCATGTCGGAGCCGAAGGCGAACATCAGCTCACTGTTGGTCACGCCGCGCACCAGGCCTGCGCCCGCAAACAGCAGGTGCTGGCCCATGATGACACGGCCCTCAGACTTATAGATGGACTCCTTGAGGTCCATCGGGGTCATCGTTTCAAAGTCGCTCTTGGAAGCGCTGATCAGACGCACGACGTTGCTCATGCCTTTTCTCCCTTCAGCTCCGGGATGATCTCTGCATACGGACGGCCCTTGCCGAACAGGGCGCTGGTGCCCAGAATGAAGCCGTCGGCACCCATGGCGGACAGCTCCTCGATGACCGCCGGGCTGCAGGAGCCGTCGATCATCAGCTTGAAGCCGTACTTTTCCTTCAGCTCTGCCAGCGCACGCACCTTGTTCTTGGTGAACTGGATGAACTTCTGGCCGGCGAACCCGGGGTTGACGGTCATGACCATGACGTAGTCGCAGAGGTTCAGCATCTCTTCCACGGTGGCCAGGCTGGTGTCCGGGTTGATGGCAATGCCGGCTGCGGCGCCGCGGCTCTTGATGTGCGCCAGCGTCTTGACCACATAGCGCTCACTCTCGGGGTGGATGTACACGATGTCGGCACCGGCATCCAGGAACCAGTCCACCTTCTCGCCGGGGTTCTCGATCATCAGGTGCACATCCACCGGCTTTTTGGTGTACTTGCGGATGGTCTTGAGGTCCATCAGACCCATGGTGATGTTGGGCACAAAGGTGCCGTCCATGATGTCACAGTGGAAGATGTCCACACCGGCTTCGTCCAGCGCCTTGATCTCCTCGGCCAGGCGGCCGTAGTCCGCGCACATCATACTGGGGCAGAGCAGCTTTTCCATTTTGCAGATCCTTTCCTGTCAGGCAGGTAATCGTTTTCCTCATCCTAAAGATAACACAGGCCGAAAGCCTTGTCAATAGGTTTCAAAAAAATTATGTAAACGTTTACCCTTTTGCTTGCATTTTCCGTTGATTGCTGTATAATGGATGCAGCAGCCCCTCTTTTTGGGGGCATTTTATTTCCTTTTATAAAGGAGCAAGTCTGTATGTCTGACACAAGCAATCCTCCGTCCATCCGGGACATTGCCGAGATCGCAGGTGTGAGCGTGGCCACGGTTTCCCGCGTCCTGAACAAAAAGGGCAAATACTCCGCCACCACCGAAAAGCGCGTGCTGGCGGTGGTGAACTCCTGCGGCTACATCTCCAACATGTCGGCCAAGAGCCTGCGGGAGGCCCGCTCCCACACGGTAGGGCTGATCGTGCCCAACGTGACCAACGCTTTTTTCTCGCAGCTGGCCTACTCCATTGAAACAGAGCTGTTCCAGCGCAATTATTCGGTGTTCATCTGCAACAGCGGCACCGACGCCGACAAGGAGCGGGATTATTTCCGCACCCTCATCGGCAAATGCGTGGACGGCATCCTGTGCATCAGCGACCTGAACGAGATCCCGTCGGACATTCTGGACCGGGGCGTGCCCATCGTCTGCATCGACCGCCGCCCCGTGGTGGACCGGGTGGTGCCCTGGGTGGGCAACGATGACCGGGCCGCTGCTTTTAACGCCACTGAGCTGCTGATCCGGAAAGGCTGCCGCCACATCCTGTTCATTTCCAGCCACCACTCTGCCTACACCCGGTTCGACCGCGACAAAGGCTACCGGCAGGCCCTGGAAGCCCACGGCATCCCGGCGGATGAAAATTATAGCATGCGCCGCCCCGGCATCGACCCCACCCCCATCGAAACGGAAGTGATGGTGTACGACTTTGTGCAGAAGGGCCTGCCGCTGGACGGCATCATCGCTTCCAGTGAACCGGCCGCTCTGGGCACCCTGTATGCCCTCAAGCGGGCCGGGCTGCGGGTACCGCAGGATGTAAAAATTGTTTCCTTCGACAGCACCCTGTATTCCCTGCTCACCGACCCGCCCCTCACTTCCATTGAGCGCAACCCCCAGAGCATCGCACAGAAAAGCTGTGAGCTGATCTTGCAGCTGATGCGCGGCGAGCCCCCCGCCGAGACCGAGATCTACATCCCCACCAACCTGGTGGAGCGCGCCTCCACCGACGGCTGATCTCCAAAATCATTTTTCCCCGGGCAGGAACCACCCCGTGTGCCGTTCCTGCCCGGGTTTTGTTTTACAGATTGGCAAATTTCCGCCGGGATCGCCAGAATGAACAGATCCCGGGACCACCTCATTTCCCGGTATTTTGTTAAAGATTACAAAATGTTATCAAAAACTTTCGGACAAACCAACCAAATATTTCCGAAAATCTTTGGGTATTCTTTCGCTTGCGCCAACTTTGGGAATTGTTTATACTACGAGTAGGTTTGTAAGGTGTTTGTGAATTCTGCGTCAAGTTTTCACGCACCGATGATTTTAAATCTCTACAGGAGGGACAATACCATGAAAAAGATTTCTCGGCGTAATTTCCTGAAGGGCGCTGCCGTTCTGGGCACCGCCGCTGCCATGACCGCTTGCGGCGGCAGCTCTTCTTCTACCTCCACCGCAGCCTCCACCAGTGCTGCAGCGTCCACCGGTGCTGCTTCCACAGCAGAAGCCAGCGGCAAGCTGGTCATCTACTCGCCCAACTCGGACACCCAGATCGACTGCACCCTGACCAACGGCTTTATGGTCAAGTACCCCAACATCGAGGTGGAGCTGCAGTCCATGGGCACCGGCGACGTGCTGGCCCGTATCGAGGCCGAAAAAGAGAACCCGCAGGCCGATATCGACTGGGGTGCCATCAACTTCAACTTCTACAAGCAGCACCCCGACCTGTGGGAGTCGTATGTTTCGCCCAACGAGGCCAACCTGGACGAGAACTACCGCAACAACACCGACGGCAACGTGACCTACTGCAACCTGTCCGGCAGCGGCTGCTTCATCCTGAACAATACCCTGCTGAAAGAGCTGGGCGTTGAGGTCAAGGGCTACGCCGACCTGCTGCAGCCGGAGCTGAAGGGCAAGATCGCCATGGGCGACCCCACCGCTTCTTCCAGTGCCTTTGCCGAGCTGACCAACATGCTGCTGGATATGGGCGAGGGCGACACCCCGGCCGACCGCTACATGAGCGATGCCGCATGGGATTACATTGCAAAGTTCATTGACAACATCGACGGCATCGTGCTGTCCAGCTCTTCTCAGGTGTACAAGAACGTCATCGCCGGTGAGTATGCCGTGGGCGTTTCCTACGAGGACCCCGTTGTGCAGGCCATCATCGACAACAAGGACAACCCCGACGCCGACCTGTCTCTGGTGTACCCCGAAGAGGGTGCCGTGTGGCTGCCCGCCGGTGTCGCCATCGTGAAGAACGCCCCCAACATGGACAACGCCAAGCTGTTCGTCGACTATGTGCTGAGCGAGGAAGCCCAGACTGCCCTGTCCAAGACCACCATCCGCGGTACCATGACCTCCATCGCACAGGACTGCCCCGAGATGAAGCCCTTTGAGGAGATCAACGTGGTGTACGAGGATCAGGCCGCTGTGGCAGAGCTGCAGACCGAGATGCTGGAGAAGTGGACCAACCTGCTGACCAAGTAAGCATCTCTCCGCTGAAAAACAAAAAGTAAGGACGATCATTATGAGTGTTTGTATTCGCATCAAGGACGCCGTGAAGAAATACGGCGACAATACGATCATCTCGGATCTGTCGTTGAACATCAAAGAAGGCGAGTTCTTCACCCTTCTCGGCCCCTCCGGCTGCGGAAAAACGACACTTCTGCGTATGATCGCAGGCTTCAACAGCATTGAAGGCGGCGACTTCTACTTCAACGACAAGCGCATCAACGACATCGACCCCTCCAAGCGCAACATCGGCATGGTGTTCCAGAACTACGCCATCTTCCCCCACATGACCGTGCGGGACAACGTTGCCTTTGGTCTGAAGAACCGTAAGGAATCCAAGGAGACCATCCAGAAGGAGACCGACGAGTTCATGAAGCTGATGCACATCAGCGAGTATGCCGACCGCATGCCCGACCGGCTGTCCGGCGGTCAGCAGCAGCGCGTGGCACTGGCCCGCGCCCTGGTGATCAAGCCGGATGTGCTGCTGATGGACGAGCCCCTGTCCAACCTGGACGCCAAGCTGCGCGTGGAGATGCGCACCGTCATCAAGGAGATCCAGCACACGGTGGGCATCACCAATGTGTACGTCACCCACGACCAGGAAGAAGCCATGGCTGTTTCGGACCGTATCGCGGTCATAAACAAGGGCGACATCCAGCAGGTGGGCACCCCCAAGGACATCTACCAACGCCCGGCCAACCTGTTCGTTGCCACCTTCATCGGCCGTTCCAATGTGCTGGACGGTGAGCTGCGCATGGAAAACGGCAAGCCCGTGCTGCACTTCCATGCCGGTGCTTCGATCACGCTGGACAATGTGCGTGCCGAGGAGTGCAAAAACCAGCCCGTCAAGATCTCGGTGCGCCCGGAGGAGTTCATTCTGGACGCCTCCACCGACGCTACCGGCCTGAAGGCCACCGTGGACAGCAGCGTGTTCCTGGGTCTGAATACCCACTACTTTGCCCACACCGACGACGGTGACAAGATCGAGATCATTCAGGAATCCCAGATCGACAGCATCATCCCGGATGGCACGGTCGTCCGTCTCGGCGTCAAGACCGAGAAGATCAACGTGTTTGACGCGGAAGGCAAGCAGAACCTGCTGGAAGGTGTCCGCAACGACAACGCCGTTTAACGGGCAGGAGGCAGTACCATGAAAAAGACCAAAAAGCTGGACATGTGGACGGTTTTGTCCTTTGTGATCCTGCTGTGCTATGCGGTGTTTCTGCTGTATCCCATGCTCAACCTGCTGCGCCAGTCCGTGGTGACCATCGACGGCGCTTTCACGCTGGAGTATTTCCAGAAGTTCTTTGGCAAATCCTATTACCTGATCACCCTGTGGAACTCCTTCAAGGTGTCCATCGCTGTCACCATCATCACGCTGATCATCGGCGTGCCGCTGGCGTATCTGTACAATATGTATGAGGTCAAGGGCAAGGGCCTTCTGCAGATCATCATCATCCTGTGCAGCATGTCCGCCCCCTTCATCGGTGCCTATTCCTGGATCCTGATGCTGGGCAACTCCGGCATCATCCGCAAGGCCATCAAGTCGGTGCTGGGCATCACCCTGCCAAGCATCTACGGCTTCAACGGCATCCTGCTGGTGCTTTCGCTGCAGCTGTTCCCGCTGGTGTTCCTGTACGTTTCAGGTGCCATGAAGAACATCGACAATTCCCTGCTGGAAGCCGCCGAGAGCATGGGCTGCAAGGGCATCAAGCGTTTTCTGACCGTGATCGTGCCGCTGTGCATGCCCACCATCCTGGCCGCCATGCTGCTGGTGTTCATGCGCGCCTTTGCCGACTTCGGCACCCCGCTGCTGATCGGTCAGGGCTACCGCACCTTCCCGGTGGAGATCTACAATGCCTTCTTCTCGGAGACCACCGGCGGCGACTACGGCTTTGCCTGCGCCACCTCGGTGATCGCCATCGTCATCACCACCGTGGTGTTCCTGGTGCAGAAGTGGTCCTCCAATAAGTTCTCCTTCACCATGAATGCCCTGCATCCGGTGGAGCGCAAAAAGGCCCACGGCCTGCTGAATGTGCTCATCCATCTGTTCACCTATCTGGTGGTGGGCATCGCCTTCCTGCCGCAGGTGTACATCTTCTACGAGTCCTTCCGCAAGACCTCCGGCAAGGCCTTTGTGCCCGGTTACTCGCTGGACAGCTACCGCTCCGCCATGAAGGTGGCCGGCAGCGCCATCAAGAACACCTTCGTCATCGGCATTGCCGCACTGGTGCTCATCATCCTGCTGGCTGTGCTGGTGGCCTACCTGGTCATCCGCCGCAAGAACACCGTGAACAACGTGATCGACGTGATCAGCATGCTGCCCTACATCATTCCCGGCAGCGTGGTGGGCATTGCCCTGATCATGGCCTTCAACCGCAAGCCGCTGATCCTGACCGGTACCATGATCATCATGGTCATCGCACTGGTGATCCGCCGCCTGCCCTACACGATCCGCAGTTCGGTGGCCACCCTGCAGCAGATCCCCATCACGGTGGAGGAAGCCGCCATCTCGCTGGGTTCCTCCAAGGCCAAGACCTTCTTCCAGATCACGGTGCCCATGATGGCAAACGGCATCATTTCCGGTGCCATCCTGAGCTGGGTGACCATCATCACCGAGCTGTCCACCGCCATCTGCCTGTACACCGTGCGCACCCAGACTTTGACGCTGGCCATTTACACCTATGTGTCCCGCGGCAACGACGGCATCGCCGCAGCACTGGCCACCATCCTGTCGCTGACAACGGTGGTCTCGCTGCTGCTCTTCATGAAGCTGTCCAAGTCCAAGGACGTCACCCTGTAACAGCTCCAACCGCAAACAAAAAGCTCCGTTCCCTTTGCAGGGAACGGAGCTTTTTTCGGTTCCGGATCAGGCAAACAATGCCACGATCACCTGCATGGCCACGCCCACAAAGGCACCGGCGGCCCAGGTGAGGCCGGTGATGAACAGGTTCTGCTTCCAGGAAGGGTTAGCGCGCCACAGCACGGCCAGGCCTACACCGGCACCGGTGCACAGACCGGCCACCAGGCTGGAAAAGCGCAGAGCACCCTCCACATACAGCTGGGTGAGCAACACGCTGGCGGCGCAGTTGGGGATCAGGCCCACCAGGGCCGCCACCACCGGCTGGAAGAAGCCCATCTGACCCAGCAGGTCGGCAAACACGTCCTCACCCACGCCTTCCACGATGAGGCCGAACACCAGACTGAATGCAAAGATGAACACGAAGATCTCCAGCGTGTGGCGCAGAGCCGCCTGCCAGATGGGGCGCTCGTTGCCCTCTTCATCGTTGTGCTCCTCGTGGCAGTCCACCTCGTCGGCATGGCCGGTGTAGCCGCCCCGCAGCCCCTTGGGCAGGATGCCGCGCAGCACAAAGTCCAGCACGAAACCAACGATGACAGCGTACACCACCTTGATGACCATCAGCACGACCAGCTTGTCCCAGTAGGCCGGCATGGACACCAGCAGTGGGATGGCTTCATCGCTGGTGGCCAGATACACGGCCATCAGGGTGCCCAGCGTAATGACGCGGGACGCATAGAAGTTGGACGCAATGGCCGAGAAGCCGCACTGCGGCACACAGCCCAGCAGGGCACCGGGCACTGCGCCCCAGCGCCCGCCGCCGGCCAGCAGCGCTTCGATGCGCTCGCCGTGGCGGTGCTCGATGTATTCGATCAGCAGATAGGCCAGAAACAGAAAGGGCAGCATCTTGGCGGTGTCCACCAGAGATTCGCCCAGAACATCCAGAAACAGTTCCATAAATATCGCTCCCAAAAACCACAGCGGGTTTCTTCATTTTAGTAAATTGCAATCAGTTTGCATTTTCGTGCAGGGATGATTATACACGATATCCTGCCCGATTGCAAGCCCAATTTGCAAAAAGATTGCATTTTTAGAAAAATTGCTCCGGAACGTCTGTTTTCTGTTTCTGTGCAGCTGCAAAAAAAACGCCGCCCGGCTGCCGGAATGCCCGGCCGCAGAGCGGCATCTGTGTTTTTGATCAGAGAAATTACAGCATCTTCACGGCCAAGGCCTCGGTGGTGCGGTCCTGTGCCTCGTTGGTCTGCTGCTGGTCATCCAGCATATAACGCAGCAGAAGCACCTCTGCCACATACAGCACCGCCACCTTGATGGGGATGCTGCCGGAGTCCAGCGGGTTTTCCTGCGCGCCGCACAGCAGCACGATGTCGGCCAGCTTTGCGCCCGGCGAGTCCTCGTAGTGGGTGATGAGGATGATCTTTGCCCCGGCGGCCTTGGCGGTGCGCAGCGTCTCGATCATATCCCGCGTGGCACCGGAGTAGGACACGAACAACACGACATCTTCTTCCGTCATCAGGCTGGCCGCCATCACCTGCATGTGGCTGTCGCCCGCCGTGCGGAACTTGTTGGTGATGCCCGCAAACCGGGCGCAGATGTCGTTGGCCACCAGCATGCTGCCGCCCTGCCCCAGGCAGAACACCTGCCGTGCGCTGTGCAGCAGGGCCACAGCCTTGTCCACCGCCTCCGGTGAGAGGGCATTCTGTGTGCCATTGATGGCTGTCATGAACAGCGCACCGGCGTGCTCACACAGGGTGGCCGTGTCGGCGTCCGGCTCCGGCGCACGCTGGTTGACCAGTGCGCCGGTGGCATTGGCCTGTGCCAGTGCAATGCGCATTTCATGGTAGCCTTCAAACCCCAGCGCCCGGCAGAACCGGAACACCGTAGCCTCTGCCACCTTGCATTCCCTTGCCAGGGATGAGATGGACAGATACTGTGCCTCTGCTGCGTGCTGCACCAGATAGTCGGCCACCATGTGACCCGATTTTGTCAGGTCATTCTGGTGCTGCTGCAGCAGCTCCCAAAAATTTGTAGACATTTCCTTCTCCTTACCCGACCGCTGCGCAAAGGGCAGCCGCCGACTTATTTCCTACACCTTCTTACATCAAAAAGTATAAAAGAAACAAACCGGGTGTGCAAGAGGCGCATTGCCCACATTTTTGGTCCGGTTTCTGTGCAGACGGCACAGAAAGTGAGGAAAAACGGCCCATTTTCTGAAAATCTCTTTCTTTTTCAGATTTTCAGGCCGAAAAGTCTTTTCATTCATTTTTCCGATTTTGTACCGTTTTGTAACTTTTTTAACGAGCAATTTTCACTTTTCTTTTGTGTTTTTTCTGATATCCCACAATCTTGTACAACCTGCACAGTTCCAAAATGAAAAATTTATGAAAAGGAAGTATGGACAGAATGAAAATATTTTTCTATAATGGAACCATCAAAGGCAGCCGCCCGCACAAGCCGCTGCCACAACGTGAATTGATGAGAGCAAGGAGAAACTATCATGAAAAACTGCATTTCCCGCCGTTCGTTCCTGAAGGCTGCCGGTATGCTGGGCGCTGCCGGTGCACTGGCCGCTTGCGGCGGGGTGTAGTCCAGATACTCCACGGTGACCTTGATGTCGGG
>OQVT01003300.1_pt1 | contig 10392 bp, 7 predicted proteins | sample 1691561 | NCBI WGS metagenome assembly OQVT01 (sample SAMN03418260, study PRJEB22391) | human gut metagenome | biome: human-gut; feature: organic feature; material: feces | host: Homo sapiens | place: Tanzania | collected 2013-01
CAGCATGCTCCCGAAGGTCGAGTCCTGCATGGAGTTCGTGAAGAACAACGACCATGGCGGAACCGCGCTCATCACTTCCCTGGCCCGTGCCGCCGACGCTCTTGAAGGCAAGACCGGCACGGTCATTACCCGGTAAGCAAATTTTTGTCCCGTTTCGCATCTCCCAGCGAAGTCCGAACAAAATTTTAAGAGAGGGGTTCAAATCATGTCTAAGAAGACGAAAAGATCCATCAGCACATTTGCGATCCTGCTCGCCGTTATGCTCCTTGTGTCAATAGCCACATGGATAGCAGCGGGCAACACCTACACCGACGCTGACGGCAATACCGCCGAAGTCGTCGGAGCAACCTCCAGCGATATCTTTATGGCTCCCGTCAACGGCTTCGCTGACGCAGCCGACGTTATCACCTTCGTGTTCTGCCTCGGCGCGTTCCTCGCGATCGTGACAGGCACAGGCGCTCTTGAGACCGGCATCCAGTCCCTCGTGCGCAAGCTGCACGGCAAAGAGCTTGTTCTTATCTGGGTCCTGATGTTCGTGTTCTCCGTCGGCGGTACCACCTACGGTATGGGCGAAGAGACCGTCGGCTTCTACATCCTGCTTGCAGCGACCATGATGGCCGCCGGCTTTGACCCGGTCGTCGGTGCGGCAACGGTTCTGCTCGGCGCAGGCACCGGTGTTCTCGGCTCCACCATCAACCCCTTCGCCACCGGCGCGGCGGTCTCCGCTGCGGCTGACGTCGGCGTTGAGGTCAACATGGGCACCACTTATGTCATTGCCATCATCCTCTGGCTCGTTGCCTATGTTACCTCCGCACTGTTTGTCACCTCTTATGCAAAGAAAGTCCGCGCCAATAAGGGCTCCATCCTCACTGCTGAGCAGCTCAGCGAGTGCAAGCTGGCCTATGGCGGCAAGGACGATATCGGCGATGTCAAGCTCACCGGCCGTCAGAAGGCTGTTCTGTGGCTGTTCGCCCTGTCCTTCATCGTCATGATCCTCGGCTTCATTCCTTGGGGCAGCCTCAGCGAGGGCGCTTACAACTTCTTTGCTCCCATCTCCTCCTGGCTCACCGGCTCCGGCTTCGGCGATTGGTGGTTCTATGACGCGGCAACTTGGTTCCTGCTCATGGGTATCATCATCGGCATTGCAGCGGTCATCGCCATTGAAACGGTCGGCAACAGCATGACCGGCTCGGTCATGGACTCGATGTCCGGCATGGGTGCCAGCAACATTTCGGTTACCGTAACGCAGAAAAGCAGTTCCAGTACCTCGGGCACATCCCAGGGTGTCCGGCTGCGCCGATTCATGGACTCGCAGCCGTCGGATTCCGACCTCATCACCCAGGATATGATGGATGACTTTATGGCCACCTTCCCGACGCAGGTGGATCACATCGAACTTTCCCAGCAAGTAGGCGATGGGACGATTGCCAAGTACGGCGACCCGACCACGACCATCAAGACCAGCGTCAACGGTGCCAATACTGCCACACTGGAAAATCTTGACGCAGATTCGCAGATTTTGTATGGGCGCTGGCTTGACGATGAAAAGGACGCGGGCCGCAAGGTCGCTTGCGTGTCAGAAAAATTCGTCGAACAGGCTGTCGGCGGCACCGCGCAGGAGGCCATCGGCAAGGCGGTCACGCTGACGATCAACAAGAATTTGTATACGTTCTATATACAGGGCGTATATAAATACACAGAGGACAACTACTCCAGCATGTTCGGCGGCAGCGACGATGACAGCATCCAGACGAACTTTTATATCCCACTGGACGTGGCAAAGTCCATCGCCGGCGCGGGCGCAGGCTACCAGAGCATCACGGTGGTGGCAAACGGCGGCATATAGCCCACGGCCTTGCTCAACGCTGCGCCCAGCCCCAGGCCCAGCACAATGCCGATGGCACCGCCAATCAGGCAGAGAATAACGCTCTCGGTGATGAACTGCATCCGGATGGCCGACGCGGGGGCACCCAGCGCCTTGCGGGTGCCGATCTCGCGGGTGCGCTCCATTGCGGCGCTGTCGCTGCTGGTCGGCGGCGTTGCCGATGATGCCTCCCAGCACGACACCACCCGCCATACCCACGATGGTACCCATGTCGTGACCGCGCGGTCCGTCGCTGATGCCACCGATGGCACTACCCAATATCGAGCCGAAGGTGGCACCGGTATAGGCGCCCTGTCCGGCGTAGGTGCCGCATCCGCTCATCACCAGGAGCGTCGAAGCGGCTATTGCTGCGTATTGTTTCCTCATTCCCTTCACTGGTTTTAGTTACTGTTATGGTTGCAAAAGTAACCAATTCCACCGTCACCGCCATGGTTTTTCCCCTAAATCGCGATAGGGTTTCCCCTATTATTATAATTAAGGTGTAGATGACAGCGCCGTCATCACCGTGGCTACCCAAAAGGCTCCCGCTGCCTCTCTTGGGACAGACGGGAGCCATGCTTATGCGGTCGGTTCACACCGAGTGATTACCAGATGTGGGCGCGCTTGTCGGGAGCCAGATAGAGGCGGTCGGTGGGCTGGATGTTCCAAGCCTCATACCAGGCGTCGATATGGGGCAGAGCGGCATTGACACGCAAATGGTTGGGCGAGTGTACGTCGCTGTTGACGAGGTAAGCCACAAACTGCGGAGCCACATTGCTGGCCCAGATGCGGGCATAGGAGAGGAAGAAGCGCTGGGCTGCGCTGTAGCCGTCCTTCTCGGGCAGAGGCTGCTTGACCATCACGTTCTGCAGGGCACGGAATGCCACGTTGATACCGCCGTTGTCGCCGATGTTCTCGCCAAGGGTCTTCTCACCATTGACCTTCAGGCCGGGCTGTACCTCCTGTGCGCTAAACCAGTCGGCCAGCACCTTGGTGCGCTGGCTGTAGTTGGCCTTGTCCTCGTCGGTCCACCAGTTGTTCAGGTTGCCGTCCTTGTCAAACTGGCAGCCCTGGTCGTCGAAGCCGTGGCTCATCTCGTGGCCGATGACGGCTCCGATGGCGCCATAGTTGGCGGCGTCGTCGGCCTCGGCGTCAAAGAACGGAGCCTGGAGGATGGCTGCCGGGAAGTTGATACTGTTGAAGGTTGGGGCATAGAAGGCGTTGACCATCTGGGGATTGCAGGCGAAGACAGTCTTGTCGACAGGCTTGCGCCACTTCTTCTCCAGACTGCGGCGGCGCAGGGCGGGGATAATCTCGTCGTAGTTGGCGCGCAGGCTCTTGCTCTCGTCTATCTGCACGTACTCTTCCATGTTCTGCCACTTATCGGGATAACCTATATTGATACGCATACTGCGCAGCTTCTCTATGGCCTTGGCCTTGGTGGCATCGGTCATCCATGTGCTCTCGCCGATGCGCTGGGCGAAGGCGTCCTGCAGGTTGTGTACCATCTCCACCACTCTCTGCTTGCTGCTCTCGGGGAAGTACTTGGCAACATAGAGCTTGCCGATAGACTCGCCCATGAGTCCCTGGACAAATCCCAGTCCGCGCTTCCAGCGGGGCTGCTGCTCCTTGACGCCATAGACGGCCTTGGTATATTCAAAACGGCGGTTGACGAAGTCGTCGGAGAGCAGGCTCACAGACGAACTGATAACGCTGGCCTCCAAGCTGGCCTTGAGGGCGAAGAGGTCGGCGGTGGCGAGTATCTTCTCTACCTCGTGGATGGGCTCGGGCTGACCCACATCGACAGAGTCAATGTCGGAAGGATAGCCATAAGCCAGACAGAGCTGCTTCCAGTCGATGCCGGGATAGTCGCGCAGCAGGTCCTGCCAGCTCATCTTGTGGATATTGGCCTGAGGGTCGCGGCTCTTCACCTGGTCGTAGCTCTGGCGGGCTATCTGGTCTTCGATGGCGAAGGCTGCCTGCATCTTCTTCTCAGCCATGGCCTCGCTGTTGCCCACCATCTTGAAGAGGTCTTTCATCAGACTCTTGTAGGCGGCCACCACTGCCTTCTGCTGCTCATTGGGCTGGGTATAGTATTCGGGGTCAAGACCGATGCCACCCTGGTTGGCACCGAAGATGTACTGGTCAGAGTTGATGGCGTCCTGGCCCAGTCCGAAGCCGAAGAGCATGGTGCCGTAGCCCTTGGCGCCCAGCTCGTACATCACGCGCTCACACTGCTTGCGGTTCTTGATGGCAGCCACCTTGGCGAGGGCGGGCTTGATGGGCTCGTAGCCCATACGGTTGCGAGCCACCGTGTCCATATACATACGGTAAAGCGAACCAATCTTCTGGCCCACTGTGCCCTGGGGCATGTGCTTCTCGGCATACTCCTTCACAAGGTCGCGTATGCGGTCGTTGTTCTGCTCGTCCAAATCGGTAAACGAACCGTTCATGGGGTGTACGGCGTCGAGTGGATGGCTCTTGAGCCAGCCGCCGGCAGCAAACTGGTAGAAATCTTCACCGGGCTTGACTTCAAGGTTCATGTTGGCCTTGTCAATGCCGCTTTTGAGTGTTTGGGCAGAGGTCATGCCTGAGATGGCGAGTGCCGCGATTAACATTTTAATTTTCATTTGTAGGGTTATTTTGTTGATTAATTGTTTCCGTTTCCTCAGTTGGCGCATTTTCACTTCCTCTGTTGGCGCAATTTCGCTTCCTCAGTTGGCGGAAATGATGGTTGACGGGGTGGTCGGTGTGGTGAGAAAAGCCCTTGAGCCAACTGCCGGCGATCAACTGGTAAATACGTCACCTGACTTGACCTCAAGTGGCATGCTGACCGTCATCGTCGGCACGATATTCGAGTATATCGCCGGGCTGGCAGTCGAGAGCCTGACAGATGGCTTCGAGGGTGGTGAAGCGTATGGCTTTGGCCTTGCCCGTCTTGAGTACCGAGAGGTTGGCGGGAGTGATACCCACCCGCTCGGCCAACTCGCCCGACGACATCTTGCGCCGGGCCATCATCACGTCTACATTTACTATGATTGCCATGACTGGTACTGTTTATATGGTAAGGTCGTTTTCTTCTTTCATTTTCTGGCCCACGGCAAAGAGCTGACTCACCATGAGCAAGCCCAACCCTATGACGAGCAGCATACTGTCTATCTCGCTGTGGAGGCTCACGTCGTAGCCGGCATAGGCCACGGCGGGCGTAGTGTCAAAGGCCGGCAACAGCCATTCGCCCAGATAGATGGCTATGATGTACCAACCCATCAGCCGCAGCCGACGAGTGGCAGACTCGCCGAAGTCTTCACCTCGATTTACAGCAAGCACCAGCCGGATGAAGACTACCCAGAAAGCTAAACAACAACCCGACATCGCCAGCAGCACCAGCATATTGCCTATGGTGACCAGCACCGGCGTGCTACCCGTGCCTTCGGCGACCACCCAAGCGGTCACCTTGCTCACGCGCAGCGAGTCGGTATTGCCAGTCATCGTGTTGGTCATCGCCAGTTCGCGGCGTGCCGGGTTGTGCGAACGCAAGTCCAGAATGTAGGGTTTGCAGGTCTTGCCCGTGGCACGGTCCTGAAACTCAAGGGTGGCGTCGGCATAACCGCTGTTAAAACCTTCGACAAAGTGCTGGGCAGCCGTGAAGAGAGAGAAAGCCACGGCTATCAGCAGCAGAATACAATAGAAGTTGAACTTACGTTTCATCTGTTTTCTTGATAATTATTAATAACTTATTGTTAATTGTATATTATTTATCGAATAACGATATGACAAAGGTAGAGATTATCTCTGTAACCACCAAGCAAAACTCCAGTTTTATTATCGTTTAACGATAAATTTAACACTCTTATACACATCGCGGCCGCCATCATCGCCGTCACAGCGATGAGGGTCTCCACGCCCACCCCATTCCCCGACACGATAAAAGTAATGATGGATAGAAAAAAGAGAGGGAAAAATGGAGCGGTTTCACAAAAAAGTAATACATTTGCAGCAGTGTATTCAATGAATGTGTATTGCGCCGCAAGGCTAAAGTTATTGTCATGAAAGTATATTGTGTCAACCACCTGCCTTTAGGTAAGAGTTTCTATGCCATCAACCTCTTTGGCGTCGTTTTCGCCAAAGGTCCGCTGAATAGTGTCAGTGCCCGTCACGAGTATATACACACCCTGCAGCAGCGCGAGATGCTCTATGTCTTTTTCTACCTGTGGTATGCCGTCGAGTGGCTGCTCCGTCTGGCCTATTGCCGTGACGGCTACAAGAGCTATGCCAACCTCGCCTTTGAGCGCGAGGCTTACGCCAACCAGTACAACCCGCACTACCCGCAGCAACGCCGTCCCTACGCCTGGCTACACCACCTGTGGCATAGGGAGTCATGGCGCGAAGTGTGGCGCTGACCTCTGATTTCCAGTCCCAACCGTTTGTATTCTGCGCAGAGTTATGTAACTTTGCACCCATCGTCGTCGCTGCCACCCTCATGGTGTTTGGCGTCGGTTCTATATATATAATAAGGTATTTACATATATATAATAAGGTATAAGGATATGACTACACGCACAATAGCCGTACTCGGCATGATGTGTGCCGGATGTGCCGGCACCGTAGAGCGCACCCTCTCGCGCATGGAGGGCGTGACGACAGCCAACGTCAACCTCGCCGCCCGCACCGTGACGGTGACCTACGACGAGCGCCTCACCTCGCCCCAGGCGATGAAGGAGCGGTTGGCCCAGGCGGGCTACGACCTGGTGATAGAGCAAGACCGCAATGTGGAAGCCATCGAGCGACGGCAGTACCAGCGCCTGAGACGCAAGGTGGCGGTGGCGTGGCTACTCTCGCTGCTCTGCATGGCCATAGGCATGGGGTGGATAGAGACGGGCAGCGCCAATGCAGCCAACCAGCTATCCATGCTGATCGCTCTGGCGGCCATGGTGTGGTGCGGACGCGACATCTATCGCTCGGCATGGCGGCAGACGCTGCATGCCACAGCCAACATGGACACTCTCGTGGCGATGAGCACGATTATCAGCTTCGGCTTCAGTTTCTTCAACACCTTCTGGGGCGACGTGTGGACTGCCTCGGGCATGGAGTGGCACACCTACTATGATGCCACAGTCATGATACTCACCTTCGTGCTCACGGGCCGCATGCTCGAGGAGCGCGCCAAGCACAGCACAGCCTCAGCCATACGCTCGCTCATGGGCCTGGCTCCCAAGACAGCGCGCGTGGTGAGCGGCGACGCTCTCGTCGAGATGCCTCTCGCGGCTGTGCAACCCGGCGACTGCGTCGAGGTGAGAGCCGGAGAGAAAGTGGCTGTCGACGGCGTGGTCACCGCTTGGGGCGACACCATAGCGACGATAGACGAGAGTATGATAAGCGGTGAGCCCCAGGCAGTAGCCAAGCATGCCGGCGACCGCGTACTGGCGGGCACCATCGTCGTCAGCGGCGCCTTGCGCTTCACCGCCCGCGAGGTAGGCAGCAAGACCATGCTGGCACAGATTATCCGCATGGTGCAGCAGGCCCAGGGTTCCAAGGCTCCCGTGCAGCGTGTAGTCGACAGGATAGCCGCCATCTTCGTGCCCACGGTGCTTGCCCTCTCGGCGCTCACCCTCGTGGTGTGGCTCGCGGTCGGCGGCATGAGCCAGCTGCCCCGAGCCGTCATGTCGGCGGTGTCGGTGCTGGTCATCGCCTGTCCCTGCGCCATGGGACTCGCCACCCCCACAGCACTCATGGTGGGCATAGGGCGTGCAGCGCGCATGGGCATACTCATCAAGGACGCCACCGCGCTCGAGACCATGCGCCACATCGATACCATCGTCATCGACAAGACGGGCACCCTCACTCTCCCTGCCGCCGATGCCGCCGACAGCGACGACGTAAGCCGACGCGAGAGTCTGAAGCCCCACGCCCGCGAAGCCATCGCGCAACTCAAGAGTCAGGGTATAGACATCTACATGATGAGCGGCGACCGCGACGAGGCTGTCGCCTACTGGGCCAAGCAGGCTGGCATAGACCATTGGCGCAGCCGCGTCATGCCGCAGGACAAGCAGGACATGGTGGCCCGTCTGCAGGCCGAGGGCAGGCATGTGGCGATGGTGGGCGACGGCATCAACGACAGTCAGGCATTGGCTGCCGCCGATGTGGGCATAGCCATGGGCCGCGGCACCGATGTAGCGATGGACGTGGCACAGGTCACCCTCATGGGCAACGACCTGCGCCGCATAGCCGAAGCCTTCAGTCTGTCGCGCCAGACGGTAGGCATGATTCGCCAGAACCTCTTCTGGGCGTTCATCTACAATCTCGTCTGCATCCCCCTTGCCGCTGGAGCCCTCTACGCCGTCACCGACTTCCAGATTACGCCCATGTGGGCAAGCGCACTGATGGCCATGAGCAGCGTGAGCGTGGTGCTCAACAGCCTGCGGCTCAAGTGGAAACGCGCCTGAGCCACTGCCGTCACCGCCACCACCTCAACACATATAGAGGACATCTGCCCGACGCTGGAGGATGCCTCTGCAAAGCTGGAGATTACTCTCACCAAGCAGGAGAGTACCTCCAGCTTTTTTGTATATATTATTGATGCACAGGAAAGAGAAAAGGGCAGTAAGTTGTCCGTTTCGCCATTAATTAGTAACTTTGCAACCACAGCAAAGATTAAGGACAAGACAGATGATAGTTTGTATAGCAGAGAAACCCAGTGTGGCCAAAGACATTGCCCGCATCATCGGCGCCACCTCGGCGCGCGACGGATACATGGAGGGCAACGGGTATCAAGTGACGTGGACCTTCGGCCACCTGTGCTGCCTCAAGGAGCCCAACGACTACGCCGAGAACTGGAAGCACTGGAGCCTTGCCGCGCTACCCATGATTCCGCCACGATTCGGCATCAAGCTCATAGACGACCAGGGCATCAAGAAGCAGTTTGCAGTCATCCAGAAACTCATGACCCAGGCCGACAGCATCGTCAACTGCGGTGACGCCGGACAGGAGGGTGAGCTCATACAGCGGTGGGTGATGCAGATGGCAAGGGCCACCTGCCCCGTCAAGCGACTGTGGATATCGTCGATGACCGACGAGGCCATACGCGAAGGCTTTGCCAAGTTGCGCGAGCAGGAAGATTACAACTCGCTCTACCTGGCCGGACTCTCGCGAGCCGTGGGCGACTGGCTGCTGGGTATGAACGCCACCCGACTCTATACGCTCAAGTATGGACAGAACCGACAGGTGCTGAGCATCGGCCGAGTGCAGACTCCCACGCTGGCACTTATCGTTAACCGACAGAAGGAGATAGACCAGTTCAAACCCGAACCATATTGGGTACTGGCGACGATATACCGCAACACCCAGTTTACAGCGACACAGGGCAAGTTCACCTCCCGCGAAGAGGGCGAGCAGGCCTTTGCCACCATCGAGGGCAAACCCTTCAGAGTGACAGGCGTGCAGAAGAAGAAGGGAACCGAAGCCCCACCCCACCTCTACGACCTCACCTCGCTCCAGGTAGACTGCAACAAGAAGTTCAGTTACTCTGCCGAGATGACGCTTAACATTATCCAGTCTCTCTATGAGAAGAAGCTCACTACTTACCCTCGTGTCGACACCCAATTCCTCTCCGACGACATCTATCCCAAGTGTCCAGGCATCATGAACGGGCTCAAGAGCTATCACGAACTGATGCGACCGATAGCCGGGAAGCCCCTCATCAAGCCCAAGCGCATCTTCGACACCTCCAAGGTGACCGACCACCACGCCATCATTCCCACCGGACAGGAGGCGAGAGGACTCACCGACCTCGAGCACAATGTCTACGACCTCATCGTGCGCCGCTTCATCGCCGCCTTCTACCCCGACTGCTCCTTTGCCACCACCACGGTGACGGGAGCCGTAGACAAGATAGACTTCAAGGTGTCGGGAAAGGAAATTCTTGACCCCGGATGGCGTCAGGTCTATGCCCGGGACACCCATAAGGACGACGAGGCCGAGAAAGACGACGAGGAGCGCACACTCGAAGCCTTTGTCAAGGGCGAAGAGGGTCCCCACACGCCTACTCTTACCGAGAAACAGACCACGCCACCCAAGCCATACACCGAAGCCACGCTCCTGAGAGCCATGGAGACGGCAGGCAAGTTTGTGGACAACGAGGAACTGCGCGCCGCGCTCAAGGAGAACGGCATCGGACGCCCGTCGTCGCGAGCCGGCATCATCGAGACGCTCTTCAAGCGCCACTACATACGCCGCGAGCGCAAGAACCTCATAGCCACGCCCACCGGCATACAGCTGATAGACATGATACACGAGCGGCTGCTCACCAGCTGCGAGCTCACGGGTATCTGGGAGAAGAAGCTGCGCGACATAGAGCACAAGAAGTACGACGCCTCGCAGTTTGTCAACGAACTCAAGGTGCAAATCACCGACATCGTCAACGATGTGCTGCGCGACAACTCCAACCGGCGTGTCACCGTGACCACCGACGAGGACCTCAAGAAGAAGCCAGCCAAGCGCAAGGCCGGGTCGGCGGGCTGCGAGTCGGGTGC
>OQVT01003304.1_pt1 | contig 10389 bp, 5 predicted proteins | sample 1691561 | NCBI WGS metagenome assembly OQVT01 (sample SAMN03418260, study PRJEB22391) | human gut metagenome | biome: human-gut; feature: organic feature; material: feces | host: Homo sapiens | place: Tanzania | collected 2013-01
CGGCACATTCTATAAGACTTGTAACCTCGCGTTTCTCTGTTTTGGGTGAAGTCATATCGTAGCATACTTGAATCAGCTGGTGTACATGTGCACCATTACGAGTCACGAAGTCCACTTCACGGTCGTTGCGTGAACGGTAGTAGAACAATGATGTTTCAACATGGAATCCCTGGCGTAGCAGTTCCACGAACACCTCATTCTCCAACAAGCGTCCCAAGTTCTCGCTTATATTGAAAGCTTTAGATGTTACGAACCCATTGTCTATGACATATACTTTGGTTGCAGCCTTTTTCATCAGCTTGAGTTTGTTGTTGAAGCGTGGCAAGTAATAGAACAAATACGGTTCATGTAAATAGTCCATGAACTTGCGTGTTGTCGTTACGCTCGTCATTGACAGCTCTTTGGCGATATCGTTGGCAGAAAGCGGGTTGCAGAAGTTGGACAATAGGTAAAGGGCGAGATTGTTTAGGTCGGTTATGTTGCGTACATTATGGCGTTTTGCCACATCTTTCCATATTATTGAGTCGAACAATGTAGATAGATAGCTGCGTGTGATACTGCGCATATCAATGGTTTCAGGATAACCTCCATTACGCAAGTAGTCATCAGCTATTACGGTAGCCTCGGCATCTTGCGACTCGTTGTTGCCTTTTGTGCTAATGCCTTTCCATTCCATTGTTTCAGAAAGGCTGAACGGCAGCATTTCCACTTGCAAATATCGACCTGTGAGCACTGTCGCCATTTCGCTGCTTAGCATCTTGGCATTGCTGCCGGTGATAACGAGATTCTTGCCACGGCGGTACAGCTTTGACACCCACACATCCCAATCTTTCAGATTCTGCACCTCGTCAAGCAACAAATATTCATAGTCCGGGTACACTTCGTCGAGTGTGCGCATTACAAGTTCCTCGTCCCAACCCGACAGCAAAAGGTTGTCGTCAAAGTTAAGATATGCAAAGTTTCTGCCTTGCAACATGAGTAGAGCGTATGTGGATTTGCCCACACGCCGAGGACCGGTGATAAGTTTTATCATCGGATTAGCAAGAAGTATAGAAGTGTCGGTGTTCGACTTGCGTACGAGATAAGGGCGCGCCAACAGTTCGTCGCGTTCCTTGCGTTGGTTTTGTATGATAGTATTCATATTTGCTCACTGTTTAGTTGCTTGTTAATTATGGCAAATGTACGCCTTTTTATCCAATAAATACGCTGTAGTGGATAAAAACCGGAAATATCATTCGTCCCGCTGTCATTTCTCTAACCCTTTCTTAACAGAGCCGTCGCTGCACTTTACGATACGTGAGCTATTGGTAGAAAAGAAACGGAGCACTCTCGCATCTTGGGTTATCTCCTTGTGTCTGAAGTGCTTTATTCTCAATGAGCGAAACTATCACTTCACCTCTAAGCGGAACTCCTTGGCCATAGACGGGAATGACGACTCCCCTTTCAAACGGAGAGCCACCTTTTGGGAAACCAAATTATAGTCATCCCAAGAACCAGCTGAAATCATCATCATGACATGACCATCTTCCGACATCCATTTGACCGGGAAATTGGGTTGGTAATCCCCGTAAGTGCCCCAATTATCGTCACGATGGAAAACCCGCCAAGGTCCCCAAGGTTCGGGGGCTTCATAAAGCGTCAATTGCGAACGGGATGCTTCCGGATATCTCATCTGGTGGATTGGACGCGGATGCAACTCCTCATCCACAAAGCTGTAATTTCCCATGATATAACGCTTGATACCAGGGTTATACGCCACATGGTTGGATCCGGTCATTTTATAATACCGGAACACCAATTGGGCATCCTTTTCGTCATGGCTCCAACGAGGTTCGGCTGGATTGCTTGAAGCGAAGAACTCCCAAGCGTCACGCTGCAAGATTTTATCCTTTGGCACACGACCCAACAACATACCATCGTTGTTTTCCCAATAGCTCTGGTTATCATCCTCATCACAAGGGAAATAAGCATAGACATAACCATCACGCGCCCCTTCATATCCTTTGCCAAACTGCAAGAAATGGCAGGAAGACAAACGACCTTCAAAGAAATGGAACGGAGTGGCATGGTTGTCAAAAGTCAAACCTCCATCTTTCGACACCGCAATCCATCCAAAAAGGTTGTGCTGGCGGCGGAAAAGCGGATTGTCCCCGTAGTTCTGCGCTTCAAAACTCATGTACAACGTGCCATCCACATCCAACAACCCGGAAGGCTTCACTCCTTCCAAACGCTTGTCGGCAACAAGCAACGAATCGTCCGGCGTAGGAGAAGGGCAAATCATATCCATAGACCACTGCCCCACCTGTGTCAAATCACCCAAGTTGAAGCGGCGGAAAGTACGCAATCTCCACACATTCACCGTACAACCTTTATTATCACCCGCACCCAAATAGATGTTATCATCTTTGCCCCAAGTGAGCGGCCACATGTCTCCTTCACCCGAATGGTAACGATAACGGTCAAACAAAACCTCCTCAATCAGTTCCGATGGCTCGTAAGGAGGAATTGCTTTCGGATAAATGTAATAATCCGCCTTCTGTCCATTCGCACAAACGCAAGGTTTGATTTCCCGATCTTGGGCAGTAATTGTAGAGGACGCAGCCAAAAGCAATACGCCCAAAGAAAATAGATACTTTTTCATCTGTTCAGTAAACATTTTATTCAATGGAAGCAAAATTAAGGAATTATTCTTTATGGCTAATGAGGTTGGTAAAAGTTTCTGCTTTTTGAGGAAAGACATAAAAAAAGGAACAATCTGGCAATGTGCCAAATGTTCCATCCAATCTATGGGGCTGTGCCAAAACAGCTGTTGGCAATGATGACACACCTCCGAATAACTAAACTACTTAAATTCTCTTTAAAATACAGTTTTATTTATTTCGCGTCCAACTCCAACGCATTCTCCAAACGGCGAATCTTCATATTCAACATTTGGCACATAAAACCGTTTTTCATAGAATGATAACGTTCCAACTGATAACGCAAAGCTGCCAAAGCTTCCATCATTTTTCTATTATTTTCCATATTACATTGGTTTTATACCTCACGATTGAGGCGGTTAATACTTAAACTAAAATTATATATACTCTTATCTCATTACCTAACCACAATGCAAAGATAGGAATAATCTCCGATTTTATGTTATAAAACATACGAAATCATTTCGTTTTTACCATTTTTTAATTATAAAACTGATTTTCAAAGGCTGAAACAGCCCGATTACCAACTTGTTTTCACAAAAACTTACTACCTTTGCCGTAACATATAATGATTCAATTAGAGTTATTTCATTGTGGACATTAAAGAATTATCATCACTTTATTCTTCGCACCCGACGATTTCCGCACTGCTACAAATCGTAAGCGAAGGCAAAGACAGGAATATTTCCTTAAAAGGACTGAGCGGCTCCGCTTCAGCCATGACTATCGCAGCTCTTTATGCAAAAGGAGGCGGCAATTTCATCTGCCTGCTGAATGACATGGAAGAGGCTGGTTACTTTTATAACGACCTGAAGCAATTGACGAATAGCGACTCGGTCTATTTCTTCCCTTCCGCCTACCGCAGGGACATCAAATATGGCCACATCGACCCAGCCAATGAGATCCTCCGAACGGAAGTGTTAAGCATACTGCAAAACGAGCATCCCAAGTTCATCATTGTTTCTTATCCGGAGGCGATAGCGGAAAAGGTCGCAAGACAGGAAATCTTGAAAGAAAACACCTTGCCGCTGAAGGTCGGCGACACGGCAGACATCATAAACATCTCCAACGCATTGGACAAAAACGGGTTTGAAGCGGTGGATTATGTGTACGAACCGGGACAATACGCGCTTCGTGGAAGTATCTTGGACGTCTTTTCCTTTTCATACGAATATCCGTACCGCATCGACTTCTTCGGAGATGAAATAGAGACAATCCGCACATTCGACGTGGAGACGCAATTGTCCAAAGATAAACTGGATTCCATCCATATCGTCTCCGAAGTGAGCAAGAAAAACGCATCCGGCGGCTGTTTGTTGGGTTCGCTGCCTAACGACACATTATTGGCTGTCCATGACTTGAACTGGTGCCGAGAGCGCATAGGAGCCATTTGGGAAGAGGAACCGGTAGTTGCCGATGAAGAATCATTTGCCAATGCGGATCTTATGCATGCGAAATTGGTGCCTTGGGACGAGTTCATGCACGACGCACTCAACCTCCGCAGGATACAATTCGGGTTGCACACGGCAGGAGAAGCCAACGCTACCCTCAATTTCCAAACGGAAGCGCAACCGATTTTCCATAAGAACTTCGACATGGTGAGCCTCTCGTTCCATAAATACTTGGACGAAGGATACACCATCTATATATTAAGCGACGTGGAGAAGCAAGCTGGCCGCATCCGCGCCATCTTCGAAGATAGGAAGGACGATATTCCTTTCATTGCCGTCAACAGGACGATACATGCGGGATTTGCCGACAGCCAACTGAAAATATGCTGCTTCACCGACCACCAGCTCTTTGACCGCTTCCATAAATATAGCCTGAAGAGCGATAAAGCAAGGAGCGGAAAAATCACCTTGTCCTTGAAGGAGCTGAACCAATTCACGCCCGGCGATTACATTGTCCATATAGACCATGGAATCGGACAATTCGGAGGATTGGTGCGTATGGAGGTGAATGGCAAGATGCAAGAGGTAGTCAAGCTAATCTATCAAAACCATGATGCGATATTCGTCAGCATCCATTCCTTGCACAAACTTTCCAAATACAAAGGAAAAGACGGGGAACCGCCCAAGCTGAGCAAATTGGGGACAGGTGCGTGGGAGAAGATGAAAGACCGCACCAAAAAGAAGGTCAAGGATATCGCCAGGGATTTGATTCTCCTCTATGCCAAACGGAAACAAGAAAAGGGATTCGCATACAGTCCGGACAGCTTCTTGCAACAGGAACTGGAAGCCAGCTTCATTTATGAAGATACACCCGACCAGATGAAGGCGACAGCCGAAGTGAAGTCGGACATGGAAAGTGCCCGGCCGATGGATCGACTCATCTGCGGAGACGTGGGATTCGGTAAAACGGAAGTGGCTATCCGTGCAGCCTTCAAAGCGGTGACAGACGACAAACAGGTGGCTGTGTTGGTGCCCACGACAGTATTGGCGTTCCAACACTACCAGACTTTCAAAGAGAGGCTGAAGGAATTCCCGTGCAAGATAGACTACATCAGCCGTGCCCGCACTTCCACCCAAATCAAACAGATATTGAAGGAGGTGAAGGAAGGAGAAGTCAACATATTAATCGGAACCCACCGAATCGTCAGCAAAGACGTGGCATTCAAAGACCTTGGGTTATTAATCATCGACGAGGAACAGAAATTCGGTGTCTCTGTCAAAGAGAAGCTGCGCCAGCTCAAGAGCAACGTGGACACATTGACCATGACTGCGACACCAATTCCCCGAACGCTCCAATTCTCACTCATGGGCGCAAGGGATTTGAGCAGCATCACGACTCCACCACCCAACCGTTATCCGGTCCAGACAGATGTGGAGCGTTTCAATCCTGAGATTATCCGGGAAGCCATCAACTTCGAAATGAGCCGCAACGGGCAAGTGTTCTTTATCAATAACAGAATCCAGAACATCTACGAAATAGAGGCTTTGGTCAAACGGGAAGTACCGGATGCGCGCATCTGTGTCGCTCACGGACAAATGGAGCCTGGGGAGTTAGAAAAGAAGATTTTGGATTTCGTCAATTATGAATACGATGTGCTGATTGCGACAAGCATCATCGAAAGTGGAATCGATGTGCCGAACGCAAACACCATCATCATCAACAATGCCCAGCAGTTCGGATTGTCGGATTTGCACCAGTTGCGAGGCCGTGTGGGAAGAAGCAATCGTAAAGCCTTTTGCTACCTGCTCTCTCCGCCCCTAAGTTCTCTGACCCAAGAAGCCCGCAGAAGACTCCAAGCTATCGAAAGCTTTTCTGAGTTGGGAAGCGGCATCCATATTGCCATGCAGGATTTGGACATCCGCGGCGCAGGGAACATGTTAGGAGCTGAGCAAAGCGGCTTTATTGCCGACTTGGGGTATGAGGCTTACCAAAAGATTTTGGAAGAGGCTGTAGACGAACTAAAGAGCGACGAGTTTGCGGATTTGTATGCAAGCCTCAACGACTCGCCACAAGAGAGCAAGAATTATGTACGGGAAACCTTCATCGAAAGCGATTTGGAGGCGATGTTCCCGCCTACTTATATCCCGAACGATTCGGAACGTGTCTCCATTTATAGGGAATTGGACAACATGGAAAGGGAAAAGGACATCCAAGACTTCATGACCCGGCTGAAAGACCGATTCGGGGAAATTCCGCCAGAAGGCATGGAGTTAATCCGGATTGTGCGCCTGAGAAGGATGGCACGATTATTAGGCATTGAAAAGATTATCCTGAAACAGGGACAAATGAACCTTTATTTGGTTTCATCCGATGAGAGTGCCTATTATCAAAGCCGGGCATTCGGGCAACTATTAGCTTTCATCCAAAAGCATCCCCGCATCTGCTATCTGAAAGAGAACAAAGGGAAACGGAGCATCGGCATTAAAGAGGTGCGGACGGTTGAAAAGGCTTGCAATATCTTAGAGGAGATGGAAACACTATAAACAGAATGCCAAACAAAAGGAGCCTTCCCAATCATCACGACTCAGAAGGCTCCTAAAAATCTAAGTAACAACTTTTGTTAGTATCCCTACATTTATGCTTTCTTCAAATTAACAGACTTAAAGAATATCGCAAACAGAATCAACAGCACGAAGGATGCGATTGCTGATATAGCGAAGACGATAGGCCAGTCACAAAGGCTGCCCGCACGGAACGTATGAATCAGCCAGCCGTTGAACAATGTACCAATCAAGAAACCTATTCCCCAAACCAAGAAGAACAGAAGCCCCTGGGCTGTCGCTTTCATTCCTTCAGGAGCTACGTTGTCCGTATAAACTTGACCTCCGACATAGAAAAGACCGAAAATCAAACCATGGACGATAATTCCTACATAATAGAATGCTTGCATGTTTGTCTCTGCACCCAAGTAAAAGGCGGCATAACGGATTGTCAAGGCAATTAAACCAAATATCAATGTCTTCTTGATTCCTGAACGAAGCAGGATGGAAGTAGTAATGACCAAGAAGAACATTTCAGCAAACTGACCCAAGTTCAATGTCACCGTAATATATTGTACGTTCACCTCTGCCAAGATAACGGAACCGTAAACATGGTAAAGCGTAAACGGAATGATAGACAAGAATGTCAATATCATAAAAGTGCGGTAATTGCGATCCTTCATAATCAAAGGAAAGACGCTGAAACCGGTGATATCCATAAAAGAGGGGCTCTTTTTGGAAGAAGAAGGCGGTGTACTCGGCAATGTCAAATCCACAATGGCAGCAACCACACAAACGGCAGCACCACAATACATCGGTAAATTGGTGTCGTCGAACGCCGACAAGTTAAGCACACGGAATGCAACCAAACTAAACACACCGGAAGCGACCCAACCAATTGAACCGAATAAACGGATGCGCGGGAATTGTTCCGCTGGAGTATGGTGCATAGCAATCGTACTTGTCAAACTCTGAGTTGGCATGTGGCAAAGCATCGCTCCTACCACACAACCCATCAATGGAGCAAACGCAGTCTGCTGTGCAGCAAACACTAGGAAAACGGCAGTCAAAAGGTTCAATACAGAAAGAATCTTCTCCCCGGAGAAATAACGGTCCGCAATGGATCCGATAAAAGCAGAAGCCATCGCTCCAATTGCCATTGAACTCAATATAAAAGACATTTGGGAAGGTTCGAATTTCAATCCATTCTGAAGATATGCTCCTAATGGAACCCACCAAACAGCACTAAGCATGTACTGCAAAAACATCATCAAGCACAACTGCGCCTTTGTTTTTAAACTTGCACGTTCAACCATGTTGTTCATAACAAAAGATTTTAAGTTAAATTAAATTGATATCGCCTTTCTTTTTTGACGACGCACAAAAGTAACAACTACCATACGATTTATATTTCGATTCAATAACAATAATTTTCAACTATGTAATAAAATCAAAACTAATTACTCGTATGATACAATTTTGAATGACGAGGCGACAAAATAAAATATTAAAACAATATAATAATAAAAGAAATGCAAGATTCACCCTTTAATATGTTGTTCGTACAGCAATTCTTTATATATTTGCATAACACAATATTAAAAATATACCATGAACGCAAACCGGATATGCCTTTACATATTATTGCTAATTTCCATTCCTTTTTGCTTTTTGCAAGCCGAGGATGCTAATTTGCTTTTCCACCATTATCAAGTCGAAAATGGGTTAAGCAATAATATGGTCACCGCTTGCGTACAAGACAAAGATGGATATATATGGATTGGCACAAGAGACGGATTGAACCGTTTTGACGGCTATAACTTCAAAGGGTTCAGGCAAGATTCGGACAGCCACAGTTTGGGAAGCAACTGGATTTCCTGCTTGGCGTGTGATTCCACCGGTAACCTTTGGGTCGGGACCTTATCCGGGTTATATGAATATATTCCCGAAAATGAATCATTCAAGCATATCCCTTTCACGACCAATAAAAGCATCACCGATTTCAAATTTGACAAACAGAACAACCTTTGGCTTCTGTTAGATGGGAACTTGATAAAATACAACAAGGCTACCAGCGAGTTTAAGACATTCACCCATCACGGAGGACAAGCATACACATCTTTCTGTATCACAGACAACAACCAAATATGGATTGGGGACATGCAGGGAGACATTTCTCTATTTGACACGGAACAGGAAAGCGTGAAAGTATTCAACCTGTTTGATAAAACACCTGGCATTTCCCCTCAAAAAATACGCAATGTCTATCCATCTGCCTATTCCCATAAACTTTATGTCGCATACGAACACGATGATATTAAAGTATTGGACACCCAAACGGGAGTTTATGAAGATTTGGACATTCAAAAAGTCAGCCAACTCACCTTCCTCATCAGTTGCCTTTTGGAAAAAAGCCCGGACGAACTATGGATAGGAACGGATTCGGGCTTGTTGATTTACAGAATTGACAAAAAAAGCTGCAAAAGAATCCAACCCAACCTGCAAGACTCCCAATCATTGTCCGGTCATTACATTTCAGCACTATATAAAGATGAAAGAAATGGCATTTGGGTTGGCACACAACAACACGGCATCAACTTCTACTCCCCTTTCCAGCCGTTCAAAGTCCATTATCCGGGAGACAGCAACAACACGATGGTGGGAGAATCTGTGCGGGACATTTGCTGTGACACCAATGGCAACATCTGGATTGGCACGGAAGATGCGGGCATTAATTGCTTCAACAGGGAGACCGGTTCCTTCACCAACTATCGTCCTATTCCAGGTGGGAAAGGTTTGTCCCACACCAATATCAGAGGTTTGGCAATCCAGGATGAACAACTATGGATTGGACATGTCATCCACGGGATTGACCGCATGGACATCAAAACGAGGAAGATAATCAAGCACTATCCATTGCTGAAAGATTCCACGACGACTAAAAACAGCACAGTGTATTGTATCAAAGTTATGAGAAACGGACAAATATATGTGGGAAGCAGCGATGGCATCTACCGGTATAACTTGGCAAAAGACAAGTTTGTCCATTTGCAGCAATTCCCCTCCTATTCCGTCAGGTGCATTTATGAAGATGAACAGGGGCGCATTTGGACAGGCATGTTCAACCGCAGTTATTATTTCAACCCCTACACCAACACGGGAATGTATTTGCCTTATGACAAGCTCAATACGCAACGGCATAATTTCGTGAATGACATTTGCCAAGATATTTCAGGGAATATGTGGTTTGCTACACACGAAGGCGTTATCAGATACGATTTCCAGACAGGCGAATCCATCCATTATACGGTAAAAAACGGAATGCCCAGTAACGTGGCTTACAGGATTTTACCAGACAAACAGGGAAAACTATGGATTAGCACAGCCAATGGGCTGGTTTGCATGAACAGGAAAGCAGAAATCACTACATTTACAGAGGGACAAGGGCTCCTTTCAAGGCAGTTCAACGAGAACTCCGCTTTGAGTGCCCCGGACAGCCTCTTCTATTTTGGTTCCGTGAAAGGATTCATTTACTTCAATCCAACCCGGATTTTGCCCAAAGAAGAGAAGTTGGATGTCCATTTAAATGAACTGTACATAGACTATGACCAAAACAAAGGGATTATTTTGAATATGTCGTCTACTTCCCCGCACAAGAAAGTGACCCTGAACCATCGTGAATCAACGTTCAGCATAAACTTTTCAGCCCTCAATTTCTCGGCTCCGAACTCCATCCAATATGCTTATCGAATTGGCAA